>JGI24695J34938_10002971_pt1 | contig 12221 bp, 7 predicted proteins | sample TergutCo191P3_FD_34938 | JGI IMG/M metagenome (IMG submission 34938) | reverse complement strand
ATCAATCGGTTACAACAGAGCCTGTGCTGAATCTGCCCGGTAGACCGGCCGCGAATCAGCCTTCTATGAGTGAACCTGTTTTGAATTTCCAGCATAAGGAAGCGGAAGCCGAAGGTCAGTCTATTTCTGTAAATATCAATTCTTTGGTTCCCGATTTGAGGGTTGCCTCGAATCAGTCGTCATTACAGCCTCGCAGGGACGTGCAGCCTTCGCCGGTTCAGCCTGAAGCTGTTCAGATTATTCCGGGGCTGCCCGATCGATCTTCGGGTAAGAGTTACAAACTGCAGATTGGCGCGTTCTCGGCATGGGATTCGGCTAACAGAGCTTCAAATTTGTTAAAAAACGCCGGTTTTGCCGTAGAGCTGGACTTCTCAAATTCTGTTTACAGGGTAATGGCAGTCGGTATTCCTTCTGTTGATGTTTATTCAGCGTCTATCAGATTGGGTTCTCTAGGATTTAGTCAAATTTGGGTTAGAGAGTGATTTTATAACATATAGTTAAAGATAACACTTGAACATACAGGAAATTAATGATATTTTAATTATAAGGGGGAATTCCCAATGGCAGTACGTGCGGATATCAGTAAATCGGAGTCTAAGCAATTGGTTACTTTCCAGCTTGGAGAGGAATTGTACGGCGTTAATATAATGGATGTTAAGGAGATCGTGCGGGTTCAGGCAATCCGTACAATTCCTAACGCGCCTACTTATGTAGAAGGTATTTTTAACCTTAGAAGCGAAATCATCCCGATTATTAACTTACACAAACGATTCCACTTAAGAAAGCTGGTTACTTCCGAAGAAGATGAATTGCTCAGCGGATTTGTTATTCTTGACATTGACGGAATGAAGCTTGGAGTCATTATTGACAGGATTTCGCGGGTAGTTACAATAGAACGTGAAGATATCCAGCCGCCGCCGCAGATGTTCTCCGGGATTGGCGCAGAGTATATTCAGGGTGTTGTTCGCCAGGATGAGGGGTATCTTATCATTCTTGATATCAGAGATCTTTTCAATCCGAAAGAACTGCAAAAAATTGCCGAACTGCGAAAATAGTTTTTTCGGCGCTTCTTGCAGCGTAATTTCCCCCGCATGGAACTTGGTTTCATGTTAAATTATATTACACGGACTGTATTAACGTGAAAATCGAAGTTTATTCTCCCACAATAAGACGTAAGGAAATGGATGCGGTATTAACCGCAATGGTGGAAGAAAAAATCGGTCCCGGAGAGCGGAACAGGCTTTTAATTCAGACGGCTAAAGATCAACTGCATTTTGAATACGCGCTTGCCCTGCGAAGCCCCGCTGTTGCGCTGTTTCAGGCGTTAAAGGCGCTTTCGGTCAAGCCGGGGCAGTATGTCGTAATTTCCGCCATTTCGCCGCGTTATTACCTTCAAGTGCTGCAGGATTTGCACCTAACGCCTCTTTACTGCGACGTCACTTACGATTTTCCCTGTATGACGCGTGATTTAATCGAAGCGGTTGTCATCAAAGAAAAGGAGCGCTTTGCGGCGCGGGTTGATATAAACGAAAACGCCGTATTTGAGATTGCCGCCGTTGTGCTTCACCATACTATGGGGTTTGTTCCCGACGCAGCTTCCGTATCGGAACTTGGGCTTCCCGTTATCGAGGATATTTCCCAGTCATACGGCTTCTGGCTTAAACACGGCAGCAAAAACGATGAATCGGAAGCAAAGGACAAAGATTCCAAAAAGACCGAACCTGCTCCCAATTCCCAAGCCCCGGCTCCCCTATTCGCAGGCGTCTTCTGCATTCTAGGTCTGGAAGAAAGAGACATGCTGACAGCAGGCGGAGGCGCTCTGCTTTTTGCGATGAACAGGAAGGAAGCCGCTCTTCTTAAAAGTTACGCGGCTTTGGCGGATGAATATTGTCTTCCCGATATTAATTCGGCATTGGCTGTCGTTCAGTTTAAAGAGGCGCAGCGCAACCTTGACAGAAGGCGCGACATCGCGGAGATTTTCATTCAGGCAGGTTTGCGCACAAGGCATAAACGGTTTATACCCATTAATGATAATGAATATTGTAATTACTCTTTTTCTCTTGTTTTAGAAACGGGGCTTAAAGATGTGATTGCTTACGCGAAGAAAAAAGAAATCATTTTGGAAAACGCGTTTGAAAATACCGCGGCTGGCGCTGGTATTGTTGATAACTGCCCTGTGAGCAATTCGTTATGTCTGCGGACGGTTTTGTTTCCGTTGTATCCGCGGCTTCGTTCTCAGGATATTGAGCGTATTTCCCGGCTTATAATGACGCTTCCGTAAAAGGAATGATTATGAACGGTTCTTACAGCGAAGTTTCCGATGTTCACGATGTTTCCGGCGTCAAATCCTGCAAGAAATGCGTCATTTTTGTCAACCTTCACAAGAAAGACACTTCCGCTTTATCCGAGGAAATAAAAGCCGCGCTTGTTAAAGACGGAATTGACGTTACTGTTTTTTCTTTTTACGGAAATCCTCCGGCGCGGGAAACAACGCCGCATGATATGCAGGAAACAACGCCGCAAAGAACGCCGCCCGAAGGTAATTGGGATGTCGCGTTTTCGCTTGGCGGCGACGGAACCGTTCTGTATACGGCGCGCTGCCTTTCTCATCTTGGCGTGCCGATTATTCCCGTCAATCTTGGTTCTCTCGGTTTTCTCGCGGAAGTCGGCAAAAATGACTGGCTTGATGTTTTGAATAAGTGGAAAAACGGCGAGATAATTCCGTCATCAAGATGTATGTTCAGCGTTACCGTGGAGCGTAATTCAAAAATCGTTACGGAAAATTTCTGCCTGAATGACGCCGTTATTTCCTGCACGGGGATCGCGAAACTTATCAAGCTTAATGTGCATTTAACGGAGAACAATGAAAAGGCTGCCCTTGATCATGGATTTAGGCTTGGCTCTTACAGGTGTGACGGATTGATTGTTGCTACGCCTACCGGGTCTACGGCTTATTCGATGGCGGCAGGAGGGCCGATTCTTGATCCTGAGATGGACGCCGTTATTATCAATCCTATTTGTCCTTTTGCTCTTTCCAACAGGCCTTATGTGCTTACGTCAAAGCAGACAATCATTATAACAGTAGAAGAAGATCAGCGTTCAGGGGTTCTTTTAACTATTGACGGACAGGATATTTTTAATTTGGAATGTGACGATAAAATTATTATTAAACAATCTCCTTATAAAGCGCGGCTGATTCATCCCGGCAAGTTTGCCTATTATTCCGCGCTTAGGAACAAACTCTTTTGGGGAGAGACTCATTAAACTGCGCAGGGGTTATCATGCTTGAAGAGATGTCGATTAGAAATTACGCGCTAATTGATTCTATCACGCTTTCTTTCCGTCCCGGTTTTAACGCGCTTACGGGCGAAACCGGCGCGGGCAAGTCGATTATTGTCGGCTCGTTAAGTTTTTTGATGGGCGGCAAGGCGGAACCCGACGTTATTCGATCCGGCTGCGAAGAAGCGAGCGTGTCGGCAAGTTTATCGGTATCAAAAAACAATTCGGAAGCGTCACAGTGGCTAAAAAGCCGCGACATTGAATGTGAAGAAGACGCGGACGCTGTCTATACCGTCATCGTGCGCAGAAATATAAAAACAACAGGGCGCGGCTCCGCATATATTCAGAATGTTCCCGTAACAAGGCAGGATTTGTCGGAGTTTATGGGGCTGTTATTCGATCTTCACGGTCAGCATAACCACGAATCGCTTCTGCGGAAGGACAGCCACCGGAGGTATCTGGATCGATTCGCGGGAATTGAAAATGAAGTCGCCGGTTTTTCAAAAACTTTTTTGGAGCTTACGGAAAAACGCAAAACGATGGAATCATCCCTGAAAAACGAGCGCGAGAGGGAAGAGAGGATTGAAATTTTACAATACGCGATAGACGAAATTGATAAGGCGAAAATTAAAACGGGAGAAATCCGCGAGCTTGAAAATGAGGCGCAGAAGCTTTCCGATTTTGAAAAGCTGGCAGGTCTTGTAAATACTGCGGGAAGCTGTTTTATTGACGGCGAATCCTCAGGCTCACCTTCCGTGTCTGTTTTAAATCTTTTAAGAAAGGCGAAAAACGCCCTTGACAGCGCGTCTTTGACGGACTCGTCGTTATGCGAAATTAACAGAAGGTTTGAAAACCTTTATTATGAAGCCGAGGATATCGCCGGGGATTTCCGCGCGTACAGGGACGGTTTGTCCTTTGATCCGCAAAGGCTGGAAGAAGTAAATGAAAGGCTTTCTTTGCTGTACAAACTTAAAAAGAAATACGCCGAAAAAAGCAGAGCGCGGCGGGATATGTCACCTAACGACGCGGAAAAAGAAGGAGACGCGGAAGCCTGCAGCGATGAGGAAGCGATCCTGTCGCGCAGAAATAACGCGCAGGCGGAGATAGACGCCCTTCGCGGCGCCGAAGAAAACAGGGAAAAGTTAAAAGCGCAGATCGGCGTTCTGGAAAAGGCGATTGTGGCAAAGGCTCAAAGTTTGCGGGAAAAACGATCATCATCTTCCGAGAAGTTAAGCGGATTAATAACGGGAATCCTTAAGCACCTGGGAATGTCCGACGCGCGCTTTCAGGTGAAGATACTTGCCAAAACTCAGGACGGGCAAATTTCGTTCGGCCCTTACGGCTCGGAGGAAATCGAATTTTTGATTTCCGCGAATACGGGGGAGCCGCTTAAAGATTTGGCGAAGATTGCTTCGGGCGGAGAACTTTCAAGGGTTATGCTGGCGATAAAGACCGCTCTGCTTTCAGAACAGCGGCAAGAGGATGCCGGAGCCGAGACTCTTGTGTTTGACGAGATTGATACGGGGATTGGAGGCGAGGTTGCGCTGAAAGTAGGCGAATATTTGGCGCAAATCGGAAGGATAAGGCAAATTTTTTGCGTAACACATCTTGCCAGTATCGCCGTTAGAGCCGATAATCATTTTAAGGTGGAAAAAAGAACGGAGGGCGGCAGGACTTTTACCGGAATTGGGCCGTTGAGCGCTGAAGGACGCAGGAAGGAGATCGCAAGGATGCTCTCAGGCGACTCAGGCGCCGCTGCGCTTGCCCATGCCGATGAACTTATGGCTAAATACGGAACTACCACTTAAAGTTGCAGGTAAACGGAGCGGTTAATGGCAAAGATTTCCGATGAAGATCGGCACGCTTATTTTGAAAAAATAAAAGCCTACTCTGTTATGACAAAGTCTCTTTTAAAAAACGAATCCGAGCTGCTTATGCATATTAAGAAAGAGCCTCCCGACGCCATGATAAAAAAACTCACCCTTGTAGACGAAATGCTGAACCTTGTTTCCAGTTACATGGCGGTTAACGGCGTTTCTCTTGCGGTTTTAAAAGTTAAAAACGAAGAAGCGTTAAACGACGCCAGAAAATCAATGTACAAAGCGGTTATTTACCTTGAAGAAATTGTCAGTAATTATATTGACGCGGCTTATTCGGAATACGAAGAAAAGTTAGCCGTAATTGAATCGTTTGATCCCGCACGGCGTTATTTTCTTGTGCGGAAGATGGGGCTTGCCATAGACATGCTTCAGTACGCGTACGGAGACAATTCAAAGTGGAGATGGACGTTTGTTGAACTTGAAGGAAGGTTTGCCGCGGTGTCAAAAAATTTAATTGATCTTCGCAACGCTCTTGTAAATTCGCGCCCCGATTCTCCGCATTACGAGCCGACTGTTTATCATCTTAGGCTGGCTAAAGAACTTTTATCCAGAGCCGCGAGCCGCTACCGTGACAAATACGAGTTGTCTACTCAGCAGGTTCTTGATTTTAAAATGGGGATTTCATTCCTTGCCGCGTTAAGACGCCTGCATATTGTGCTTGCCGAAGGCGAAGACGCCGAAGAAATAAAGAAAAAACTGGCTATCTGGGCAACCAAGCTGGAGACGGATATAAAAAAACAGGAAGAAGCGAAAAAAAGAAATAAAGTTTAAAACCAGCGGTAAAAATGAGCAAAAAAAAGAAGAATGACGATTTAGATGCCGTTTCACGTAACACCCGGCTGACGCAAAGCGCGAAGGTTCCGTTTTGGGTTTTGTTTAAAGAATATAAATTGCTTTCTCCTTTTTTAGCGCAGTTTAAATACCAGTACATATTCGGAATAATCTGCCTTATTATCGTTGACGCGGCTCAAATCGCTATCCCTCAGTTTATCCGCGCTGCGGTGGATATGATCGGCACGGGCGTTTTTGAATTAAAACAAATTGTTTTAATTTCGCTGGGTATGACTGGAACTATGGCGTTTGTCGCCGTGGGAAGGTTTTTCTGGCGTTATTTTATCAACGGTTCGTCAAGGCGGATAGAAACGCAGTTACGCGAAACTCTTTTTGATCATCTTCAGAAAATGTCGTGGGACTTTTACCAGAAAAACAAAATAGGCGATCTGATGGCGCGTTCGATAAACGATCTTAACGCCGTAAGAATGGCTATCGGCATGGGGCTTGTGGCGTTTTTTGATTTTGTTTTTATGTCAACCGCCATTCTGATAATTATTTTTATTCAGGACGCTAAATCCGCGTCTTTGTCGGTAATTCCTCTTCCTATTGTTACGGTTCTTATTCTCTTGTTCGGCAGCATGGTCGGAAAAAAATTCCGGGTCGCGCAGGAAACGTATTCAAAGATGAGCGACAACGCGCAGGAAACCTTCGCGGGTGTCGCCGTAATAAAATCGTTTGTTAAAGAATGGTGGTTTATCAAAAAATTTGCAGACTCCAACGACGACTACAGAAAAGCCAACATGGAGCTTGTGCGCCTTTTCGGTTTTTTCTTTCCCTTTGTAAGTTTTCTTTCCGGTCTTACAATTTTAATAATGCTCGCTGTAGGAGGAAAGCTTGTCATATCAGGAGAAATGACTCCGGGAAGCCTTGTAGCGATGTTCCGTTATCTGACAATGCTGATCTGGCCGCTTATGGGCGCGGGCTTTATGGTTAATATGATTCAGAGGGGAGCTGTAAGTTTGGGAAGGATAAACGAAATTTTAAGCACGGAACCTGGCATTAAAGATAGGGAGTGGGGAGTCGGGAGTCGGGAATCGGGAATCAGAGACTGCGAACTGGGGTTTGCGGATTCGGGGACAACGATTCGTTCCCCACTCCCTACTCCCAGCATTCCCGCTATTGAGATACGCAATCTGACCTTCTCGTACGGTGATAAAACTGTTCTTGAAGACATAAACGTAAATATCAATCAGGGCGAGTGGTTAGGCATTATGGGAAAGACAGGCGCGGGAAAAACAACGCTGATCAAAACCCTAACGCGGATGATCGATCCTCCTGACGGCGCGGTGAGCGTTTTTGGCGTTGATGTGCGCGGCTGGCCTCTTGAAAAGTTACGCGCTTTATTCGCGGTAAGCCCGCAGGACAGCTATTTATTTTCCGACACAATCGCGAATAATATCATATACGGAAAAAATAATGAAAACACAAAAGACATCTCTGCGCTTTCGCGCCTGTGCGGGAATGATTTGGAAAAAGCGATTAATTTGGCTTCTTTAACCAAAGATATAGAAAATTTTCAAAACGGAAAAAATACCCTTGTCGGGGAGCGGGGACTGACTCTCTCAGGCGGGCAAAAACAGAGAACGGCGATCGCGAGGGCGGCTGTCATGGACAGCGAGTTTCTTATTTTGGACGATTCCTTTTCCGCGGTGGATAACGAAACTGAGCAGAAAATTCTTAAGGCGCTTAAAAACGAAAGAAAGGGGCGCGCGACGATTATTATTTCGCATCGCGTATCTGCCTTAAAATACGCCGATAAAATTCTGGTTTTGGATAATGGAAAAACCCTTGAGTACGGAAGCCCCTCTGATCTTCTTGACGCGGGCGGCTTCTACGCCAAGATGACGGCTTTTCAAAGAATGGAGACGGGGAAAGACAATGGCTGAAAGTTATTTTGATACCGATGTTGTCACAAAAGAATACGACGGCCGTATTATCCGCAGGCTTCTTGCGTACTTAAAACCTTATAAGCGTCTTGTCGCGGTAACGCTTGCGGCTCTTGTTATTTCCACTCTGGGAGAACTGGTTATTCCCGTTTTGCTTCAGCGGATTATTGACGACGCGATTCTTGCCAAAAATATTTCGTTTTTAGTAAAAGGATGCGTTTTTTATTTTACGGCTCTTGTGCTTGTTTTTGTTTTTACCTTTATTCAAACATGGACGTCAAACCTTATGACTCAAGCGGTTATGAAAGATATGCGCATTACTCTTTTTACAAAGACGCTGTCACAGTCGACGGGTTTTCTTTCGCGGCACCCTGTCGGGAGGATCGTTACGCGGCTGACAAGCGACGTGCAGACAATGGACGAGTTTTTTACGACGGTGCTTGTCGCGTTTTTAAAAGATATTTTTATAATGGCGGGGACGATTGGCGCAATGTTCTTTCTGTCGCCCGCGATGGCTGTTGTTGTGCTTGTCACCCTGCCGCCTGTTCTTGCCGTCACATTGATAAGCCGCGTAAAAGCCCGCGACGCGTTCAGGCGGCAAAGAACAGCCTCTTCAAAAGTTTATTCGTATCTTGCAGAAAGGCTCGCGGGAATGCAGGTTGTCCAGTACTTCAGGCAGGAGAAAAAAAGCGCGGGGGAATTCAGGGAAGGCAGCCGTGAATTGCTGGACGCCAATCTCGGCGAGATGTACGTGTTCGCGACATTCAGGCCGATAGTAGAATGGCTCGCTACGTTTACGCTGGCGGCTGTCCTTATTGTCGGAGGCAAGCTTGTTTTATCGCTGTCTCTCTCTCTTGGCGTTCTAATCGCGTTTATCAGCCTTGTGCAGATGTTTTTTAATCCTGTAACGGATATTGCCGAAAAATACACTATGCTCCAATCGGCGATGGCAGGCGGAGAAAAAGTTTTCAAATTGATGGACACAAATGAGCAGATTCCCGATTCTCCTTCGCGCGCCTTTGATGTTAAAAATTCTTCCTTACCTGTACGAGGGCATGTTGAATTTGACAATGTGCGTTTCGCGTACAAGCAGGGCGAAGAGGTTTTAAAGGGGCTCACTTTCTCCGTAAAACCTGGGGAAATGGCGGCTATTGTCGGTTTTACCGGAGCGGGAAAAACCACGATTATCAATGTGCTGACCCGTTTATGGGATATAAATTCAGGGGAAATCCGGCTGGACGGGATTCCTGTAAAAAATATGCCGCTTGATCACCTGCGCACTGCTATCATGCCTGTTAATCAGGACGTTACTTTATTTTCAGGCACTATCGAAGAAAATATCAGTTTGGGCTTAAATCTGTCTGCGGAAGAAATCGCCGAAGCGGCGAAAACGGTTCATGCCCATGACTTTATTTCCGCCCTGCCTGACGGGTATAAAACCGTCCTCTCCGAAAGGGCTGCCAATATTTCTACCGGGCAAAGGCAGTTGATAAGTTTTGCGCGCGTTATTGCCCACAATCCGCGGGTGGTAATTCTTGACGAGGCTACCAGCTCCATTGATACCGAAACAGAGCGCCTGATCCAGCTTGGCATGAAAAAAGTCATGGCGGGGCGCACGTCCTTTGTAATTGCTCACAGGCTTTCCACGATAAAAGACGCTGACCGCATTCTGGTGCTGTCAAACGGCAGGCTGGTCGAAGAGGGCAGGCATGAGGAACTCGCCGCCCGGGACGGGATTTACGCGGGGCTGTACCGGCTTCAGTACGCAATATAAATTAACATTTTATTACTATATTTTCTTTTAAAAATGGATTTTTAGGATTAAAATTTATATAATGTAGGTGTATAGCTCTCTTAAATTCTGTCTTCTCATGAAAGAACCGGAGGTTTTATGATTTTAAGACTTAAAAATAATAGTATTTTTCTTATTATCGTTATAACTTTTGTAATATTGACATCTTGTAACGATAGTATCGGTATGGGTGAACCCGTGGATGTTCTGCCCCCGTCAATAACCATTACGAGTCATGTGGATAATCAGTGGGTAAACGATGTAAAAAGGGGCGATCCTATTACCTTAAAAGGGGACTGGGAGGACGACAAGAAAGTAACGGCTTTACAGGTATCGTTAGTAGAGAGCGGGAAAGTCATTCGTAAATTTAAAGCCAGTGAAATCTTAAATATGAAAATAACCGAAGACAGCGCAGGGAAGGGAAGCTGGAGTTTAAGGATTATATTAGAAGAAAGCGGCATTTACTGTATCAGGGTAACCGCGTTGGACAGTATTAAAAACGAAGGGAAGGCCGATGTTACTATCAGGGTAGAGCTTCTGGATCCGCTTATTCAGGCAACTAAAATTAAACGATATCTTGACAGCGAATTAAGCGTCCCCGAGGTGAATACCAGAACTCTTGAAGGTTATGATGATGCTTTCGGCGTCTATCAGGAAGGTTATCGGGATATTCTTGGTCTTGACAGGCCTAATGCGTATGAAAAAATACAAAGCGTACAGATTGATGAGTTCCAAAACGAAGCCTTTACTTTAAAAGTTGAATTTAACAGGATTGAGGCTTTTGCCAGCGTTATCGAAAGCAGATTGTGGGTGCTTGAAGGGGACATCGAAGAAGGCACTGACATACTGCCGAGGCTCCACGAAGATTACATTGAGCCCGATCCGGGCAAAGGCGGTTTTACGCCTGAATGGACGATTACTTCTGAAATGCTGGAAGGCTGGCAGTCAAAATATAAATCAGGGCCGCATTTCATTTCGTTTGAGTTGTGGGCATGGAACGAAGCAAACTGGGACTACGTTAACAATCGTCCGAACGCGGACGCCGCCGTTACTCCGAATGTTAATAACCGCAGGGAAATAATCAGAGGAGTTCTTTGGTATCCTGAATCGGATAAACCTCACATTAAAGCGGATATAAGAGACGAAGTTCTTTCTTCCTTATTGCCTACTATTACTCTGGAGACAGGAGCAAGACAGGCGATAGAAATGTATGATGACGACAGGATTTCGCATATTTACGCAGGGTTTATTCCAAGAGATGAATTTATAACTTTAATAGACGGAGAAGACGAAAAAACTTTCATGGAGTCTCTTGCGGTAAATACAGCTAATAGAAATAAAATTCTAAATTATAGTTCTCCTGCTTTTGCGCGCATGACGAATCTTTTCAGCGAAAGCTCATCGGGTTTGGAGCAAAGGATTCAAAACATAATGCTTCCCGCGGGCGATGTATCGGGAGAATTCAGGCTTATAGCTTTAGTAAAAGACGTAAAAGCGCATTTCTCGATAGAAGGGTCTGATAGGGATGTATGGTCTGTTCACCCGTTACTGCGGGTACATATCCGTCAAGCCGATGAGCCGATCATCATTATTGATACGCCTGCCGCGGAAAATACTTTTCCGCAGCTTACAGGAACTAAATTCAAAATATCGGGTTATACCATTGATAAAATCGGAGTTACAGCGGTTCAGATCGCATGGCTTCCCTTTGATAAAGCGGGTGATATCAGCGACGCGGAAGCAGCTCTTAAAAGAGCTGCCGTATCCATGCAGCACGGACAGAAAGCAGTAGATAATGGTTTCCATATATGGACAGTTAATCTTTCCCCGCCAATAACGGAAACATTAAACGGAGTTGATTATAAAAGAAATAATTTTGAACAGGAATTTGACATAATGACCGACTTTGTTTCCGCCTCCGGGAACGAAGCGAGTTCTTCCAAGTTCTTTATAATTAACGCCGTAAATGCGGGTATACCTGCGTATAAAACATTCCGAATGGCGGGACATACCAATCAACCGACGCTTATATTGTTTTATCCGTATCAGGATATGCTGACTCATGATACAAATTCCGAACTTGAACTGCACATGAGAGCGTCAGCTTTATACGGCATAGGCTTTAAACAGGATACCCTTAAAATTACCGATATTACCGTTAACAACAACGATCCGGATTTTTGTTTTCAGGTTCCTGATCCTCAGGCTGAGGTAAATGAAAAAGTGCGGGTAATACCCAGGAGTGTAATTCAGAATAAGGATATATTCCCTGAAGGTTCTCAAAGAAGATACAGATTTGAAGCGGAAGATATTCTTGGTAACTATAATTATGTTGAGCGGACTATAATTATGTCCAATATTCCGACTCTTCAATATATTAATTCCTCTAACGGGCCCGGCACTTATCAGGAAGGAACGCTTCTTCGCTTCGAAGCGGTATTCTCCATGCCTGTCAGGGTTGTAGAGAATGTCAACAGAGACGGGCCGCGTCTTAAGCTGTATTTTACCAATCCCGGAAACAGCGAGCCTGCGCTTGTTACAAGATCGGAA
>JGI24695J34938_10002969_pt1 | contig 12225 bp, 8 predicted proteins | sample TergutCo191P3_FD_34938 | JGI IMG/M metagenome (IMG submission 34938) | reverse complement strand
CCGCGCCTGCAAATGAAACCAGCTCTAGGTGGCAAGCCGCTTCCGGTAATCAATCTATAGAAGGTGTAACAACATTTACAAGCGTAGGTCAAAATAACACATTGACAATTGGAGTAGGCAGAAAAGATACGCAGACAATAGTAAACAGTACAGCATTTGAGGCATTAACAGATACAGCGGCGCAAAGAAGCGCAAATAAAAGCTTAAATGGATTTACAGACTGGTTTCTGCCAAGTTTAGGAGAGTTAAACGAAATGAATAAAGCCAGAGTTGCCGGCGTAACAGGAATACCAACAGCAGGATGGTTCTGGTCTTCGTCGCAGCGCACTGACGGTGAAGCGTGGTATCAGGTTTTAAACATGAACAACTTTCAGAGCAGCACCAACAAGAGTAGCCTTAACGATGTTCGTGCCATACGTGCCTTCTAGGCTCTGTACTTTAAGGAATGGATTATATGGCGGCTATTCAGCCGCCTGTAGTGTACAGGCTTTCTAGTCCACGAATTAGCACGGATTATTCAGATTAACACGGGTTTTTCTTAATCAATGTCTGATGTATACAAGAATATGGTTGTTTCCGGATTCTTGGTGCCTTTGTGTGAGATATTCTCTCTACAATGCCGTTCTTCGCAAGAAGAACGGTTTTTTTACGGATAAGCGGAATATTAAAAGGAGAATTATGTGGTTAGTGATATTTATGGCAGTTTGTACCGTTCCTCTCATTGTTTTAGGTTGTATCTGTTTATGGCGTGAAAATAAATGGGAGAAAAATAATAACTACGCTTAGTAACAACGGCAATGTAAACCAGCCTCAGGTGTTATGCGCTACAGCAGCTCGTTCTTTAAGTATTTCATTAACAATTTCTGACGGCGTTTTATGTGTCCCTACAGAAAAAGACATAAGATAATTGGCGGAAAAATCATCAAGAGCCACCATTCTGGAAACATGACGAGCTTTAGAAGGATCAACATGAGGCGGATTTTTAATTACTTCTTCTTCAAGTACCCATGTGCTTGTAATTAAATTTTAAGCGGTGAGGCTGACTGCGGCGGCGCAGGCGGGCAAAACAATTTTAGCCGCTCCTCGCGCAGACTGCGCAAAAACTAAATTTTTTCTTCGAAAAATGCTTCAAAAGCTTTGTTTTTGCTGTTTATTCGTGATTAATTACAATAAAAAAATCGCTTTAAAGAGTTTTTGCGCAGTCTGCGCGAAAGAAACTCAGCGCAATAAAAAATTATCATAATTGATCATAAAATTAAAATGAAAATAAAATCCTGAGGTTCTATAGCGAATTCCAGGCAAATGTTTTGCTCGCCTACGCAGCCGCAGTCAGCCTCACCGCTTACGATTAATTAAATAATTACCTCAAACCCGGAAATCAATCTTTTCTGATCATTCGAATTAAAAAACGCCGAACCCATAACAAGCGTATCCGCTCCGGCATTTAAAGCATCTTTTGCGGTTTGTTCGTTTATTCCGCCGTCAACAGAAATTCTAAAGCTCAATCCGGCTTTTTCCCTCATTTTTGCCAGTTTTTCAACTTTTTTTATACATTCCGGGATTAATGATTGACCTCCAAAACCGGGGTTTACCGTCATAATCAACGCTATATCGAGGAAAGGAAGAGCTTCTTCGAGTACCGAACACGGCGTGGAAGGAACAATTGCAATACCTGCTTTTTTCCCGAGGGTACGGATTTCGGCTAAATATTTCTGATGATGTGTTTCAGCTTCATAATGAAAAGTGATCGAGTCAGCGCCTGCTTCGGCGAATTTGTTTAAAAACCTGCCGGGTTGGACTGTCATCAAGTGGACATCCATAAAAGCCTTTGTTTTCGGGCGAAGAGAACTGACAAGCTGAGAGCCGAAGGTGATATTCGGCACAAAAGAGCCGTCCATTACATCCATGTGAACCCATGAAGCGCCGCTTGAATCGATTAAAGAAATTGCGCTCTCAAAATTAGCAAAATCAGCGGCTAAAACAGACGGGGAAACTTTTGTTTTATTCATTATCAGTCATCATACCCTCTTGGAATGCTATTGTCAAATATCAAAAAAATGGTATACTGAAACGAGAAATAATGGAAAATGGGCAGGCTCTGCTTCCAAGCGCTTTGCTTCTTAGAGAAGCATATGAAAAACTCAAAGCCTCTGACGCGGTTTCCGCTTGCGAGCATTTGGAACAGGCTTTAAGTCTTGACTTTGAAAACGAAGAAATCAAGCACGCGCTGAAAAGCGTTCACTGGTGGCTTGAACATACCAGGAGGATGGAAGAAATAAAAAACCCTTTCGAAAAGGGTACGCTTTTGATTACCTTGTTTAAACAATACCATGTTTTTCTTGGTCAATTAAATATTAATCAGACTTCGGCAGGATATGAAAATTGCCAATATGCCGTTCGTTTTTTTGTTTATTCAAAAGCGCTGTTTTTTTTTGAAAGCTTGTTAAACAATCCGGCTAATCAGCATGATCCGGGTCTTTTGCTCTTGGTCGGGCGCTGTCATAAAGGGATAGGCAATTACGATGACGCTTTAATATTTCTTGAGCAGGCAGTGCATATAAAAAGGGAGGATGCGGAAATTTTGGCGGAAGTCGCGGATATAAACGCGCTTTTGGCTCAGGTAAAAACAGCCAAGGCTTTATTCAGAGAAGCTTTTTTTATAGACCCTTCAAAAATTGATATAAGGTTTATGGAATCGGCGCTCATTTTAAAATTGCGCGACAAAGTTGCGGAGCTTGGTTTTAATGACGAGGATATCGGCGAGTGGATACCGGTTTACGGTTACCTTTGGGGAGTGTTTTCGGTAAAACGCGAATTAAAGCAATTGGAAGTCGGCAGATTGAAGCAGTCGATTTTTTTGATGGAAGCCGAGTATGAATCGAATCCGGCAAGGCGGAATATTTTAAAGCCGCGTCTTTTGAATCATTATTTTTGGCTGATTGATCATTTCGAAATTAACCGCGAGGATTCGTCGCTTGTTGACGAGACCTTGCTTAAGATAAAAGTTAAAGACCCGGACATTTACAATATGTATGCCGGTTAGTTTGATGAGGAGAAAAAAAGATTTATGAGTAATACAGAAACAACGGTAACACAATCAGAAGCTGCGCAGACTCTGTTAAAAAATTTACAGGAAACGTTAAACGAAGAAAAATGGACAAGAGCGAGTCTTGGAAATTATTCGACAAATCAATTTAAAGAACTTGACGTTATCCTGAAAAAAGCCCGCGAAGAAAAAGTAATTGACGATCTTAAAAAAAACTGCGACGATCACCTTTCGCATACAAGAAACAGCATAATCGCTTTATATCTTTCGGGAATGATCGCGCTCTCCAGGCAAATCATCGACGACTCGGCAATGATTAATCTTGTATCTATTTTTCTTGATAATCACAAATGGAATATCGTAAAATATCTGTGCGAAAGAATTCTGGATCACGGCGATTCAAAGTACGCTCTGCGCACTCTTGCGGACTGCTACAAAAACGATAACGAAGAAGAAAAAATTTATGATATATGGGAAAGGCTTGTAAAAGTAGATTTTGAAGAAGCCGATATTGTAAAATCACTCGCCGAGCATTACGAAAAAAAGAACAACAGAGAAGATACAATCGATTACTACAAAAAAGCTCTTCACCGCTATATCGCAAAGGGAAATTACGCGAGTATAAGGGAAATCTGGGAAAAATTAATATCCATCAACATAGAAGATATTGATTTCTTTCTGCACATTCAGAAAAAAATCGCAAAGACGGTAAGCGATGACAAGGCTGTCGCCCTTTTAAACGAACTTTACGCTCAATATAAAAATAAAGATATCGATATCGCAATAATAATCCTAAAAATAATTCTTGAATATGACGAAAAAGACAATCAGGCAAGAAAAGAAATTATCGAATGTTTCAGAAAAAAATACGCGTCTCACAGCCAATTAGACGAATACATCCGCATTTCGAATCTGTCGCAGAATTACCGCGCGGTTCATCAAGCAATCGCCGATTTTGAAAAACATATCGCGTTTGACAAAAACAACTTTGTTTATCACAGGACATGGGGTGTCGGACGCATCGCGGGCATAGTCGGCGACGAAATAAAAATTGATTTCTCTAAAAAAAGAGGTCATTCAATGTCGCTTAAAATGGCGGTTGACGCGCTTCAAACTTTGTCCAAAGATCATATATGGGTTTTAAAAGCGACAAAGAAAAAAGAAGAGATAAGAGAAAGAATTAAAGACAGCGACGAAAATATTATTTGGACATTAAAAACAATTATTAAAAGTTTCGATAACGCCTGCGACATGAAAAAAATAAAAGCCGAAATTTCGCCGGCTCTTTTATCCGCTGGCGAATGGTCGACATGGAGCTCAAGAGCGCGCGATATTTTAAAATCAAATCCCGATTTTGGAATAAGCCCGGAAAACAGCGACTTGTTTATTGTGCGCGACAGACCCGTAAGCGTTACGGAAAAACTTTACAATGAATTTACCGCTCAGAAAAATTTTTACGATAAAGTTTCTGCAATCAGGGATTACACAAACAATAAAAAAGCCGATCCCGATTCTGAAAATTTCGCGGAAATGTTTTCGTACTTTACCTCTTATCTCCGCCCCAGATCGGAAACAAAAGATTCGCGGAGAACCGCGGAAACTGTCAAAGAAGCTTCCGAACACGCGATGTCCAGTTTTCTTTTAATTAACGAACTTGCAGCTAACAAAAATTACGCGCATTTAAAATCGTCGGTAACGGCGAATTTTACGGATGTTTTCGCCGGTTTAAAAGACGTTCCTTCGCTGTTTAAAAATTTAAAAGACGCGAAGTTAAAAACAGAATTTCTTAATAACATTAAAACATTTATTAAAGACTGGCCGGATATTTATATTAAATTATTTCCGTACTCGCAGCTTGCCTCCATCACGGAACAGCTTGAAGAAGCGGGTTTTGAAGATAAGCTTTCGTACCTTTGCGGCGACTGCTTCGATCATTACCGCGAAAGCCGCGAAGCCGTTGTCTGGCTATATAAAAACGCCAAAGGAAAAAACTGGTTTAAAAACGCGAATATCGGCATAGAAAAACAATTAATCACATTGATTCATATACTGGATATTACTTACCGCGATATAGAAAACCATAAAGATACAGTCGAAAACAAAAAAATAAATAAACTTGTGCATAACATTCTTTTTAAGGATAGCGAAATCGCGCTTTTCATTGATGACGCGGATGAAGAAGCAATCATAAGAATTTTTACTTTCATAAACGGCGTTAAAGACCTTGATCCGCAGGATAAATTAAATCTTAGATCGAGAATTCTTGACAAGCACCCGGCGTTTAAATTCTTCGGAGACTCCGAGAAAAAAGTGTCAAGAGGTCTTATGGTAACGCAGGCTATGTACGAAGAGAAAAAGAAACAGCTCTCTCATATCATGGATGTCGAAGTGCCGCTTAATTCCAAAGAAATCGAATACGCGCTCTCGCTCGGAGACCTTCGTGAAAACGCGGAGTATAAAGCCGCAAAAGAAAAACAGGAACAGCTTAATTCTCAGGTTGCGCGGCTTAAGGAAGAAATCGACAGGGCGCAGCTTTTCGATCCGAATTCAATAAATACATCAAAAGTTTCATTCGGTACGAAGATTATTTTACATAACGAAACATCGGGGCAGCAGGAAGAATTTACAATTCTTGGTCCGTGGGAATCCGATCCGAACAACAAAATTATTTCCTATCTTTCTCCGTTCGGGAATGCTATACTTAATAAAACAGAAGGCGAAAAATTTGTTTTCTCGATTAATAACGAGAAAGTATCTTATCTTGTCGAAAAAATTTTACCGGCCGTTTAATAACAGGAGGCAATAATGAAGAGAATCGTTTTCGCGATTTTATTGATATTGTACGCCGGTTTTGGAATTTACGGACAATCTTCTCCTATTGATTTAATTTTAATTTTAGATACTTCTTCGGGAATGAGTTCATCATACGAAAATGTAAACAATTATCTTACAGGCGCGTTTCTAAGGGAATTTTTGAGAGTCGGCGATACTTTCCATCTAATCGCTTTTTCGCAGAACTCAAGGCTGGATGCGGCAAGGCGCATCAACGGTATCGGCGATGTAGAAACAATTATTTCGCGCATTCTTTTACAATATCCTGTAGAGCGCGGAAACAATGCAGGTTCGGCAATTGCGTTTGCGGAACGTTACGTCACTACCCTTCCTGACCGCGCGAAAAAAATTGTTCTTGTAACTACTGGAGCAAACGATACGAATAATCTTGTAACATCGGCAAGACAGCGTCTTAATTCCGCTAATACTACAATTGATTATATTCAGGTAACGCCGGGGCAGATGCTTACAAATCTTCCGAGTTCCGGAAGAACTTTGGAAACAGCGGCAGGAACAAGATCGGCAGCATCAGCAACCGGAACAGTGACAGGAACCGGAACAACTACTGCTGCAGGCACAGGGACAACAACAACAGGTACAGGAACTGCAGCTACATCAACAGGAACAACTACGACAAGTACTGGTACAACTACTACTACATCAACAGGGACAACTACTACAGGCACAGGAACAACGACTACTACAGCTACAGGAATAACGACCACTACCGGAGCAACAACCACTACCGGAACAGCAACTACTACAGGCACAGGAACAACGACCACAACCGGAACAACAACTACTGCATCTACAACAACCGCAGAAACTTCCACAGCTTCCGGTAATGAGACAAATTCCGCAACAACCGCAGTTACGACAAGAACAGTAAACGAAACTAAAGATACATCAGTAAACGAAATTGATTCGGATTCATCAGTCTCGACATCAACAGGTTTGGCAGCCGCTTCGCAATCATCAAACAGAACATCTTCTGGCGGATCGGGATTTACATCATCAATTTGGTTTATTATTTTAATAATTGTTCTTGCGCTGCTGCTTTTAGGTTTGATAATTTTCCTGCTTTCGCGCAGAGCGTCTTCCGGTCCGGATCGGGTAATCACCGAAGCTCAATCAGCGGCGGAAGAAAAACCCGGACTTTCGGCGCAAAAAGAAAAATTTGCCGATCATTCAAAAGAACTTGCTTCTTACGCGTCGGCTCAGGGAAGAAGGACAACTCCTTACGAAGATCGATTGGATAAAACGCCTGTTGTAATAAATCCTTCCGGTCCGCTTCTTTTAAATTTAAATGTAAGCGATCAAAACACGTCTATCGGCAAACGCAATATTCACTCTTTAAAATCGGGATACAAATTGACAGTCGGCGGCGGCAATGCGGATGATTTTTTAATTTTCCTTGTACCTATACCGGCGAATATCGGGGAAATTCGCAGGAACGGAAGCCAGCTTACATTTGTTCCGCGCAAGCCTAAGTATTTCCCGGATATCGGAGCTAACGAAGTAAAAGACTGCATTAATAAATCCATCCGTATTATCTCCGATAAAGATTACGAAATGCGCTTCAGATTTGTCATGTACGAGGATCCGCTTGATTCACTTAACAGAATGCTGATGTCAGTTAAAGTTCCGGGCTGATTGGAAACGCCTTCCAAAGATTATCCGATTCCGGCGGCTCCGCTGTTACGCTGATTTTTTTAACTTTTTCTGATGGATTTGTATCCGACAGATTAATATCCGACGGATCGGGAAACACAAGCGACCTTGCGTGCAGTCTTATGCCGCCTCCTTTTTCGCTTCGTTTGGCTCCGTATTTTAAATCACCTTTGATATAAAACCCGATTGCGGCTAATTGCGCGCGTATCTGATGATGCCTTCCGGATAAAAGTTCGATTTCGGCAAAAAGATAATTATCCCCTTCGCCTGTTATGCGGTATTTTAACGATGCTTTTTTATATCCTGCTTTTTCCGTGTTATGTGCAAATGATTTATTAATTTTGGGGTTTACTTCGATCCAGTGCGTAAGTTCTCCGCTTTTCGGCGGAAGCGTAACCGGCTTTTCGATTACCGCCCAATATTGTTTTTTTACTTTTGCGTTTTCTTTTGTGAATGCGTTATTTAAAAAGACAAGCGCGTCATTGTTAAGCGCAAAAAGAGCGCATCCTGTAACAGGAACATCAAGCCTGTTTACAGCTTCTATTAATTTAAATTTTTTATTATACGCAGCAGAAATTTCCTTTGGAAGATTTATGATTCCTTCCTTTGCGCCTTCTACGGCTTCTCCTTTATGTTTGTTAATAACAAGACATGCTTCATTTTGAAACAAAATTCTTTCTAAAATCATGTTGATAATTTTAACACATTGAAATTTATTTAACCATAAAGCCGCGCGGAATGTTAAAATTCCTTTAAAAAACCCAGTATCGGCTCGTACCAGAACTCTGCGGTTTTTTTCTCTTCCAGAAAACGGCGGTATAAAATTAAAATATGCTCTTTTATTTTTAATTGATCATCTTCGCGGATTTTTGTCGAAGGTGAAGCGCTTGGATGTACGCGGCTTTTTAAAGACGGATCTTTCATTTCGGGAGCGGGAGAAAAAAGCAGTTCGCAAAAATCCTCGGCTTCTTTCTGAGAAAAAAGCTCCGGACTAAAACATGTCATTGCGTAAAATGCCGCCGGAATACAATTTACACTGTGCTGCTTAACAAATAAAATCGCCTGACTTATCGCAAGCGCCCCCTGTTTCATTTCCAGAGCCTGCGATTTTAAATTTTCCGTATCGCCGACTTTTTCCGCGATTTTTGAAAACATAAGATATGTATGAATTACTACCATTACATGAAGGCTTGGTATGCAGAATAAATGAGGGTCAAGCAAATGAATCATGAAAAAACGCGGGCGGGCAATATAAAACGGGCGTTTTGTTGTCGACATTATTTTTGTGTAAACTTCGGCGGCATGAGCGTATAAATCACCCATAGAAAAAATAAAATCCCTGATCGGAATTAAAGCTTTTCTTCCGTAGCGGCGGGTAAAAAAAGTAATCATTCTAATCCAGAACTGGACAAAATCAATATAAATTGTCACCCATGACGGAACAAACGGAATTTTTTTATCAAGTTCGTGATCAACATTCATGACAGGAACTTTGCCCGGTAAAAAAGCCGCAATGTACTGCCGCAGAAAAAAATTATAAAAAATCCGCGGAACAGATTTATTAAACGCAGGTCTAAGCACAGGATTAAAAATCGATTTTATGAACGCGTATATTGTCGATTCGCTGTAAACGCTGTCTTTGAAGCACATACCTCACTATATCGGGTAAAAAAAAAAATGCCAAGTAACGGTTAGTCCTTAAATTTACCGCTTCACACAATTTTTTATTTTTGTTATAATCGAAGATGTTCCAAAACTTTGATTCTTGGAACAGAAACCTTAGACTTAAGAAAAAATAAAACGAGGAATAAAATGATTCGAGGCGGAGATATCGTTAAAGGAAGCTGCTTGCTGCAAAAAGGTCAGCCGTATTTGGTCGTTGACAGGGAATTCCATAATCCGGGCAAGGGGACTGCCGTTGCCAGAATAAAAATGAAAAGCATAAAAGACGGTTCCGTTCTGAGCCTTACAATACCGACACAGCAGGAAGTCGAAGACGCTCAGGTCGAAATCCGCACCAGTCAATATCAATATTCTGATTTAGAGAATTATCATTTTATGGATAATGAATCATTCGAGCAGTACGAAGTATCAATCGAGGATCATCCCGATAAAAAATTATATTTAAAGGAAGGCGATTCGTATCAGATAACAATATGGGAAGGAAAAGTGATAGATATTCAAATTCCCTACAAAGTTGTTTTTACTGTAGCGGAAAGCGAAAATTATATTAAAGGCGATACGGCGACGGGAGCCACAAAACCCATTAAAACGGAAACAGGATTAACAGTGCGGGTTCCGCTTTTTATCAAGCAAGACGAAAAAATACTTGTTAACACCGAAACAAACGAATATGTAGAAAGAGTTAATAGTTAATACGGAGTAAGAAAATGAAAAATGAAATTAACAAAAAAAAATTGGCGCTGCTGGGCGATGAAGCCGTTGCGTTAGGTGCAATTCATGCGGGAGTAAGTACGGCTTACGGATATCCGGGGACTCCTTCTTCCGAAATTTTACAGTATTTAATAAATGAATCGGATAAATCAGGATATAAAGCCAGATGGTGCTCTAACGAAAAAACCGCGATGGAAGCCGCTTTAGGCACATCGTTCGCCGGAAGAAGATCTTTAGTAACGACAAAACATGTAGGTTTAAATGTCGCGGCAGATCCGCTGATAAACGCCGCGCTTTTAAAAATTAAAGGCGGACTTGTGATCGCTGTCGCCGATGATCCCGGCATGCACAGTTCACAGAATGAGCAGGATTCGCGTTTTTATTCCAACTTCGCGATGATTCCCTGTCTTGAACCGCGGAGCCAGCAGGAAGCTTACGACATGGTGCGCGAAGCTTTCGATGTCTCGGAAAAATTCAATATTCCCGTGATGCTTCGTCTTGTGACGCGTCTTGCCCACGCCCGCGCCGGTGTTATTGTGCAGCCTGAAAAACAGCAGAATAAAGTTTCTAAAACTCAGGATATAAACAATTGGATGCTGATTCCTTCTTTTGCAAGAAAAAATTATGTTACGCTTCTTGACAAGCAAAAAGCTTTTGAAGATTGGGCGGACAAACATCCTGTAAACAAATTAACCGTAAATAAAAATTCAGATAACAGCCTTGTGATTATTACTTCCGGCATCGGCGGAAATTACTTCGAAGAAAATCTTGATGATTATTCGGAAATACGCATGAAAAAACACAATTCCATGCCCGTTCATCTTCATATAGGAGCTTATCCGCTTCCCGAAAAAAAAATCCGCAGGATATGCGCTGATGCTGACGAGGTTTTAATTATCGAAGAAGGTCAGTCTTTTATCGCGCAAAAAGTTTTCGGGATTTTAAACTGGGATGTTACGCCGGTTATAAAAACAGGCGAGCTTGATCCTGATAATGTCCGCGCGGCTTTAGGGCTGCCGCCGAGAAAAGGCTTAAGTTTTGAAAGCGAACAGCTTGCAGCCCGCCCTCCTGTGTTATGTCAGGGATGCCCGCACATTGACAGTTATAACGCGATTAATAAAGCGGTTGCGGCTTTGGATTCACGTCCCGGTCATCCTGATGTCGGAATCAACTCCGATATCGGCTGTTATTCTCTCGGCGCTGCTCCCCCGTTATCCGCGATAGAAAGCATAGTCTGTATGGGCGCATGCGTCGGCATGGCAAAAGGCGCATCCGACGCCGGTTTAAAGCACGCTCTTGCCGTTATCGGCGATTCTACTTTTATACATTCGGGGATTACTCCTTTAATTGACGCTGTCGATTCAAACACAACAATGACATTGATCATTCTTGACAATTCGAGCATAGCGATGACAGGATGCCAGCCTACAATAGTTCCTTCCAAAAATTTAAAGAATTTAATAATCGGCTGCGGTGTAAATCCCGATCGTGTTTTGGAACTAGAAGCAAAACCGAATCTTGTCGATGAAAACGCATCTAAGCTTAAAGCCGAGATAGAACAAAAAGGAATTTCGGTTGTAATTTTCAGAAGGGAATGTTTGGAAGCGTTCAGAAAGAATAAAAAAGAGAATTTTTAATATTACTCAAGCGGCGGGAAATATCCTGTATTGTCTCTTCCTGACCTTTCCATCAGGTAAACTTCGGCTTCTACAGGAAGCCATGCGCGTCCGAAGTCGGTGGGAAGGCGGGAATTATACGTAAAGCTGTAAAGACCCGACGGGATTTCCGCAGTGCTTTTAATTAACTCGCCGATGCCGCGCGGACGATAAAGATGCATGGCTTGACCGCCTGTTTGTCTGCACAGGAATTCTAGTTCGGGAGAGACTTGAGCGCCGCTTATTATTACCGCGTTAAACACGATTCCGTTATTTGCAAGATAAGCCGCCATTTCCGATAAACCGTATTGTTCAAAAGCCATGTCGCCGAGGCTTCCTGAGCCGACATAAATTACAGACCTTTTAGGAGCCGCCGCTAAAAGATCGGTTGCCGCAAGGCGCAGTCCCAAATCAAAACGCCAGTGCCGGCTGTAAACGTCGGATGAGCCGCGCATTGCGCTGTCAAGCGAGAGCGAATGCTGTTCTCGGCGCGGCTGAGCGCCTGCCGAAATTACCGAAACAATTTTTGAATTATTCATTTCGCGTAACGCACTGTTAATATCGCGGCCTGCCGCGATTAAATCACTTTGTAAATTAGAAACCGTGTCGGAGCGTTCTACAAGAAGC
>JGI24695J34938_10002967_pt1 | contig 12232 bp, 10 predicted proteins | sample TergutCo191P3_FD_34938 | JGI IMG/M metagenome (IMG submission 34938) | reverse complement strand
TGTTTTCGCTAAAACTATTAGTAATGTTGTGTTTTATATACAATGTTTTATTGTAATATTTTGAAATTACTTTGGTGTGAAAAAGAAGTGGCTAAACTCGTTAAAAGCAATTTGCCCTTTTCGTTAAGTTAATGACATTGACAACAAAAAGGATTTTTAACCGAACTAACCTATACTAAACTGTGAACGGGGAAATCTGTCTAACATAATCATCAAGTAATATCCAGGTAGTCGGTAGTATTTTTTCGCTCACGGGTCGAAAAAATCTCCACCGCTCCACCTTGACAAAGAAGGTTACTGCGTGGCTGGAAATATACTGAAACTATTCTTGACAATATCAAGGCATATATTAGTGTTATGTCAAACTTTGAAAACCCCATAAAATCACCCTGTACCATATTTATGCGTTGTATGGCATGTATATTTTATGGCGAAAAATATCTTCTAAAAAGTTTTCGTAAAGGAGTATTAACAATCATAGCAGGCATGTTAGAGGTAAGTGAAAAGTTGAAATAGCGCTTCCTCTTTAAAATTTAAGGGATGCTGAAAACTAACGTTGCCTAAATCCAAAGAAGCGAGTTCTACAAACCATACTAATAGCTTGAAGCCTGATGCGCATAGTGAAGCAAGACGTTTTTATACTTATGCAGCGTTTATCAATATGCTTTATGCAGTGGTCATTGGTCAGAGTTTTGTTTTTCTAATTGACGAAAGATATTACGCCACATGGTTTTCAATTGGTACAATAGAGTCATTGAAATCATCTGTTTTTAATTTTTCACTAAATTTTAATCCAGTAGTGATTTTGGGAATAGTAACACTGTTATTAACTTACGTTTTAGTTATTATGAGTTGGTTTATTTGCAACATTTCATCAAGAGCAAAAGATTACAGTAGAGGACAATTTGTCATCGATATTATTTTATTATGTTTTTATTATGTAGCTTTTGCCAGCGCAGGAAATTTAATAGTAATCACGCATATGGCAATACTGTTTCTTTGGGTATATCACGCATGGGACTTTGTAAAATATTTTAAAGTGTTAACTGGTAATAAAAGGGCAGAAATGCGGCGACAGTGGAATCCGAAAACGTATTCAATTATTGGCATACATATAGCAACATCTTTAATCGTCTTATTTTATCCTGTTACCTATTGGCAACAAGCGTTATGTCTTATGGTGCTTTTTGCGTGTTTAATTGGCTACAGTTGGATTTCGCGACCGAATTTTGATTAAAGATACTGTACCAACGCGAAATGACGCTGGCAACTTTTTTCGGACGAAACAAACCATGAAAAATTAAAATTAATTTACGGAACGGAATAATTTTTCCAAAGAAATATTGACAAAATATAAAAATATGATATAATTATATCATAAGAAGATTTTAAGAAATCCAATATTGCAGTTGCAAAATGTTTAAAAAACATGTTGTTGTAAGGTAAGAAATATGATGAAGCTATCACCTTCAAAGCAAAACATTACCTTTAGCATATTGGCGTCAATAATAACTTTGTTTATTCTTCCTCCGATACTTTACCAAATTAACCCAAATTGGGCTGAAAATATTCTTGTTGGAGCTTCAATTTTTTTAGTTTTACAAATTTATATTATTAGTCATAATACATCCAATATTAAAAACATCATATTAGATAATGAAACATTGAGAAATGTGGACAAAAACTATAAACAATTAAGGGAAAATCCGCAAAAAAAATTTTTTGTTAAATGGTATGAAAGTGAATTTAAGACTTTAGAAAATAAATCTCGCGACTCGTTAAACAACAATTATATTACTTTTTCAGCCAGTAGGTTTAGTTATGAGGATAATCCAGTTTATAGCGTGTTTGATAAAAATGATTGTAATTTTCTTTACGCGAGTTGTACTTGTGACGGTGTCAAGGGATGGATAACTGGCAACGGACACGCTTTCATACAACAAATTCACAGAGAAGTAGCGGAAGAAAATATAGTTCTTATTCGTAGAATCTTCATTTTTGACGAAAATGATTTCGATTATAACACTAAAAAATTAAAGCCTCTTATTCAATTTGCTCTTACGCTTCACAATAGGGGTAAATACGAGGCTAAGCTAATTGAGAAAAAGACGTATCTTAAGCTTTTTGATGAGGCAAAAGCTAAAAGTCGGATTGCTAATTTAAAATCAGATTTTAGCATGTTCGGACATGATTTTGTGTGGGAAACATTGGAGGATTATACTAATAACATTCTCGTAAGCGGCAATTTTTCTTTGGATGAAGACAGGAGAAAATTTTATAGAAAATTTTTTAATAGTCTGTGGGACAGGAAAGATAAAATAATTCAACCTATCGAGCAATATATAGACACAGAAATAACAGCCAAATGTGAGGAGAATGACGACATTACAAAATTACGTGACATGTATGAAAACTATGAAAGTGAAATGAAAAATGAAAAGGAAAAATAAAGCAGTTTCTCATAGCGCAAAAGATGATTATGGTTACGCCTAATACCTAAGTTTATGTAAACAATCTCAGTTGTGATTATGCCGGTTTAAATTTTAAAACAAAAGTAAAAATGTCACATGTAAAACTTTACATAATCAACAATTGCGATAATTAGCTATACATCAAACACTAATTTTTGAAAGAAGGTAAAAATAAATGCAAAGTGCAGATGCGGGAACAAGATGGACTGTTGGATTACTTAAATCCATTCCTGATGTTTTAAACAATAGCCAGTCTGAACTAACAAAACAGTACAGCGAATATTCTTTACGTACACGCCCTAAAGTTTCAACGGATACATTGAACGTACTGGGCGAAGATTTAGAATATTTTTTGTCGCGGTATCCTCAAAGGGAATTGGAAATGTTTAATGGAAATTTAGATAATTTTGCTGTTGAACTTAAAACTCTGATCGTAAAAGAATTGGAAGGAAATAGCATTTTAAGTCGCATACGTAAACCCAATAAGACTGTTAATTTAAAAAAAGTTGTTAATGAGGCTCTGAGAAAAGAAGGTCTTCCAGTATGGGCTACGGATTTTATAAGGTTTGATAGTAAAGTAACCGCCACCCATTTTGAGGGAAATTCTATGTTAAATAGATATAAATCCGCAAGGTCAGATTTTGGGCAGCAGAATAAAGCAAGCAATACAAAAACACAAAAATTTCAAAAATTACTTTAAAGATTACTATTATGTTCTATAAATTTTAAAGTAAAGACAGTTATTACCTATAGACACATCACTCTGTAGGCAATTATTATGTGCAATTAGAAAATAAGGGTTAACTTTAAAATAGGGACACTAAAAGATCCGCACAAAAGCTATAAAAGCCATAATGACGTAATAATTATACGTTAATATGTGGTTTTTATGAAGCGCGTTTGTGCTTATTGTCGGGTTTCAACCGAGCAGGATGACCAATTAAACAGTTTGGAGAATCAAAAAAGGTATTTTGAACAGTATATCAGCAATAATGTTGATTGGGAATTCTGCGGATTATACGTTGACGAAGGCGTAAGCGGCACAAACGCGGAAAAACGCGCAGGATTCCAAAAAATGGTTGCCGACGCAGAAAATAAAAAATTTGATTTACTTTTAACAAAGGAGATTTCGAGGTTTGCGCGAAATACCTTAGACAGCATATTTTACACGCGCAAATTAAAGGGGTTAGGCGTTGGGGTGCTGTTCATGAATGATAACATAAACACGCTTGACAATGACGCAGAATTACGACTAACAATTATGTCAAGCATCGCACAGGAAGAAAGCCGCAAAACAAGCGAGCGGGTACGGTGGGGACAAAAACAAAGCATGAAACAAGGCGTTGTATTCGGCACAAAAATACTAGGCTACCACTTAAAAAACGGCAAACTAACCATAAACGAAAACGAGGCAAAAACCGTAAAACTAATTTACAACATGTACCTATCCGGCAAAGGCACACACCTAATATGCAAAGAACTTGAAAACCAAGGCATCACCACACCAAACGGCCATACACGATGGAACCCGATAACCATAGCAGGCATACTAAAAAACGAAAAATACACAGGAACTCTAAAACAGAAAAAACAAATAACAACCGACTACCTAACCCACAAAAGCAAACCAAACAAAGGCGAAGAAGCCCACATCACCATAGAAAACAACCACACACCCATCATCGAACAAGAAACATTTGACAAAGTACAAACGGAAATCGAACGACGAAAAACAATAACCCTCGAACAAAGCAGATACAGCAACCGCTACACATGGAGCGGAAAAATCGAATGTGCAACTTGCAAATCAAAGTTTGAACGCAGAGTACAAAATAAAAAAACAGAAAATTCCCAAGTCGTTTGGCGATGCTCCGAAGCAGTAAAATACGGCAAAGAAAAAACCAACACGCAAGGGCAAAAGGTGGGCTGTAACAACGCGTCAGTTCACGAAAAGTTTTTGAAAGACAATTTCTTAGCCGTTCTTAACATGGTTATTGAAAATAAAGACCGAGTTACCGAAGAGCTGAAAAAAAGCATACAGCAAGCAATTTCCGACAGCCCCAACAAAGGAGATGAGCTAAAGGAAGTTTTGACGGGGATTGATAAAATCGCCGATAAAAAATCAAGGCTGATTGATATGCACCTTGACGGCTTGATTAAACTTGCCGAGTATAAAAAATCCTACGCGCAGTATGAGAAACAGCAGGAAGCTTTGCAAAAGCGGTTGTCTGTTTTGGATAGTGAAAATAAGCTTGCGGAAGACTTGAAGCGGAAACTTGATAACATTGATAGGGCTGTTGAGAGTTTGGCGCGGCTTAAAGAGTTCGGCGATTCGGTATGCGGTGAGGTGCTTGCTAAGGTTATTGTTGACGGGCGGGATAAAGTCTCGTATTATCTGACATCCGACAAAAACGCGAGTGTTTTTGTGAAAATGCCTCTTTCGATAGTTAGGTTAGAAACATATACCCCCCCTCTTTTTATAAACGTGTATACGATTTTTTAGCAACAACGTATAGAATCGCAAACAACCCGTCCTTATCTTTACGCAACAACATCTTAATGGGCATGATACTAAAAAAAGTTGTTGTCTCACTTCAAACATCAACTACGATATTTTAAAAATTACAACCGTGAAGTACCTCCAGTGGTTGAAATTTTCTCTGATAAACGCACTATTACATCTTATGGAGGTTTACCAACGGGTTTGAGTCGCGAGAATTTTTTCCGTTGCCGATCTACGCCACATAATCGTAAGCTTATGCGCATGTTTAAAGACGTTGGACTTGTGGAACAACTGGGTTCGGGTATGAGACGCATTTAGAAGTCTATAATCCATTTATATTTACGTTTGAAGACGAATTTCTGATCGTGACATTTTCCATTTGCAGAGGGCTTTACACTACCAAATGGCTCTGTAAATGGCAACATAAATGGCAACATAAATGGCAACATAAATGGCAACATAAATGGCAACATAAATGGCAACATAAATGGCAACATAAATGGCAACATAAATGGTGCTGAAGTAAAGAATCAGTTTAATGTGTATCATAAAAAACCCTGCTTAGTCTAGACAAGATTGCTGAAAAGATAGGGTATTCAAAACGAACGGTATCACGTTAAATGAAATTGCTTCAAGAAGAGCGAACTATAAAGCGTATGGGTTCGCCAAAAACAGGATATTGGGAAATAATACAAACGGTAGACCATGATAACTAGTCGTTTTCATTTGTTTGAGTGATAAGCCTCAACAATATAAAATTTGTTAGTTGTATCACGGGCAACGTCACGATTTTAGAAAGAGTAGTAAGTTGTTAACAAAAAGGTTATCAAACGTCTTTTTGCTAATCTCCTGTTAATCAAATCGTAACATGTATCATGGTTTTATCTCTTCAGGCTTTATTTTTGATACTTTACCATCGAAAGACCTAACGCATAGTTGATTAAGAAATTGTAAACTTGTCGTGTTGTTAGGCAGGAATGCAATGTTATGTTGGGATCGGTCAGGCGTTGTTGATAATTATGTACAGTCCCATATCTGGGTCATGCATCAAAATAGTTGATGGGAAAAACTGTTAGGTGTGCCATCTCGGCGGGTGTTTAGTCATGGTAAAAGTGGGTCGTTTTGTTATTTTGTATTTTTGGAGTACATGCTTTTCTTTTGAAATTATTTATGAACACAATAAAGTTTGGACATAAACTGTTTTGAGGCATGACCCATATCTGCTGCCAGAGTTGGCGGGTTTTTGGTTGCTATTTTCAGGTTGTTTTTGTGAATTTTTAAACTTAACCTTGAGGATCAGGCTGTGCTCAGATTGTTGGTGCGGGAACCGGGATTTGAACCCGAGTCCTAGACTTGGCAAGCCTATGTACTAACCAAGCTGTACTATTCCCGCGTAGTACTTTATGTTGTAGTGCAACAATCTAAGAACTCCCTAATAAACTATATTTTTCAGTTTGGCAAAATTTTTCTATTGCACAACAAAAAATGGGTAAAGTACGTTTAGGTATTGTGTTATTGTAGTGTTTTTGACATGTATGGGCCGTCGTGTTGGTATCCGTTTCGCATGTAGTAGCGTTTTGTGCCTAAGGCGCTAATTATTACTATTTTTTTTAGGTTAGCTTGTTTTGTTATTTGTTCAGCTTCTTTTAGGAGTCGTATACCATAGCCTTTGTGTTGCCATGCTTTATCTGTGTGTTGTCCAACGGGTACTAAGGGTCCATAAACATGGAGTTCGCGTACAATAGCTGCGGGTACTTCTCTGATTTCGGGGCGGTGAGCATTTGGTGAAGGAATGCGTAAGCGTAGGTATCCAAGTAGTATATTGTTTTTTTGGTCTTCTGCTGAAATGAAATATTCTTTGCCGTTTGATGCGTCATATTGTTCTGTTAGAATTTCTATGTTGGCTATATCAGGTTTTATGTGATCTGTTTGTATGCGGTGGCCTACTTCGCGGCATCGGATGCATTGGCATTGGATGTTTTGGGTTTTTAGTTTTTCATGTACAATCTGGCGTAGGTTGCTTTTTTTTACGCCGTCTATGATAAGGTTTGCAGGGATGTCACGTTGTACACGCATGACGCGTATCCATTTTGGTATGAATTTTTTGATTTCAGCTATTACCTCAGCTGCTTTTTGGGTGTTGTAGGGTTGATATTTGCCTTCTTGTAGCCATTGATGCGCTTTAGTGCCCGCGATTGCAAGGCAGGGGTAAATTTTTATCATATCAGGTTTAAATTGTTGATCAGTAAAGATTTTTTTAAATGCTTCAAGATCTTTTTTGGGGTTAGAGCCGGGCATGCCGGGCATTAGGTGATAGACAATTTTTAGTCCGGCGTCTTTTGCTATTTGTGTGGCCTCTGCAACGTCGGCAACGGTGTGTGTTCGGCCGACTAGTTGGTAAATTTCATTGCAGGGGTTTTGTACGCCAAGTTCAATGCGAGTTACGCCCATGTTTAACATTGCGTCTATATGTGTTTGTTTAGCCCAGTCAGGGCGGCTTTCGATGGTTATGCCGACATTGCGTTTTTTGCTTGTTTCTGCATATGTTTTAGCCTCATGTAAACTGGTTGATTGTTTATCTGTTATAGCATCAAGGCAGTGTTGTATGAACTGTGTTTGATATTCTTGTGGTGTAGCGGGGAATGTTCCGCCCATTATGATTAATTCTATTTTGTCGACTTTATGGCCTATGGCCGAGAGTTGTTCTAAGCGGCTTTTTACTTGCATATAGGGGTTGAAATTGTTCTGGCTGCCTCGCATGGCAGCGGGTTCATAGCCTGTGTAGCTTTGGGGGGATCCCTGTGTGGGTCCGCCTGGGCAGTAAGCGCAGGGTTCGGGTTGTGGGCAGGGGTAAGGTTCAGTCATAGTTGCAACAATTGTAACGCCGCTTATTGTTCGGGTTGTTTTGCGTTGTAGAATAGGTAATAACTGTTTATTTTCCTTAGGGGTTAGGGCAGCAATTATGTTAGCGTTGGTGATCATGTTGTGTAAATGATGTTTAGCAGCGGCTTTAATTTTTAGTCGATTTACGTCTTCATGTGTTGGGGTTGCCATGGAGAGGAGGTTATCTATGACTTCTCGAATGGCAACTTGGTCATTATTAGTATTACTACTATTATTGTTATTGTCTGCCAAGGAGGTAACCAAAATGGTGTGGGTTATTATGTAGATGGTTTGTGTTAATAAAATTTAGGTAAAGCTTGAAAAATAAGCTTTGGTGGAAAGTTTTTACATCCAGTTTTGTCCGGGTTTGCGTTGCAGAATCACACGTTTTTCATAATTGCGTCTGCTTCTTGTTTTTGGACTTGGAGATACGCGCTCTTGGGCAACAATTTTTGGTGTTTGAGAGCGAACTTTTCCTGCTTTAGATAACGAACCGTGAGTTGGCATAATTCATACCTTGCTCATAAGTCAAAACAGAATCATTTAAACTTTACTAAAAAAGAAACGGTAAACTCGTATAACACAAGCCGTTACTTGAACATAAACTAGACAACAAACAGGAAACTATTAACTTTAAGTATTTAACAAAAAATAAACATTTTTCTTAAAAGAAAAACGTTACAAAAGTATCCTTTATAAGGGGGCTTTATATAACCCATGTGCACTACTTAAATAGTTTAAATAGAAGCTAACACGTGAGAGACATGAGTAAACGAAAATCAATAATATCCATTCAAAACATTGTAGCCTCCGTTTCACTTAACCAAAAAATAGACTTACAAAAAATTGTAGAAAAATTTCCACAAACAGAATATAACCCAAGCGTGTTTCCAGGACTAGTTTTTAGGCTTAAAAAACCTAAAACGGCCACTCTAATATTTGGCACCGGCAAAATGGTCTGCACAGGCGCCAAATCAGAAAAAGAATCACGAAACGCCGTAGAAAAAGTAGTAAAAGAACTCCGCACCGAAGGCATTCAAATTACCGAAAAACCCGTTGTAAACATTCAAAACATTGTAGCCTCAGCAGAGTTAGGGGGCGAAATTGACTTAGAGAGCCTAATCTACAAGCTAAGCCGTGTTATGTATGAACCCGAACAGTTTCCAGGCGCAGTCTTTAGAATGGACGAACCTAAAGTGGTTTTTCTCATATTTAGCGCAGGCAAACTAGTCTGTGTAGGCGCAAAGAAAGAAGAACAAGTCTATGAGGCCGTAGATAAAATCCAACAAATCCTAGAAGAAAAAGAACTAATCTACTACACCAGCTAACTTTTCTTTTTTAAAACACGCCGTCTTACCGCAGGATTAAAATCAGATAACCGTTTAAGGACTAACTCAAATGTTTCCTGTGGTGTTAACTCTTTTTTAAGAAACACACCTGTTCGACCTACTAAATCTCGTTTAGTAAGCGCCTGTACTCTGTTCTGCACAGTTTCAACGGAAATTCCCAAAGCTTTAGCTACAAAAGCCTCTCTACCAACTACACTGCTCTCCACATGACCTACTAAATTGGGCTCTATAAACATAAGACGTTTATCTACACCCCTAACCCGTAAATCTGCTTTAAGCTGAGACAAAGTTATTTCACCTCCAAACAGGTAAAATTCGCGTTCAACACGACGCAAATCCATTAATGGAAAAGAGACATTAGATACCTCATCATCGATTTCGAGATACGCCTTCATAGCATATAAGGGAGTGGCCTGAATTATGAATCTATTTTTAATTTTAATTCCTGCCTGTTCTAAAGCGGTTTCTACAAGAAAACTGTTCTGCACACCGCCTGTAATGAAAACGTCAACATCGCTTCCCATTTTTATGTCTCCTCTTGCAACACTGCCATGAGCCACAACAGGTAAATGAAAACGCTCTAAGGCAGACATTAGAAAAACAGCCTTTTCACGTAAAATGTAAAGAGCCAGCAAATGTTTGCTATCGTAAATAATTTCATGATATGCATCATTTCGGCGGGGTTTAAGCGACATGTTTTTCATGCTTTTTTAGACGTTATTGATATAGATTTATTTAGCTATGAGAAATAAGAATACTGCGGTATTAATGTCAGGCTCTTATTGCTCAGTTTGTAAGAAAAAACCAAGTTTTTTTTACAGAAAATATTCAGGTCAAAAACTGTGCAAAAAATGCTTCAGTGAATCCATTGAAGCAAAAGTTCGAGCTACCATAACAAAATATAGTATGCTAAAATTTGATGACAAATTAGCCATAGCTGTTTCAGGTGGAAAAGACAGCCTAAGTTTACTGCATATTTTAGCAAAACTTCAAAAGTATAGACCTAAAACGTCTCTTACTGCAATAACTATAGATGAGGGCATTAAGGGTTATCGTGATGAAGCCTTAGATATAGCAGAGAAAAACTGTAACGCCCTGCAAATTCCGTTATATATTACATCTTTTAAGGAACTTTTTGGGTTAACCTTAGATGAGTTAATAATAAAGTTACAAGCTAAGGGTAAAACAGAACTAACGCCATGTGCTTACTGTGGGGTTTTAAGACGTCGAGCTATAAATGTTGCCGCAAGAAATATTGGAGCCACAAAAATTGCCACCGCCCACACTTTAGATGATGAAACACAAACGGTACTTATGAATATTTTACGTGGAGACACAGATAGATTATCTAAAGAGAAACCTATAACTAACTATGTTCATTCCATGTTTATACGTAAAATTAAGCCTTTTTGCGAAATTCCTGAAAATGAAAGCGCTCTATACGCTTACATAAAAAAAATAACTTTTCAAGACACGCCCTGCCCATATGCCTCAGAGGCTTTGCGCAATGACATACGAACAATGCTTAACAATATAGAAGAAAAACATACTGGAACTAAATTTGCTATATCTCGCACCATGGAAAAACTTCAGCCTGCCATAGAGCAAGTTTTAACAAAAAAAGATTTTAAAACCTGCAAAGACTGCGGAGAACCTACATCTCAAATTCTATGTAAAACCTGTGAGATGCTACATCAAATCCGTTAATCTACAATTTTGAACGCGGATTATTTGCGTTTTTAATTTTTAACTGCTTTAAAAGTTCAGAGGCCTCCAACGAATTTGCCACTTGAGCAACACGTACGGCCTTTTGCAAATTTATACATTTACCACAATAAGGGCATCTTTTAGTTTTTTGGGTATTCCCTGCAAGAAACAAACCGGCACATGTAAAACACTTTATTATTAAAGTTGGAGCCAAAATTATAACCGCCACTTTAGTGCACATATAACTATTTTTTCTTTTTGGCCATACATTACGCTCTCTTGATAAAAAAAGCAATTATAGCTGAGCGTGTGTACAGACTAAATATTATGCAGCCAGCCTCTACCACCCTTCTTATGATGCTGCCCCTTAGGTTTAACAGATGCCGCACAAGACAAGGCGGCGGATTTTTCTTTTAAAGGCTTATTATTTGTAATTTTTGTTTTTATAAATTTGTTCCAACCACCCGTATTGTTATCAGGCGCTATAAACCGTTCTGAATTTTCAATTTTATGTTGCTCAAGAATCTCTTTAAAATTCAAAGCCTTAAAATCCCTTGATGCCTGAATTACTGTACCTTTTTCAACATTTAAAACCGAATAATTGTCCATTGCTACCCCCTCAGCTTTCACTTTATCATTAAAACACTCATTCCACAAAAGCTTCCATTGTCCTTTAATCTCGCTTACTAACTCTAAATCTGTTTTTGGTTTTAAATCACTCTCGGCCTCAACAGTTAACGGTTCAATTTTACTCACACAATTCATCGGTTTATTTGCTTTAGACATATAACCATTAAAGTCATTTACTTATATTAGTTGCACAGGTGATTATTTTACAATTATACAATTTAATAAATATATCTTATAAAGTAAATATACCAAACTTGCTATACATGCTTTCAGTTATCGACAAAAACAGGTTTAGTTGATTCGTTTTTCGTTAGAATTTAAATTTTTAGTTGTGTTCCCTAATCAACTTATCTTCCAGCATCAGCCAATAGTCAATAGCGCAGTCTCCTATGAAAAATATTGCTGAAGATTTTTTCATCGCACCTCAATAATAACTGGTTGTATAAGATTTGTTGGTTACTTTGAAGTTTCGAGAGTTTGTTGTAATTCCCAGTTTGACATAAGGGTATCTTGATTCAATATTGACATCTTTTTACCATCACGTCATTCACTATTTTTAATACATTGCATTATTAATTGAGGATTACATGCACGTCAATTGCATGAGTTTTTTTGATGTGGCGAACTAGCTTTGAGGTTTTTTGGAAAAACTATTTTACTATATTGACAGGATTTGCTCGAGATATTTT
>JGI24695J34938_10002963_pt1 | contig 12245 bp, 11 predicted proteins | sample TergutCo191P3_FD_34938 | JGI IMG/M metagenome (IMG submission 34938) | reverse complement strand
AAGGGCTGGTATTTCATCGCCTGATAAAAGGCTTTCATCGAGTCTTTCGCCGGGACGCAATCCTATGTACTCGATTTTAATATCGGTTTCCGGCTCATACCCGTGGAAACGAATAAGCTGCTCGGCGAGGTCGCGGATACGCACAGGCTCTCCCATGTCAAGGAGGTAAAGCCCGCCGTTTTCGCCGACGCCGCCTGTTTTTAATACAAGTGAGCAGGCTTCGCTTATCGTCATAAAATAACGAGTGGTGTCAGGATGGGTAATTGTTACAGGACCGCCTTTTTCAATCTGCTTTTGGAAAAGCGGAACAATTGAGCCGCGGGAACCCAGCACATTGCCAAAGCGAACAACCACAAAGTTGGTTCCGCCTTTTTCCGGTGCCTTTTCGCTTGCCGAAAGAACCATTCTCTCGCAGATATATTTTGAGGCGCCATAGACAGATATTGGGTTTACAGCCTTATCTGTTGAGATATGGACAAAACGTTTAACGCCGTGTTTTACAGCGGCTTTAATAAGGTTTTCCATTCCAAAGACATTGTTTTCTATTGCGGCGACAGGGTTTTCTTCCATAAGCGGGACATGTTTGTAGGCGGCTGTGTTAAAAACCGCGTCCGCCTTTAACTGGCTAAAGATATAATCCATGTAGGAGGCGTCTTTTAAGTCTCCGATTACAGGCACAATGGCGGCTTTTTCGCCTACGCCTTCGTCTTGAAGCAGGCGAAGTTCCCTGTCAATTTGATAGATGGAGTTCTCCCCATGACCTAGAAGATAAAGACGTGCAACGCCGCCTGAGAGCAATTGACGGCATAATTCGCTTCCGATTGAACCGCCGGCTCCTGTTACAAGGACGCGTTTTTGGCGCACATAGGAGAGGCTTTGCTTTAGATTTATCGTAACAGGGTTTCTGCCAAGAAGATCCTGTAAGTCGATGGATCTGGTTTGTATTAAATGCGCGTCTCCTTCTATTATCTGGGAAATCCCAGGGAGGATTCGTATTTTTTGAAAGTTCGCGCTTTTAAGGATAGAGTAAAGTTCTTTTAGGTATTCTTTACCGGCGCTGGGGATTGCTATAATAGCCTCATCAGCGCGGCTTGAGCGGATAAAACCTGTCACGTCTTTAATAGGGCCGAGGACAGGAATCCCCTCAATCTTTTTGCCGATTTTTTCCGGGTCGTCGTCAAGAAATGCTACAACTTCGCCAATAATCGCTTTTTTGCCGATTTCGTTCGCGAGAGTGCGCCCTGCGAAACCGGCTCCAATAATATATAAACGTTTATTTGATTTCGCCATTATTTCCTCTGATCCGCGGCGATAACCTCAAAGGCAAGGTCTATCGAAAATGAGTCATTGTAAATATCAAGCATGATTTTCGCCCTGCCTTTTCTTTTATCAACTTTAACAATCCTGCCCTCAAGACCGCAGAGCGGACCTTCCACAACAACAATTCTGGCATTCTCATTAAAATATACTTTTGAACGTCCTGCAATAGGTCCGGCTTTTTTAATAAAATGAAGAACAAGCTCTAAATCCCTGTCCGCAAGCGGAATAATCTCTTGATTCGATCTTAAAAAACGGGAAAACCCCTTGGTTTGCCTGAATTCCCATTGACAGTTTTTAATTTCATCATCATTTTCCGCTTCTATAAAGATATAACCGGGGAAAACGGCGGATGTTGAGGTTCTTAGTTTTCCGGCTCTTCTTATTTCGAGACTTCTTCTTGGAAAGTGTATAGGTAAGTCAATGTGCGGGTGCTGCGCTTTAAATAATTTTATATATTGTTCTTCGTACCTGGTTTTTATCTGAATTGCGTAATAGTTCATTTTCTTCATTATGAAAGCTATTTTGTGTTTTGAAAAGAGTGCCGATAATGGAAGCAGGAATCTGTAATTTAGAATTTAGAATGAGGGGTGATATTTTGAGAGTATCTTTTGGTAAAAGCCTTGCGCTTTCTATTCTTGTCTGTTTCTTTGCGGGAAATTACGCGGCTGCCGCGATGGTTTCATTCTATGTTGTAGAAGCTGGTTTGCCGGAAAACGTCGAAATCAGGCATGCTGAAGTTTGGGAAGATGCCTTTTTGGATGTTTTTTTTGACGCCGGTCACATTGTAAGCAACGCGCCGATCCTAAGGTTAAACTCAAAACCGCAGGGAGATATTTTAAAAACTGTCGCAAGCAATGTTGTGGACTCAAGAGACGGCGGTATTGAATATCTGTTGATAGCAATGCTTGATTACACTCCTGATTTATTGTCTCCAGGAGAGATAACTTTCTATATATACAGAAATATACCAAGAGAGCAGCTTCTGGAAAGGGTTATTCCCGGAAAAACATACAGAAGCGCGAAAGAAGAACTTGATGATATAAAGTCGATAGTAAGGGGTTTGGTTCCTTACATAAATAATTAGCATGGCTTAAAGATTTAGGCGCGTTTGCTTTGCTTTGCAATGCTCTGCGCCGGATAATCATTTTGAATTTTGGAGAGAGATATGAAGAAAAAAATGTTTGTAATAATTCTGGCGGCTTTTTTGTTTCTGCCCTCAGCATCGCCGTGGGAAGGAGCTGGAGCTGTAGCTCCGTCAGGCGAGCTTCCCCAGACAGGATTTTTTGTCGCTACAAGTTCCTTTCCCAGGAATACTGTTGTAGATATTACAAATATCGAAACAGGAAGAAGTACAAGAGCAATTGTCGCAAATACTTTAAATACGCCGGGTCTTTTGGCAATTGTTTCACGCGAAGCCGCAGAGCTTATCGGGATGCGAGCGGGATCAACCAGCAGAATAAGAATGGTTCAGCCGTCAGATCCAATCGCGTATCTTAGATTTATGGAAAGCGCGGCATCCGGCAATCCCGGTTTTGATTCAGGCGCGGTTATAAATGAAGAAGAATTGCTTAGAGATGTATATTCAGGCGATAGTTATAATCCTTCTTTGCCGTCTCAGGCAGTAACGCAGGCGCAAACGGCAACTGTGCCTGCCGCATCTCCTCCGATCGTACCTCCCGGCATTACAGGTCCCAGTTACATTGTTGAGCCTGAATGGGGAGGTTCGGCAAGAATGAATATTGTTGACATTCCGGGGTTCAATGTAGTTTCCGATACACCTGTACAGCCGGATAATTTTGCGGCAGTAACTCCTCCTGTAAACGGAAATTTAAACGGGTATCCAAAAGATGAATATCCTGTAGAAACTGCCGCCGCGAACACCTATCCTTTGAATAACGGCAATGCATCTGCGGAAAGGCAAGTGGTGCTTACAGAACAATGGAATCAGCAAAGGGATATTAATAAAGTAGTATCGCCAAGATATGACGAAAGACCCCCGGCAGAGCTTGTAAAAGAAGTAAATGAATTTATGCCTGAACGGTATGCGATTGAAGCTGAAAAGGATACTTCAGTATTTCTTGCGGAGACATCACGGGATGATGTTGTTAAAGACGTGAGGGAATTTATTTCGGAAGCGCCGCGTTCAGAGGTAATAAAAGACATTACAGAAAGAGAAGTTTATGTAGCGCAGGAGCCGCAGGAAATTTATGTCCCGCAGGAAATTGTAGAGAATTATATTCCTCAGGAACCGAAAGCAGAACCAATTCCAGAGACTCCGGCTCCCGCAGTTTATAATCTGGTAGAAGCGGAAAATCGTCCTCCAGAAGGCATATACGGAATAAATCCCAATGATATAATTCCGGGCATCGCGAGAGCAACGCCGCAAAGACAGCCTGAAACAAGCGCGTACATTCCGCCTTCATCAACTGTTGCGCCTGTATCGCCCTCCGCGTCTGTATCACCTCAGGTGCCAATAACACAGCCTTCCCAGAACTTTTCTGTGCGCACAATTTCCGCTCTTGATCGCGGACAATACTATGTGCAGATAGCGGCTCTTCCCGGTGAAGCAGTTGAAAGCGCGGTAAGGCAGATAGACAGACATTACGATCCTGCCATTTTAAGGGATGGCAGCAATTTATACCGTATTGTAATAGGACCTCTTAATCAGGGTGAAAGCGCGGCGATCCTCGCGCGTTTTAAAAGCATAGGTTACAGAGACGCTTTCGTCCGCCGGGGAAGCTGATAAAAAGTATAGGAAGAAGTTTACACCAAGTTATAATTTTTATTTGCCTTTGTGTAAGCTCTTCTGCTTTTTATATCCCCTTGACATGAGCTTTTTTTTTCTACAAACTAAATAATCACTTGGTGGATGTAGCTCAGGGGTAGAGTACAAGATTGTGGATCTTGTCGTCGCGGGTTCGAGACCCGTCATCCACCCATAATCCAGAGTTGGAAGGCGAGACCCGTCATCCACCCTAAGGTAACATAAGTTATCAGCGTTCGTAGCTCACCTGGATAGAGTACCAGACTTCGAATCTGGTGGTAGCAGGTTCGAGTCCTGCCGGACGCGAAAAATTAACAAAAAAACAAAACAAAAAAATAAAATAATTTTAGTCGTATAAAATTTGAAATTATACATGACGCAGGACTCGAAACTTTTTTGCGGCGCTGTGGAACCGTGAGGTTTCACAGGGTAAACCGGCAGGGATGCCGGTTTAGCAAAAAAGGCGGCCTGAAAGAAATCAGCAGGATGCTGAGGTCTTGAAGGCGAGTCCTGCCGGACGCGAAAACCGCTCTTTATTTATCATTATATTTTCCTATAGTTAAATTCATCTCAAAATATACCGATATGTATATATAGAGGTGGAATCATGATTTATGAGAAATGCAGGGATATCCTGCTTCAGGAATTTGAGCTAGTCCAGAATGCTGTGATTATCCAGGAAAAGATACGCATAGCTGTTACAGACAGAGAATGGAATCTTTTTGAAGATAATCTTTGCGCAATGAATGCAATAGAGAGTAAGCTTGAATGTCTTGAGCATGAAAGAGAGCAGCTTTTTTCGGTTTTTAAGGCGCTTGTTCATCAGCAGAATTTTTCTGAAAATCTTGACGACAAAGGGCGATTCTATGCTCTTGTTACGCTTCTTCCGGAAAACCAGAGAAATGATTTAACAACAATCTACAGAAGCCTTAAACTTGAATCGATCAAACTTAAGATGGCAAACGAGACTCTTTTAACATACATAAACAGCATGAAAAATACGTTACGTGAATTTTTCGATCTTGCTTTTACAGAACGCACAGGGAACATGTACACAAAAGAAGGAACCCATTTTTCACATGATATGTGCAGCATGGTTCTTAACCGAAGTTTTTAATTTAGGAGAAAGAAATGACATCGACATTCATGGGATTGGAAATAGGTAAAAGAGGCGTTCAGGCGCATCAGACAGCGATAGATACTATCGGTCATAACCTCAATAATATGAACACTCCCGGATACTCACGCCAGAGAGTTGAATTCAAAGCGTTTGATCCAATCTATATGCCGGCGTTAAACCGCGCGGAAACTCCGGGACAGCTTGGACAGGGCGCTGTTGCAGAAAGAATCGAGAGGGTACGCGATCAGCTTTTGGACAGAAGAATTGTAATGAGCGCGTCAGGAGAAGGTTATTGGGAAATACGCGACAGATACATCGATGATATGGAAAAGCTGTACCTTGAACCCGGATTTAATTCCATAAGAAGCAAGATGGATAATTTTTGGGACGGATGGCAGGAACTTTCCATGCACCCGGCTGATAATGAATTTCGTATCGCTGTTCTTAACAGAGGACAAACATTAATCGACGGAATTAATTCTCATTATCAGGGGCTTAACACTCTTCAGATACAGGCAAACGATCATATCGAAATGAACGTAACAAGAATCAATGATCTTACGCGCCAGATTGCGGCTCTTAACGGCGACATACAAAGAATAAAAGCGCAGGGAGACAATCCCAACGATTTAATGGACAGAAGAGACCTTCTTGTTGACGATCTTTCCAAAAGAATTGATGTAACCGTTACGCAAAAAGACCCGGATGAATATATGATACATACATCGGGACACGTTCTTGTGCAGGGACAGGTTGCCCGTCAGTTTGATTTAAGAAAAGATCAGGACGCTGAAAGTTTCGCGTATACTTACTGGCGTGATACAGGCGCTCAGATGCACTTTACAAAAGGAGAGCTCGGTTCCCTTTTTGAAATAAGAGACGTAACAATTCAAAAGGAAATTCAAAATCTTGATAATTTTACAATGAATTTTACAGATCTTGTAAACGANATACACAGAAGCGCNTANGGAGCCAANGGAAGAACAGGAACAAACTTTTTCTCCGAGTATCCCTATGTTACAAACGTAAACGGAAACTATGANAGGTCTGGCGACGGTATTTTTGACTCGACCTATGTTTACAGAATTAACGGGCAGAATTCTTTGGAGCCGCAGGCTCAGGTAGGTCTTGAAGGCGTTATTAGGCTTTCTGGCTCCGACAGAATGGCAGAAGTTCCCTATTTTGCTACAGATACTGTAAGCGATATTGTTACGCGAATAAATAATTCCGGAGCCGAAGTAGTAGCCCGCTTAAACAGGGATGGGCAGCTTCAGCTAAAGGGAACTACAACAGAGCTTGTTGACGGGCAGAGGGTAAATCCTGATTTTGTTATACGTCATGTTGAGGACTCAGGGCATTTTCTCGCGGGTTACGCGGGTCTTTTGGCTAATTCAGGGGAAGACGGCGCTTTTAGATGGGACAGAGCGGACGCTGTAACAGCCTTAAGGGGGGGAGCAGAGGATTACGCTGTAGCACCTATTGCCCATCCGTCAGGCTGGGTGCGTATTAATCCCGATCTTCACAGAGACCCGACAACAATCGCGGCAGGATTCGGCGAAAACGGAAGAACCGCGAATCCCGGAAACGGAGAAGCTGCTATGGCGATTTCTTCGATACGAAACAATTCCGTAATGATAGGACGTTATTCGACATTCGATGATTATTTCGCGAACACGATAGGAAATATAGCGCTTTTGGGAGAACAATCTGAAAAAGCGCTTAGGACAGAACAGGCGATCATGAAAACATTAAAAGACTGGAGAGAATCAATATCAGGCGTAGACTTAAACGAGGAACTTTCCAATATGATTAAGTTTCAAAAAGGTCTTGAAGCGTCTTCGCGCTATATAACAACTGTAAATTCCATGCTTGATACAATTATAAACCGCATGGGAGTTTAAAAAAATCTGATTTTTGAAGCATAAATCTTAAGGAGGAGATATGACAAGAGTTTCGACTAACATGCCGGTAAACGACATGCAGTACAGTTTAAGAAAACAGGACGCAAATGTGTCAAATATACAAAGGCAGATAGGAACGGAAACAAAACTGCACCGTTTAAGGGATGATCCTGTTTCCGCGGCTCACTCTGTAAGATATGACTCATTTTTGGCGCGCTTAAACAGATTTGAGGAAAACACAAAATACGCCAAAGAACACCTTGATAATACACATGATTATTTATATTCAACTAACAGCGTAATGCAAAGAATAAGAGAGCTCTCTGTAGCAGGAGCGCACGGCACATTTACGCCTGATGACTTAAAATTAATGGCAGTTGAGGTAAATGAGCTTTTAAAAGAACTTGTGTCAATCTCGAACGCTATGGGACCTGATGTTAAGCAGGCATTCGCAGGTGATAAAGTTTTCACGTCTCCTTTCCGCGTTGTTGAAGGCACTGTTGAAGGCGGACCCGAAACAATGATTACAAGCGTAGAGTACAGGGGAGCCGGAGCTACACGAAGAGTAGAAATCGGCGATAACATGTTTTTAAAAATTGATATAGGCGGCGGAGAAGCGTTTTGGGCGGAAAAAATGCGTGTATACTCAACTGTTGACGCAACCGATTACAGAGTAGGGCAGCCTGGCGCCTTTTTTATCGATGGAGTGGAAATAAATGTTACATCAGGCGATACGCTTCCCGCGATCGTGGCAAAAATTAACGATTCAGGCGCTCCCGTAAAAGCGTTTATCGATATCGATACAAGAGGTCTTGTTCTTGAAGGAACTAATCCTCATTTAATCCGCGCTGAAGATAAAGTCGGAGGCGCTACTGTGTTACGCGATCTTGGAATAATCGCGGGTAATATGGAAAATAACGCTCCTAACTGGTCGCCTGCGGCGAGAGTTTCAGGCGGTTCCCTTTTTGATATGGTAATAAGGGTAAGAGACGCGATGATTAGGGGAGATCAAGATTTTATTGGAAGCCAGGGAATTGGCGGAATGGATTTGGCTCTTGGCAATATCGCGTACAGTTTGGCTGATGTAAGCAGCCGTAAAGAAAGAGCCGAAATGGCGTGGACTAGAATAAATCAGCAGATACCCAATGTAACAAAGATGCTTGACAGGGAAACAGGGCTTGATTTGGCAGAAGCTGCGACAGAATTAAAGAGAGCCCAGACAGCTCAGCAGGCGATATTGGCGACGGCGGCAAAAATTTTACCGCCTTCCTTATTGAATTTTTTAAGATAGCAGGGTAAAAAGACACACGAGGAGAAAAAATGAAAGTTGACACAAAAGCATTCGGCTTAATCGATATCGAAGATAAACAGATTGTAAAAATTCCAATGGGACTTTTTGGTTTTGAGGATTATACAGAGTACGCTCTTTTTGACGCCGAGCATGAGCCTTTTTACTGGCTTCAATCCACAACGGAAAAAGAAATTGCATTTATATTAATAAACCCGTTTCTTTTTAGAAAAGATTATGAAGCGAATGTAACAAACGAGGAAGAACTCGCCGAAATCGGCATTTCCTCTGCGGATAAGGCAATGATCTTTGTGATTGTGACAATTCCGCAGGACGGAAGCCCCATGACAGCTAACCTTCAGGGACCTGTAATAATCAACAAGGAAAACATGACGGCAATGCAGGCGATACTTTCAGATCAAAAATGGAAAACAAGGCATGACATTGTCGCGGAAATGAATAACGCCTCCAGAGTAGAGGTTTAACAATGCTGATACTGTCAAGAAAAGTTGATGAAAAAATAATAATAGGCGACGATATAAAAATCTCGATCATAGAAATTAGAGGCGATCAGGTTCGTATCGGCATTGACGCTCCCAAAAAAGTAAAAGTATACAGACAGGAAGTTTACGACGCTATAAAAGCAGAAAACAAAGCGGCATTAAAATCAGTTGTAAAAATCCCTGTTGTAAACTTCGAAAAAAAATGAGGAAAACGCCCCTTTATACGATTATATTCCAGGATGAAAATATCATCGCTGTTAATAAAGCGTCGGGGGTTTCTGTCGGCGGAGACAGATGGGATGAATCAAAAGAAAGACTTGATAAAATAATCGAGAGCGACTTAAAGTTATCAAAAATATTTACGATTCACAGAATTGATAAAGAAACATCCGGGCTTGTTGTTTTCGCCAAAAAAAAGGAAGCGCACAGAAATCTTTCTATTGCTTTTGAAAAACGTAATGTAGAAAAAAAATATATAGCGGTTGTTCATGGCCGTCCTTCCTGGAAAGAAACAACGTGCGATCTCGCTCTCGTTCCAAACGGAAATAAAAAACACATGACAATTATTGACAAATACCGAGGTAAAGAATCATTAACAATATTTATTAATCTAGTAAACGCCGGAAATTACTCAGTCCTCGAAGCAAGACCGCAAACAGGAAGGATTCATCAAATACGCGTACACGCCGCAAGCATAGGGCATCCTGTAGTCTGCGATGAACTCTACGGAAAACTTTCGCCTGTTAAACTTTCCTCTTTTAAAAAGGGTTGGAGAGGCGACCCTCACGAAGAAAAACCGTTACTCGCAAGATTGGGACTCCATGCCAAAGAATTAATCTTACCAACCGGCGAACTGCTTGAAGCCCCGTTAGCAAAAGATATGTCAAGCCTGATAAAACAAATGGAAAAAGCGTAGTCAATTAAGTTATAATTTGGAAAGCAGCTTACCCAATCGCAAAGGCGGAGGCGAAAAGTTTCGCATGCGTCTATGAGTGAGGGTGAACGCAGTCACGCCAAAGCGTGCGTTAATTCATGCCACTCATTCTAGCAGGCGGAGCTTTTCGCCTCCGCCTTTGCGCTTTTGTACGATGCATTTATTATTTACATCTTCCTTGACCCGGGTTTTACAGCCGGAATTCCCTGTTTGCATAGATCGCATTCACCTGCGTCCCAGTTGCCGGCTGTTAATTTGGCGGCAGGATAGAACGGCCAGGGAGCGTCTGGCGAGCCTTGTGCCCGTCTGTCGGCTACGCAGGAGAGAGCGGCTATTTTTACTCCGAAAGGTTCCAAAGCCGCGGCGCATTCCATATATGATTTTCCTGTTGTTATTACATCTTCAACGATTAAAACATTATCACCTTGTTTTAGCTCAAAGCCGCGGCGTAAAGTCATAACGCCGTTTTCGTCACGCTCTGTAAAAATTGACGGCAATCCAAGCTGCCTTGCAAGTTCCCATGCGGCGATAATTCCTCCCATCGCGGGGCCAACTACAACATCGATTTTTAATTTGCCGTTTTCAATATCGCTTTTTATTTTTGCCGCGACATCTTCAAAAGCCGCTTTCGCTTTGTCAGGGTACTGTAAAAGTTTGGCGCACTGAAAATACCTGTCCGAGTGCCTGCCTGAGCTAAGCAAAAAATGCCCCTCAAGCATGGCGCCTGAGCTTCTCAATAGTTCAATTACCTTTTCCATAAAATCCTCTTTATTTGCGTCAGGATTCGTTCATTTTCCCCGGATCGAAAGATCAGGAACTGCCGCTACTTTGTTTGCTGTCATGTATTTGGAAAGACCGTCAATAATCTCTGTCATTGTGTGCGGGTTTACAAAAGTGGCGGTTCCAACCTGGAAAGCGGCGGCTCCTGCCATTAAAAATTCAAGAGCGTCATTAACGCATGAAATTCCGCCTATGCCTATTATCGGAATGTCAGCCTTGCCGTTGTAAAGAAGAGCGTCGTAAAGCTCCCAGACCATGCGAAGAGCGATAGGTTTTACGGCAGGGCCGGAAAGACCAGCCGTTATATTGTCAAAAACAGGTTTTTTTAAAACAATATCAATGGCCATCGCTTTTATTGTATTAATTAACGAAAGAGCGTCGGCTCCCGCGTTTACGCACGCAAGAGCTACAGAAACCAGATTGGGAGCGTTAGGCGAAAGTTTTACCATAAGAGGCTTGTTTCTTAAAACGCGTTTAACAGCGGAGACCAAAGCCGCGGCTGTTCCTGGATCAAGACCGAAAGCCATGCCGCCATGCTTTACATTGGGGCATGAAATATTCAGTTCTATCATGTCTATGGATGTTTTATCCAAAAGAGCGGCGCCTTTTATATATTCATCAGATTCTGCCCCGGAAAGGTTTGCGATAATNGCAGGCCCTAGCTGACGCATAATCGGAAGATCCTTATCGATAAAATCAGGTATACCGATATTTTCAAGTCCTATGGAGTTTAATAGACCGCCGGGAGTTTCACAAAGACGTACTCCGGTGTTTCCCTCGCGGGGAGTCATGGTTAATCCTTTTGTACAGATTCCACCCAGGAGAGATACGTTAAAAATTGATGAGTATTCCTTTGAGTTTCCAAAAGTTCCGGATGCCGCGATAACAGGATTTCTTAGTTTAACGCCGGAAATATTTACAGATAAATCAACATTTGCTTCATTCATCGATAACTACATCTCCTGCTAAAAAAATGGGTCCGTCTTTGCAGCATCTCTTATTGCCTTTAACCGTATTTATAGTGCAGCCGTGACATGCTCCGACTCCGCAGGCAATCCTGCTTTCGATTGACAGATAACAAGGGATATGCTTTGTTTCGCATTTTTTTTTGAGAGCGTTCATCATCGGCATGGGACCGCATCCGAAAACCAAATCATAACTCTCAAGGTCAACAATAAAATCTACAACTCTGCCAATAAGAGCGTTCTTTCCGTCTTCCGCTGTGATAACAACTTTTCTGGCTCTTGTGCCTGCTCCAAGAATAGCGTCCTCTTCATCTTTCTCGCGAAACCCCTGTCTGAATCCTGCAAAAAGATGAAAATTATATTCGGGTCTTTCTCCGATAAGAGCCGCAAGAGGAGCTACGCCTGCGCTTCCGCCGACAAGAGCGATTTTTCCTGTTTGTGATTCAGGTAGAAATTCAGCCCATGTATTGCCGGAAGGACCTGTTAAACGTACTTTTTCGCCCGCAGAGAGCTGAGAAAGCTCTACTGTTCCCTTGCCGCGTTTAACAATTAAAAATTTAACGATTTTTGTTTCCGGATTGTAATCGAAAATACTGATGGGGCGCGCAAGAAAAACAGAAGTGCGTTCAGGTCTCAGCAAAAAAAACTGACCGGCTTGCGGAGATGGGTG
>JGI24695J34938_10002959_pt1 | contig 12261 bp, 6 predicted proteins | sample TergutCo191P3_FD_34938 | JGI IMG/M metagenome (IMG submission 34938) | reverse complement strand
AAATAAAATATTTTCAATATGAAAGGAATTGGTGAAAATATTTTCTTAATTCAGATAATAAAATACTATTGCCAACTGAAATAGAGCGCTTCAAAGAAGTTAGCGATTATATCAAGGCAGAAATGGCATTGAAGTCAGGAGATTAGTGATGAAAAAAATTATTTTTTTGTTTGTGCCTAATTTATAGCTTCAGGCTTTACTGTGTAAACACATACATCAAAATATTTGCCCCCATCTGTAATGCTTTGGTGCGCGTAGCCTCCGAATCTTTGTGCACCATATAGTCCTCCCAGCCATCGCCAAGGTCAGCTTCGTAGGAATAAAGACAGACTAAACGCCCATCCCAGAACAATCCGAATGCCTGCGGAGGTTTATTGTCATGTTCATGTATTTTAGGCAATCCATTCGGAAAACTATATTTTTGATGAAAAACAGGGTGATTATAAGGAAGCTCCACAAATTCAAACTCCGGAAACACTCGTTTCATGGCGGGGCGAATAAATTTATCCAAGCCGTAATTATCGTCAATATGCAAAAAACCACCGGCAATTAAGTAGTTGCGCAGATTTTGCGCCTCAGCATCATTAAACACTACATTACCGTGTCCCGTTAGGTGCACAAACGGATAGCGGTATAAATCGGGGCTCCCCACCTCAACTACCTCATACTTTGGATGTAACGTCATTTCCAAGTTTTGATTACAAAAAGCAATTAAGTTTTTTAAAGAAGTAGGGTTGGCATACCAATCGCCACCCCCACGATATTGAATCAATGCAATTTGTTGTGCATTCAGCAGATGGGTAAATAGCAAAATGGATAATAATAAAAATGTCCTTTTCAAAGCTTTCTTTTTAGATAAAGTTTCCTAACGCTCAAAATTACAATAAAAGTATAAATAGGTTAAATAAATATTATCTTTGCACTTTCTTAATTGTAAATTTATTTTTTTATGGAACAACAACCTTATTATCATCGCAAGCCTGAATCTGGAAGCCGTAAGTTTTGGCGTGTCGTGTTCGGCTCAATGGTTGGTATTATTTTCACTACCATTCTGTTCTTCTTTTTAAGCATGTTTATCGCACTGGGCATGGTAGCTGCCTTAAGCACCTCCTCAGAGCCCGCCATTAAAAGCAATTCTGTGCTTAAAATCACACTAAACGGCAATATTGAAGAACGTGGCGAAGACAACCCGTTTGAAAACACGGCTTTTGAAAGTTATGCCGAAACCGCTACCGGCTTAGACGATATTTTAAACTGTATTGCTGCAGCAGCAAATGACCCTAATATTAAAGGAATTAGCCTTGAAATCAGTTACGTTTCGGCAAGAATTGCTACTCTCACCGAAATTAGAAATGCATTAGAAAACTTTAAAAACTCCAGAAAATTTATTTATGCCTATAGTGAAACTTATTCACAGGGCGCATACTACCTTTCTTCTGTTGCCGATAAAATGTTTATGAGCAATCTGGGCAATGTGGATTTAAAAGGATTGGCTTTCCAACTTATGTTTTACAAAGGATTGATAGACAAAATGGATGTTGATGTGCAAATTGTGCGCCACGGAACTTTTAAAAGCGCCGTTGAACCGTATATGTTAGATAAAATGAGTGCCGCCAACCGCGAACAATTGACGCTATTAGTAGATCAGTTATGGAACGTTTTTGCGCAAGACATTTCAGACAGTAGAAATATTTCTGTTGATTCGCTGAATATCATTGCCAACCAAATACTTTCTATGGAAGCTGCAACATGTGAAAAACTTCGATTGGTAGATGGTATTATGTATCCTGTTGAGTATCAGAATTTTTTGCGAGAAGTTTTGGAGCTAAAAGAAAATGCTAAAATAAACGCCACCACAATTAATGCTTACAAAAAATTTGCCGCCGTAAAACAAAAAGCAAATAATGTTGCCATTGTGTATGCTTTTGGAAATATTAACGATGGAAAAGGAGATAATAAAAATATCTATTCCGAAAACCTTTGCAGGGAGATTCGAAAAGCCTATCAAAATGATAAAGTACAAGCGATTGTGTTGCGTGTTAATTCCGGTGGCGGTAGCGCCATGGCATCAGAAATGATTTGGAATGAGATAGAACTGGCAAAAGCCGCCGGTAAAAAAGTGGTTACCTCCATGGGCGATTATGCAGCTTCCGGTGGATACTACATCTCTTGTAACTCCGATTATATTGTGGCTCAGCCAAATACTTTAACCGGCTCTATCGGTGTTTTTGGAGTCATTCCGTCGTTACAAAAAATGTTAAAAAACAAATTAGGCATTACGATTGATGTAGTGAAAAGCAATCTACATGCCGACGCCATGACTGGGGTGGGACGCCCATTAGACGAATTGGAAACCAGAAGATTAGAAAGTTTTATTGAAAATATTTATGATATCTTTACGAAACGGGTTGCTGCCGGCAGAAACCTCTCTATTGAACATGTGTATAAAATTGGAGAGGGACGTGTGTGGTCGGGAATTGAAGCGCAGAAATTGGGATTGGTAGATCAATTGGGCGCCATTGATGACGCCGTTGCCAAAGCCGCAGAATTAGCCGAACTCACCAACTACGGCATCATCTGCTACCCTAAAAAACAAGATTTCTTCACTCGATTATTCTCAAAAACAGACTCAGAAACCAAAATAGAACAAGCCCTCCAACAACAACTTGGCGATCTCTACTTCACCTACAAAGGAATCAAAACCGTTACAGAATTATCCGGCGTACAAGCCCGACTCCCCTTTGAACTCATCATTGAATAGGAATGAGAAGTGAGGAATGAGAGGCGAGAAATCCCTTTCTGCTTTCTCCCTTCTCCCATTAATCATTAATCACTAACCACTAATTATATGTTTCTCAGCGCCTTTTATATCTACCTTTGGGTCATGATTGCGATTGCTGTTGCAACCTTCATCACCTTATATTTTGTAGAAGCCGGATACGGCATGCTACGTACCGCCAAATGGGGCAAAACCATCAGCAACAGATGGGCATGGTTCTTTATGGAACTTCCTATCTTTGTGGCTATGATTGTTTTATGGCTCTCATCACCGCACAAGTGGAATATTGTGCCTGTTGTTTTCCTGCTTATTTTTCAATCGCATTACATCCAGCGCACTTTAATTTTTCCTTTTTTACTCAAAGGGAAAGGAAGGATGCCCATTGGCATTATGTGTTTGGGCATCTCTTTCAACATTCTAAATGCCATGATGCAAGGCTATTGGATTTTTCATGTTGCTTATATTCAAGACTCTCCGGCTTTGTTTGTGCAAGCAGGCGCCAGTTGGTTTTATTCGTGGCAGTTTATTTTGGGAATCTGTTTGTTTATTGGAGGTTACTTCATCAACCTCCGTTCCGACTATATCATCAGACATTTACGTAAAGATCCGGATGATACAAAACATTATTTTCCAAAAGGTTTTATGTTTAAATATGTAACCAGCGCTAATTATTTCGGAGAATTGGTAGAGTGGTTGGGATTTGCCATTCTAACATGGTCAATACCCGGTTTAGTGTTCTTTATCTGGACGTTTGCCAATTTGGTGCCCCGCGCACACGCCATCCACAAACGCTACCGGCATGAGTTTCCCGAAGAAATGAAAAATAAAAAATTGAAACGGGTAATTCCCTTTATTTATTAATTAATTGCCGGTAGGTTTCAACCATTTTCTAAAAAACACTATGATTGAGCCAAAGAAAAAAATTCTGTTTATCATAAATCCAATCTCAGGGGGACATAATAAAGCGGAGATTATTAAAGCAATTCCCAAACTATTGGATACTAATAAATTTGACATTTTTTTTACCCATACAAAACGCGCAGGTCATGCTATTGAAATTGCTAAAAACGCTGTAGAACGAAAGATGGATATCGTAGTGGCAATAGGAGGCGACGGCACCATCAACGAAGTAGCCTCACAATTAGTGAATACCAATACCACCTTGGCAATTGTGCCTTGCGGCTCCGGAAACGGTTTGGCGCGCGATTTGAAAATTCCACTCCATTACAAAAAAGCGATTCAACTTATTAATGAACTGAATATTAAAAAGATAGATGCAGGCATTTGTAACCATCAATATTTTTTCAGCCTCGCCGGTGTAGGATTTGATGCTCAAGTGGCTTACGATTTTAATAGAGGCAAACAACGGAAATTTTCAGGATACGCTTGGTCAATTTTCAAAGATTATTTCAATGTTAGAAATCAATTATTTGAAATTGAATTGGATAACGAGAAAATAACTGGCAAATTTTTCTTTGTAACTATTGCTAACTGTTCTCAATGGGGCTACAACGTAAAAGTGGCGCCTCACGCTCGGTTAGATGATGGAATTTTTGCTGTTACCTTTTGTAAAAAGCCAGCTTTCATTTCTATCATTCCTTTTGGAATAAGGATGTTATCGGGAAAAATAAAAGCTTCTTTTAAAACGGCTACCAAAATCTCCATCACCTCAAACAAGCCGTTTTTTTACCACGCCGATGGGGATGCCAAAGGCGTTACCCAACAGGTTGAGGTAAACATTTTACCTGATGCACTGCGTGTTATTTCAAGTCATGTAAAATTTTGAAGAAATTTTTATCCCCTTGTGTGTAATTTAATAAATTCATGTTTCTTTGCAGACCTTTTTAACTTATGAAAAATCCAAAATTAACTTCACGTTTCGCCAAGGCACTTTATGATTTTGCTGTTGAAACAAATAATGTTGAAGCAATAAATCAAGACATCTTGCTTGTAAAGAATGTTATTTCTGAAAATCAAGAACTTAAAGTTGTATTAGAAAGCCCTGTCATTCGGGAAGACAAAAAACAAAAGATTTTTAGAGAAGTTTTTACCGGGAACTTGAACACTATCACTTTTAAGTTTTTTAAGCTCATTCTAAAAAAAAGGAGAGAGCCCCAATTGTTGATGATTTGCAGAGATTTCATTGAATTATATTATGTGAATCACAACATTAAGGAAGCCTCCATTACTTCGGCTCAACCTCTTTCCGAAAAGATGAAAGATTATTTGAAAAACTATATCGAAAAAGATTCTCCTTACACATTTATTCTTCATTTTATTGTAAATCAAGATCTTATTGGCGGTATTATTATTAAAATAGAGGATCTGTACTTTGATGCCAGCATCCAAACAAAAATTAATAAACTGAAAGCCGAATTTTCGCAAAATGCCTATGCCGTAGGTTTTTAATCTTGATCTAATGAATAAAAGTTTGATATGTGAGATTTATAAATTTAACCTATTAACTTTTGCGCTTTGAATACCATCCACCTCCTCCCCGACATTGTTGCAAACCAAATTGCCGCCGGCGAAGTGATTCAGCGCCCCGCTTCTGCGGTGAAAGAGCTGATAGAAAACGCTATTGATGCAGGCGCTACTAAAATTCAACTCATTATAAAAGATGCAGGGAGAACACTCATCCAAGTAGTAGATAATGGAAAAGGGATGAATTTTACCGATGCGCGCATGTGTTTTGAAAGACATGCCACCTCAAAAATAAATACTGCAAACGACCTTTATTGCTTAACGACCAAAGGGTTTCGAGGAGAGGCGCTCGCTTCTATTGCTGCCATTGCTCAAATTGAACTCAAAACAAAACGTGCTGAAGAAGAAACAGGAACCTTAATAGTCACAGAAGGTTCTCAAATAAAAGAACATACACCTACCGCAACACAAGATGGAACATCGTTTTCTATAAAAAACCTGTTCTTTAATGTGCCGGCTCGAAGAAACTTTCTCAAATCAGATGCGGTGGAGTTGGGACATATTGAAGAAGAATTAAATCGTTTATCGTTAATACATTGCGATATTGAGTTTTCTTTTTATCATAATGGAAAATTGATGCAACAACTGCCCGCCTCCAATCAGAAACAACGGATTATCAATGTTTTTGGTGCTCATTTTAAAGACAAACTGTTTCCGGTGGAATTGGATACGGCAACCGTAAAAATTACAGGTTTCATTGCCAAACCGGAAAATGCAAAAAAGAAAAAAAACGAACAGTATTTATTTGTAAATCAACGATTTGTAAAACACTATTTGTTAACCCACGCCGTTGAAACCACCTACAAGGAGTTGATACCAGAAGGGCACAAACCCGCCTTTTTTATTGAGATTACCGTGCCGCCCGCTACCATCGATATCAACATCAGTCCCACAAAAATTGATGTTAAGTTTCAAGATGACAGGATGATATATGCATTTTTAAATGCAGCGGTTAAAAAAACATTAGGCACGCTTTCCTTGATTCCACAAATAGATTTCAACTATAATCCGGAGCATGATTTTTCGGGAATAAAGCCCAAAGAGGTCATCAAGCCACCCTCATTAACTTTAAATCCAAACTATAGCCCCTACAGTTCCAAACCGGAGAAAAAAATCTCAACTTCCGATTCGTGGCAGCAATTTTTATCAGGAATAAAGCAGGAAACAGTTGCCCCTCAACCTGCTGAACCTGAAAAATTGGTTTTCGCGGAAGAACCTAAAAACACAGAAGAGGTGATTGACGAAGCCCAAATCAAATGCTTGCTTTTTTCCGATGCTTATTTGGTTTTCCTTTGGAATGATTTATTGCATATTGTGGATGTGAAAGCTGCGCGCGAGCGGATCTTGTTTGAACATTATTTAAATGCTTTGGAGAATGCACCCATTGTCATTCAACAAAGTATGTTTCCGGAAACCATTACGTTTTCGGCATGCGCCGCAGAAATTGTCAACGACGTGCTGTCAGAATTACGCACTTTGGGTTACGAGTTGGAACAGATTGACCGCACCTCATTTGCCGTGAATGGCACCCCAATAGATCAAAAAAGTTCTGATATACAACAAGTTATAGAGCAATTTGTGGAGATGTACAAAACCCATCAATTTTTACACAAAACAGACAAAAACAGTGCCATTGCCAAGAGTTTGGCAAGACAAAAATGTGGCTCCAAACTTCAAATAACATCCGAACCGGAGCAACAAACCTTTATCAAACAGTGGCTTCACTGCCAGGTTCGGCATATTTCACCGTCGGGCAAAAAAGTGTCGAAAGTTCTTATGAATGAAGAAGTCCATAAACTATTCGAATAATACCAAATATCATTATTATTCTGCTACAAAATGATAAACTACTTGATAATCGTAACCTTCGCCTCTTTATTATAATTGCGAATGATGTAAATACCTGCCGGAAGGTTGAGGGTTAGGGTGGTTTCGGTGCTGTGGGCAGCGCTCCTGCTCACACAGGCGCCGTAAGAACTGTACACCTCTATGGGGGTGTTTTCTGTAAGCCCCTCTACCTTAAATGAATTTCCCGACGAAACAGGGTTGGGATACACCAATAGCTTGCCCTTGGAAGGGGTGTAGTGGAACATATACTCGGTGAGCATCTTTTTGGTGGAGTTCAAACGGGCGCCGTTGGCGGTAATCACCGTGAAGGTATAGTAGGTGGGCGCCAACTCTAACAGGTCGGTGGGCTCACAACCGGCAGAGTAGCTGTAGTCATCCACCGTGTGGGTCTCCATCTCCCTGTTGTCGTTCTTAAACCACTCGCAACCCGTTATTTCATAGCCCTCATTGGCTAATTTGTTGAGGTTGAGCATGAAAGTGTTGTCCCAAAGGGTAACCGCATATTCATCAAACTCAAGACCGTAGAAATGGGCAACCACCGTAACACTGCGGGTTACCTTAAACTCATAAACCGGTTCCTTACAAACCACCGTATCGTTTACAGTCCAGTGAATAAAGCGGTAACCGTCTTTGGCAAATGCCCTCAGCGTTGCCTTTTCGTTTTCTTCGTACTTCCTGCCGCCGGTGGCATAGCCGTAAAGGGTGTCGTTAACCTCTACCGTTACAGTAAACAGGGTCTTCTCGAAATGGGCTACCAAAGTTCGGTCTCTTTCCACCTTAAATTCATAATGGTCTTCGGTAGAAACAACGGCGCTGTCTTCCGTCCAGTGGATAAAACTGTAGCCTGTACGCGGGTATGCCGATGCCGTAAAGTCGGTGCCGTAAGCTATCGCGCCCCCTTCCGACACATTACCTTCATCGGGTGGCTCTGCCAACAGCGTAATCGTATAGAGGTTGGCGGCAAAATTAGCTACCAAATGACACGTCTCCGCAGTCTTAAAGGTAAGTGTGGAGTCCTTGGAAAATTCTACGCCGTTGTGGGTCCAGTTCACAAAGTAATATTCATCATTGGGAGTGGCGGTTATCGTTACCTCGTCTCCGCAGTTAATATTTGTATAGGCGCCTGTTACAGTTCCCCATGCGGGCATATTTGCCGCAGTAGTAACGCTGATGCTGTGCACCTTGAAGTGCGCCACAAAAATATAGGACTTGTCAACCTCCAACGAGAAAGTAGGGTTGGTGGTAATCAAAGAGTCGTTGTTATCGCGCCAGTCTATAAAATCGTAGCAGCCATCAGGAATTGCCTTTATGAGGGTTGTTTGTCCGTAGGGGATGTCGCCACCGCCCAAAAGCTCGCCACCCTCAACGGGGATGCCTATCAACGTTACCGTATGGGTAAGCGGGATAAAGCGGGCGGTCAGGTAGCGGGTGGCAGTTACGGTAAACGGATAGTCAGCACTGAAAGAAACATTCTGCCCGCCTTCAAACCAGCCTGCAAAAATGTAAAAATCGTTGGCTCTTGCCCTTACCGTGTCCAGCGTTCCGTAGGGAAGACCATACTCGGTCTTTTCCACAGTGCCGCCTTCGGGAGGATCTGCTATCACTATAATGTTGTAAGTCTTAAACTCAAAAACAGCAATCAGGTCGTAGTCTCGGTTCACGGCAAAAGTAAGGGGGTTAAGCAACGAGACGGTTTGTAAGGAACCGTCTATCCACTCTGCCCAGTGTTTGAAGACATAGTTTTCGTTGGCTGAGGCTTCTATGTTTGCCTGTTCCTGATAAGTATAGGTGCCGCCACCGGTGAGGACGCCGGCGCCGGAGATGTTGGGCGTTAAGGTAACGGTGTAATTCTTGCCTTTAAAGTTTGCCCACAAGTTGCGGGATTTGGTAACGNTAAAGCCATAGTGGGGATCAGGCGAGGCGGAGACGCNACCCGCAGTGTCTTCCGACCAGTAGTCAAAATAGAAGTTCCCGTTAGGAACTGCGTGTACCGTATCCTGCGTTCCGAAAGGAACATTATAGCCCATGTCAACACTTACCGTGCCGCCGGCAGGGGGCGACGCAAAAACGTGAATGTTGTATTGGGCAGGCTTAAACAAGGCTATCAAATGGCGGGAGCGCGTAACCGTAAACGGATAAGTGGCGTTAGGGCATACCACCAAACTGGTGATGCTGTCTTCGCGCCAGCTGTCAAACTCATAGTAGGGGTCGGGAAGCGCCCAAACGCTAATGTTGGTGTCGCAGGGAAGACCGTACAGATTAGCACAAACCGTACCGCCCGGGGTAGCCTCTACAATGATGTCGTAGCCCNTGGGAACAAAGTTGGCAATTAAATGGATCGNCTTTTTAACCGTAAACCAGTAAAGGGCGTCAGAGCTCTTCACNCTGTCGNTAGCCGCATCGGTCCAGTTTCTAAAAGTATAGTTGGCATTGGGAACANCCTCCACCGTGTCAACTGTACCATAAGAATAGAAACCTGCGCCTCTAATCAGGATACCGCCCTCATCAATATTCTTAGAAAGGGTAATTTCGCAAAGCTCCGGAAGGAAATTTGCAATCAAGTGGCGGGTACGCGTAACAGGAAACGAATACGCTGAATCGGTGGAAAAAACAGATCCGGGGTACTCATCTTCCGTCCAGCGGTCAAACACAAAGTGGGGGTTGGGGGTAGCCACTACTTCCCTGTATTCTCCGTAGGGAACATCCGTATAGTTTTGCTGTACCGTTCCGCCGTAGGAGGGGCGGGCTTCTACCGTGATGTTGAACGTATTGGGAACAAAGTTTGCCGTTAAGGTACGGTCTGCGGTTACCTTAAAGAAATAGTCGTCATTCGTGGAAACCGTTGAGCCTCCTTCCGTCCAGTCAAAAAACTTGCATTCGGGATACGCATGCGCATGTACGGTCAGCGGGTAGTTGAGCGGATAGTAGCCGCCCGTGTCGGCAATACCGCAACCGTAGGGGTTAACATTCAATTCAATATAGTAGGTTACATACACTAAGTTTGCCACCAAGTGGCACGATTCTTCTGCTGTAAAAGTGTAGGCGGTGTCGGCGCCCACCTGAACGCCGTTTTGCGTCCAGTTGACAAACTGGTAGCCCAGGTTGGGAGAGACTGTGATGGTAAACACTGAGTCGCAATCCAAATAAACGGTATCCACAGAGAGAACGCCGCCATTGGGGGGATTAACGGAGGCGGTAATCATAAAGATTTTCTTCGTAAAATGAGCCACCAAATCCATATCGCCCGTAACGAAGAAGGAGTATTCAAGGTCGGTAGAAACTTGAAGACCATCGAGTGTCCAGTTGACAAAGTCGTAGCAACTGTCGGCAACGGCATAAACGGTGATCCATGTCATGTAAGGGATCGAGTCGCCACCGCCGGAGACCTCGCCTCCAACGGATGGGTCTGCCGAAACCGTTACATCAAAGGTCTCGCAGGTAAAGACGGCAGCAAGGTGCAGCGACTGGGTAACGCTGAAGGGCTGGTAGGAATCGCTGGAGAACACCTGTTGCCCGTTGCAGCTGTCGATCCGCCATTCCTTAAAGTGGAAGAAGGGATGGGAAGGGGTTGCCGTTACGGAGGTGTCGGTGCCAAAAGTCAGGTTGTAGCCGCCGCCGCTGAGTATGCCCGCCTGCGGAGGACACGACTCCATCGTGATGTTGTATGTATTGGGTTCAAAGTTAGCCATTAAATCGCGGGAACGCTTCACTATAAACGTGTAGGCGGTATCCCAGGATACCGGTTGTTGGAGCGGATCCTCCTTTTCTGTCCAGTTCACAAAGTGATGGTGTGCAATTGCCTCTGCATGAACGGTCCACATACTGTCGCAGGGAATATGCTCCCCGTCTCCCCAAACATGACCCTGTGCCGGTGTGTTCGCCCACAGGCGGATGGTATGGGTCTCCGGCTTAAAGTGGGCAATCAAAACCATGGAGTGGGTAACGTGAAAGGTAAAGGCTGAATCGTAGCTTGCCGAAGGACCGGTAATGCTGTCGTAACTCCAGTGGTCGAAAACAAAACAGGAGTTGGCTTCGGCATAAACGGTAAGCGTGTCGCCAAAGGGGATATAGTTACCACCGCCGTAAGCAATACCGCTGTGGGGGGGGTGTACCATCAGGTAAACATGAAACGTCTTTAACCTGAAGACCGCTTCAAGAGTTCGGGAGCGCGTTACCACAAAGGTATGGGCGCTGTCGTAGGAGACCCATTGACCCTCTTCACGCCACATTACAAACTCGTAAATCAGGTTGGGCGTAGCTACAACCGTACAGGAATCTCCGTAAAAGTAGGTGCCGCCGCCGCTAACAGAGCCGCCGTCAGCCGTAACGGGGATAAGGGTGATGTAGTAGTCTTTAGGTACAAAATTGGCAATCAACACCGTGTCGCTGCTAATCAGCAGGGTCTCAGCGGCATTGTAGGAAACGGGGTTGCCGTTCAAATCGGTCCAGCTTAAGAAGTTGTAGTTGCTGAAGGGAACGGCAAGAATATCTCGCAGGTCGCCGTAGGGAACATTAAAAGCGCTGCCGTAAACCATACCGCCAAGGNTAGGNTTGGCAATAAGCGTGATGGTATATTTCTCCGGTTCAAAGTGAGCCACCAAGTAGTGGTCGCGGGAAACAGAAACAGAATAGATCGGGCTATTGGAAATGGGAACATCGCTCTCGCCCTCAGTCCAGTACATAAAGACCCAGTGCGGGGCGGGAACTGCCGTTACCGTATGAATAGTTCCGTAGGAAATGTCGAAGGTGTCGCAGCAGGCAGTACCTCCGCCGGGAGGCTCTACGTCTAAGATTACGTCAAAGGTCTTGGGCTCAAAGTGTGCGATTAACGTGCGGGAACCCGTAACCGTAAAGGTAAAGGAGGCATTGGTGGTAACCAGCGTAACCCCGTCATCTTCCGTCCATTTTATAAAGTTGTTGAACAGGTTGGCGGTAGCCGTTACGGTAAGACTCGTCCAGTGGTTTATAGTGCCCGTGCCGTTAACGATGCTTCCGGATGGGGTACCGGTGCCGCTAACTGAACCCGGAACAGGAAAAGCAGGGTTCATGAGCAAAACTATCGGGTATTTCTTTACCACAAAATTAGCCACTAAGGTAAGCGATTGGGTAGCCAGAAAGGAAGTATCGGTAGAGGTGGTAAAGAGTGGTCC
>JGI24695J34938_10002957_pt1 | contig 12266 bp, 12 predicted proteins | sample TergutCo191P3_FD_34938 | JGI IMG/M metagenome (IMG submission 34938) | reverse complement strand
CCGCGCACGGTGATGTACTCCGGCTCGAAGTTGTTCTCCGTGTCCACGCCCGTGCGCGACTTGGGCAGGTCGATGAGGTGCCCCATCGACGCCTTCACCGCATACTCGGAACCCAGGTACTTCTCGAACGAAGCCGCCTTGGTCGGCGACTCCACGATGACGAGAACGCGCTTGTCCTGGGCGCTCGCGCTTTTGCCCTTGCCTGTCTTCGCGCCCTTCGACGCGCCTTCGCTTTTCTTCGCCGGTTTCTTCCGGCTTTCTTTCGCGGGCGCTTGCGCCTCTGCCTTGGCTGCCATATCCTTTCCTTTGACATCGCGCGAGGCATCAGCCCCGCGCGAAATGTCGCGCTGTTTCTTGAGCCGGGAATCTGGCTGCCAGCGGCACCCGCTTAATCCAGCGGTTCCCAGGCGCATTCCCCCGCCGCCGCGGGCGCGCAAGCCCGCAGCCCGCGCCGCCGGCGCGTCCTTACAGTGTAATACCGAGAGAGCGCGCTAGGGAAGAGGCTTCCGCGGCTGCGGCGCCCGCGGCGTCCGTCGCGTTCGCAACCGCATCCGAGCCCGCACCTGCGGGAGCAGCCCCCGGAGCCGCGCCCTGCCTCAACCCCCCGGGCGCGATGTTCCACGACCTGAGTATGTCATTAGCGGAATATACTACTTCCGCCCCCTCTTCCGCAAGGCGCGCGGTGCCCCGCCTGTCGAAAGCGCCTGAAAGCCCGGAATCCGCGCTTGTGTCCGCGACGCCCGCGGACGCTACCCAAAGATCCCTGTTCTGCTCCAGCGCCAGCCTGGCGGTGATGCGGGCGCCGGACTTTTCAGGCGCCTCGACCACCAGCGTGCCCCGGCAAAGCCCGGAGATTATCCTGTTGCGCGCGGGAAAATACCGCTTGCGCGCGCCGGTTCCGGGCGGGTATTCCGAGAGAAGCGCGCCGCCGGTTTCCAGCGCGCGGCGCGCCAGCGCCCTGTTCGACGAAGGGTAAACCATGTCCACCCCCGAGCCCAGCACCGCGAACGTCTGCGCGCCGCCCTCAACGCAGCCGCGATGCGCCATCGCGTCTATGCCGAGCGCCAGCCCGGAAACGACCGAAAGCCCCGCGCGCGCAAGCCCCCGCGCGATCTCGAAGGCTTGCGCCGCTGACGCGGGACTGGGCTTGCGCGTCCCGACAATCGCGACAAGCGGCCTCTCCGCGTTCGGAAGGCTGCCGCGGTAGAACAAAACCACCGGCGGATCGTAAACATGCCGCAGCAAAGGCGGATAGCCAGCGCCGCAATAGGAGACCCAGCTTATGCCCCGCGCCCGGGCGTCGCGCTCGTCGCGCTCGGCGAGAAGGCGCACAAGGTCGAGATCCCAAGGCGCCGCGAGCCTGCGCCCAATCAGCGCCTCCACGTCGCTCTTGGACCTGCGCGCCAAGTCGCGCTCGTCTTCCAGCGCGTCGCAAAGAACCGCCCTCTCCCGCGGCTCAAGGCGCGGAAGCCGCGCGATGATCAGATCCAAAAGCCCGCGGTCAGTCATGCCACATCATGTCCAAGAGAAAGCTCATGTTGGCTTCCGCTTCCGCCCTCACCGACGCGTCGCGGCTCATCGACATGATCCGCTCGTAAAGCTCGATGGCTGGGGCGAAGCGCTCCGTCATTATGTACGCGCGCGCCAGCACGAACATTCCCGCGACGTCGCGGGGCGAAATTTGCAGGAAGCGCTCAAGCTGCGCGATCGCGTCCTCCGGGCGGTCAAGGTCGAAGGCGTACATCACCCCGAGGCTGAAACGCGGGCGCCCGTAAGTAACGTCCATGTCAATCGCGCGCAGAAACGCGGCTTCCGCTAGCGCGAAGTACTCGTAGCGCTGCCCGACCGGCCCGCCCGGAAAGTCGAATGACGAAGCCGCGACGACGGACGCGGACTCGCCAAGCAGGAAGAACAGCGTCGGGTCGTAGGCGTTCAGGTGTATCGCCTGCTCGAACGCGTAGACCGCGTCGCGGTGCATGCCGCGGTCGGCGAGCCGCACGCCGAGTATCTTCCAGTAAGCGGCTGTCCGCGCCGCGTCATGAAGATGGCGCTCGATGCGATCTTCGTAAAACGCTATCGCGGTCACGAGATCCTCGATTGTCTGCGGAGTCCCGCCGCGCGGCGTAACCGCGGCGATTCGCACCGCGAAATCCCTGCGCTCCCTGTTCCTCGCGAACTGGTAGAACGCGACGACCGAGCCGACGACGATGCCGACAGAAACAAGCGCTATGATAGTGTCTTTCTTTACCATGTCACTGCCCTCGTTCCCCTTCGCTCGGCTTCGCGAGCCGAGGGAGGTACTTGCGGTGGCTTTCGCGCAGAAGCCACGGATCGACGTGCGTGTAAATCTGCGTCGTCGCTAGATCCGCGTGCCCCAGAAGCTCCTGCACCGTCCTCAGATCCGCGCCGCCCTCCAGAAGCCCAGTCGCAAAGCTATGGCGCAGCGCGTGAACGCGCGACGAAGCTCCAGCGGCAGCCGCGTATTTCGCGTAATTCTTCCAGATGCCCTTGCGCGAAAGCCTTTTCCCGCCCCTGCCAAGAAAAAGCGGCGCGGGCGCCCCGCCAGCGCCCGCTCGTCCGGCAAGCCGAGGGCGCGACTCTTCGAGATACCTGCGCAGCCAGGACGCGGCTTCCTGATCGAAGACCGCGAGCCTTTCCTTGCCGCCCTTCCCCCGCACGCGAGCCACGCTCTCGCTGAAGTCCACGTCGCGGGCGTTCATGCCGGCGGCTTCCGACACGCGCAAGCCCGACGAATAGATAAGCTGGAAAAGCGCCCGATCGCGCAGCCCNAGCGCGCCGGAGCAATCGATCAGGTCGAGGAGACCAGCAACGGTACGGCTGTCCAGCGTTTCCGGCAGGCTTTGACGCGCCCGCGGCATCTCCAGCAAAGACGCGGGGTTGTCCTTGCGCATTCCCTCGTCCACGGCGAATCGAAAAAAAGAACGCAGGCAGGAAACCGTTTTTGCCACCGAACGGGAGTCAAGGCGGCCCGNCTCCTGCCTGTATGAAATAAAACCAACAAGATCCTCNGGGGTAACAGCCTCCGGCNCAAGGTCGCGGCTTTTCGCGTATTCCAGGAAAAAGCGCAGCTCCAGCCTGTAAGTAGCGACGGTCGCATGGGAACGCCGCTGCACGGCCGAGAGACGCGCGCAGTACCTGTCCAACAGCAAGCCCAAGCCCGACACCTTGCCTCACGCCCCCTTTTCGCCGGCCGCGAACCTTCCGGCCTGGTCGTCTTCCATAATGCCCTCCGTCTCCGGGTCGCACCTGCGCAGGTAAGCCGGAATGCTCAAGTCCTCCGCAATCGTGAAACTCCTTGACGAGCTGATCCCCAGGTAGTTCCCGTCGGAGCGCTGCGACTTCGCCTTGTTGCCAAGCCCGCGCATGACGTCGTAGTTTTCCGCGCTGATAACCCTGCCGCGCATCGGATCCTTCCTGAAAGTCTCCGTCTGCCCAGCCGCGGCCTTGCCCTGGAAGCCCGTCGCGATGACAGTAACCTTNACATTGTCGCCNAGCTCCGGGTCTATCGTTATGCCATGTATTATCTCAACCTGCGGATCAGCCTTNGCCCTTATCAGGTTCATGATCTCCGTNACCTCGACAATCGCGATTTCCTCCGAGCCCGCGATGTTGACAAGAAGNCGCGTCGCGCCCTCAATGCTGGTGTCCTCAAGAAGCGGGTTGCTGATCGCCTCTTCCGCGGCTTCCTTCGCGCGCGAGTCCCCGTCCTTTACGCCAATTCCCATGAGCGCGTCGCCCTGCCCTCTCATGGTCGCCTCCACGTCCGCGAANTCCACGTTGATCTCGCCCGTGCAGACTATAAGATCCGTTATGCCCTGCACGCCCTGGCGCAAAACGTCGTCCGCCATGCGGTAAGCCTGCGTAACGGTCGTCCTGCGATCCGCAACCTTGAAAAGTTGCTGGTTNGGNATNACGACAAGCGTGTCAACGGAAGCGCGCATTTTCCTTATGCCCTCTTCCGCAAGCTCCTTTTTCNTGTCGCCTTCGAAGTCAAACGGGCGCGTTACCACGCCGACAGTCAGCGCGCCCTGATCCTTGGCAAGCTTCGCGATAACAGGCGCCGCGCCNGTGCCGGTGCCGCCGCCCATGCCCGCGGTAACGAACACCATGTCAGTGTCCTTCACAAGATCGCGTAAATGATCCAGATCTTCTTTCGCGGCGCTCTCTCCCACGTCCGGCTTGCCGCCCGCGCCCTTGCCGCCCGTCAGGTTTTTGCCGATTGGCATCCTGATCTTTGCGCGGCTTTTGTTGTATAGATCTTGCACGTCCGTGTTCACCGCGACAAACTGGACGCCGGAAAGCCCGTTCTCGATCATGCGGTTCACTGCGTTGGATCCCCCTCCCCCAACGCCGATCACCTTTATTTTAGCCGGCGGGGGCATCTCCACCCCGGACGGCAAAGGCAACTCGGAAAAACCCGTCTTGCTTGCTAGCTCGACATCCGCGTGCTCCCTGACAGCGAAAATATTCATAGTCCTTTTTCCTCCCATTCTTTATTATGCGCAAGGTCGCCGCGCTTTTGGCACGGCGACCCGGAACATCACTTTCTTGACCGCAGAGCAAACAACCCGCGGCATAACGACTGTCAACGGCGGCGCTGCGTCAACGCTTGATTTAGTTAAAACAGGCCATTTCTGACATACTCCCCAATCCTTTTCAGGACGCCCGGCTTCTTCCCCAGCTTAGAGGCGCTAGCTCCGGGCCGATCCGTGTAATCGTCTTTCTCCCGCTTGTCGCCTTCCAGCACAAGCCCAATCGCCGTGGCATACTCGGCGGTGCAGTACTCGTTGACAAGACCGCCCAAGTTCGAGAACCGTATCGGCAGCCCGTGGCGCACTGGCAGCCTGAAAACCTGCGCGGCGATCTCCACAGTGCCAGAAAGCGCCGAGCCGCCGCCAGTTATCACAATGCCGCCAGTCAACGGTCGAGGGAGATTGATGCAGTCCAGCTTCTGCTTCACAAGATCAAAAATCTCCTCCACGCGCGGCTTCACAATCGCGTAGACGTGCGCGCTGGGGATCACCATCGGCGGGCGGCCCACCATGTCCTCCACGAGAATGTCCTCGTCCTCGAGCAGCGGCTCCCAGCAGCACGCGTGCTCGCGCTTGATTTTCTCCGCCCGCTCAAGCGAGATGCTCTTTATCATCGAAATGTCCTTGGTAACTTCGCAGCCGCCGACCGGAATCGTGAATGTCGAGTAAGGCGCGCCGTCATAGTAGACAAGCACGTCCGTGGTGCCGCCGCCGATATCGATCAGCGCGACGCCAAGCTCCTGCTCCTCCTGCGTCAGCACCGCAGTTCCGGCGGCGAGAACCTGCAAGATCAAAAACGCGTTCGCCTCGAAACCAGCGCGATTCACGCACCTTATGATGTTCTTCGTGCTGGTCGCGGAAGTCGTGATGATATGCACCTCCGACTCAAGGCGCACGCCGATCATCCCCAGCGGATCCTTTATGCCCCTTTGGTCGTCAACGATGTACGTCTGCGGGATCGTCTGGATTATCTGGCGATCCAGCGGAATCACCACGGCGCGCGAAGCCTCGATCACGCGGTCGATGTCCTCGACGCTGATCTCGCGGGTCTCGCGCTTGTGCCCCGTGATCGCCACCACTCCCCGCGAGTTGATGCCCTCGATGTGACTGCCACCGATGCCCGTCCAGCAAGAGTAAACCTCCTGCCCGCTCATCATCTCCGCGGCCTCGATGGCCTCGCCAATCGCCTTAATCGTGGCATCGATATTTACGACCACGCCCTTGCGCATCCCCGTCGACGGGCTTGTCCCCACGCCCGTAATCTCAATAACGCCCTTCGCGTTGCGCTCGCCAATGACCGCGCACACCTTGGTCGTGCCTATGTCAAGGCCAACAATTTTATCCTCCACGCCTGACCCCCTCCGCGGCAAGCACGCCAATGCCAGATCTCCAATCGATCTCGTCGGGCACATCCTCGAAATCACGGACAACGTCGAGCATAAGAAGCGCGTAGAAAATTTCGTCCGCAGTCACGTCGCTGCTCACCCTAAGCCTGATTGAATTGTTGACAGGAAACAACACAAGATCGAAAGTGCCGTTGTCGTTCCACGACACGTTAACCTCGGAAATCGCATGCCAAATGCTCGGCTCGCTGTCCAAAATTTCCCCTATGAAGGAAAACAGGGGAAGGATTGGCTCTGGCAAGCGCTCGCCAAGCCCGAAGGACAACGCGCCGTTTTGCGCCCCATGCAACCCAGACACCACGGGAATCCGCTGCGGAACGTTCGCCGCTGGCTGGCTGCCAACCATAAAAGCCACGCCATGCCTGTCGAAATACACCGGCTGCATCCTGCCATCGACAATGGCGACAGTAACGGCGACCGCCCGGCGCGGCTCAAGGTAAATTGAAATCCTATCCGGAAAATTTTTAACAACGCGCGCCGACTCGACAAGTGGATGACGCGCGAGCAGCGCCTGCGCTTCCGCCACGTTGACCGAGACGTAAGTGGCTCGCTCGCCTATGCGCGCATAGCGCAGAACCGCCGCCCTATCCAGCCCCGGAAAACTAGACACGCTAACGCTCGCTGGCATCATGGCGGGGCTTATGAAAAACCACCAGACAAGTCCTACGCAAACGACAAGCGCCGCAATCACGAGAAAGCGCTTAAACGCCCTTTCGAGTTTTTTCGGCTCATCGTATCTGTGGACATCTTGCCCCTCTTCCACTTCCTCTTCGGTGTAAACAAAATCACCCAACATGCGGGTCCTCCTTATTTCGCGACAGCGCGTGCCGCCTGACAAGATTGACAAGCAGCGCCGAAGCGCAAAGCGTCATGAGCATGGACGAGCCCCCGGACGAAACGAACGGCAGCGCGAGCCCCGTCGTGGGGACGACGTTTCCCACGACCGCGACGTTCAGCAAAGTCTGCATCACAATCGGCGCAACAAGCCCAAACGCAAGTATTTGCGAAAAGCGATCTTTGCCGCGCCACACGACATAGAAAACAATGCCGGCGAAAATCCCTATGAGCGCAAGGTGCAGGAACACGCCCAGAAGCCCGAACTCCTCGGCGAAAGACGCGAAGACGAAGTCGCCGTGAACCTCCGGTATCCGCGCGTTCACAACGCCCTGCCCGATGCCCCTGCCGAAAAAGCCGCCTGACCGGATCGCCTCCAAGCTCATGTCGATCTGGAACGAGTCCAGCCCGCTCATCTCGGGGTTCAAAAACGCCTGCAAGCGCTGGTACCAGCGCCCCCCGGGATTGCTCTGGATCAGCCAATAGCCGATNGGAANGGCGATAGCCGCCGCGACCGCGAACCAGCGCAGCCGCAAGCCCGCGACGAAGCACACCGCAAGCGCGATAAACGCGATCAGCACGACCTCGGAAAAATTGTTTTGCGCCAGCACCAGCACGCAGAAAGCCCCGGTCACAAGCGCCGGCGGGAAAGGACCGTAAAAAAACCTGTCCAGCCGCTCGCCGTTTTTGTCAAGAATGTACGCAAGATACAGCGGCAGCACAATCTTGATCATCTCCGACGGCTGGAAGCTGAACACGGCGCCGCCCAGGGAAAAAATAATCCAACGGCTGACGTCAACGCCTTCCACGAAATCGCTTCTCTGGAAGAACGGCACAAGCGGAAGCNCNTTGAGCAAAAGCGTCAGCGCCACAAGCCCCCCGACNACCCAGCCCCTCTTGAGCGCGTCAAGATTGGCGAACGCGAGCGCGGGAAAAAGAACAAGCATCATGATGCAGGCGATGACGTTGCTTCGAAGCGGGGACATCCCCCCGCCAAAGCGCCAGGGCTGGTTCAGCGCGAACATGTACGACGCCGAGTACAGCGTCACAAGCCCGACCAGCGCCAGCAGAATGACGGTGGCGAAGAGAACAAAATCGTAGCGAAAAGTCACCCGCTCATCCCGCAAAGGCTTCAATCCCCCTCCCTTATTGTATCGTCAAAATCGAGAGGGCAATGATCGCAAAAAGCCCCCCGAGAATCCAAAAACGAATCACCACCTTCGATTCCGCCCAGCCGGACAGCTCGAAGTGATGGTGAAGCGGCGTCATCTTGAACACGCGCTTGCCCCGCAGCTTGAACGACGCTACCTGTATTATCACCGACACAATCTCCAGCACGAACACCCCGCCAATGATAAGAACAAGAAGCTCCTTGCGCAAAATAAGCGCGAGGACCGCAACCGTCCCGCCCATCGCCAGGCTTCCGGTGTCGCCCATGAAAACGTCCGCGGGCTGGCCGTTGAACCACAAAAACCCTACCAACGCGCCTATCACGGCAAAGCACAGCACCATCAGCTCGCCCGCGCCAATGACGAAGGGAATGCCAAGGTACTCGGAAAAATCGTAGCGCCCCGTAAGATAGGAAATAATCGCCATGGTGATGAAGACCATTATCAGCAAGCCGGCGAGAAGCCCGTCCAAGCCGTCCGCNAAGTTCACCGCGTTCGACATTCCCATGACAAGCAAAACCGCGAACGGGATCCAGAGNGCGCCCATCTCGATGTTAACGTTTCTGAAAAGCGGNATGTGCAGCCTGGTTATCTCCTCGCCGCCCGTAAAGTACAGGTACAGGACGACGCCAAGAGCCACGACAAACTGCCCGGCAAGCTTCCACCGCCCCGACAGCCCGTCCGAATTGCGCAGCTTGACCTTGAGGAAGTCGTCGATAAAGCCGATGGCGCCNAACGCGACAAGCGAGANCAGAATGAGCCACACGAAGTTGTTGCGCACGTCCCCCCAAAGCACCATGGAGATCAGCACAGAGCCGATGATAAGAATCCCGCCCATCGTCGGCGTCCCAGACTTTACAAGATGCGTGGCCGGACCGTCGCCGCGCACGGACTGCCCCACCTTGAGCTTGCGCAGCGCGCCTATGACCTTGCCGCCGAAAAGAAAGCAGATCAGCAGCGTCGTTATCGCGGCGTAAGCGCCCCGGAAAGTAATGTAGCGAAAAACATTAAGCGGGGTGAAGTACCTGACCAGAGGCTCAAATATTTCCTGAAACACCGGCCCCTCCCCCCTCGAAAATTTCGCACAGCCTTTCCAGCGCGCAGCCGCGCGAGCCTTTCAGCAAAACCAAATCGCCCTCGCGCGCATACGAGCCAAGCTCGCGGGCAAGCTCGTCCATGTCGCAGGTNTGGAAAAAGCCTGAGCCGGAAGCGCGCGACTCCAGCGCAGGCGCGCAAGCGGAAGTTTCCCGCCCGAAAAGATACACCATGTCCGCCTTCGACTCGGCCAGAAGCCTGCCCGCGTCCTCGTGGGACTTGCGCGAGGTTTCCCCAAGCTCCAGCATCTCCCCGATAACGTAAACGCGCCTGCCCGGCCATTCGACGCTGTCGCANAAAGCNACAGCCTCGCCAAGAGATTCCGGGTTTGAATTGTAGCAGTCGCGTATGACAGTCGCCTTGCCGNGCAGNATCTCCCCGCGCCCGAACATCGGCTTGACGGATCCAAGCCCCCGCCTTATCGCGCCCGCGCCGACGGGAACTTCCCGCGCAATCGCGATGGCGGAAATAGCGTTGGCAAGATTGTGCCTGCCGGGAAGCGCGAAAGGCATCCCCTCCCCCCCCCATGCGATCTCGCTTCCGTCCAGCCCGAGATCCCTCGCGCCGCCAAATTCGGCGAGGGATTTTTCCCCGTAAAACGACACCCTGCCGCGCACCCCCTCCGCGAGAAAATCGCGGAAGTCCGAGTCCTCGGGAACAAGCGCCACGCCGNTTTCGCCGAGCNGGGAGAAAATCGCTTTTTTCTCTTCAGCGATCGCCTGCCTGCTGCCGAGAATACCGATGTGGGCAGAGCCGATGTTCGTGATGAGCGCGATGTCAGGCTTAAGCACCGCGGCAAGACCGGCCATCTCCCCCTTGCGGTTCATGCCCATCTCGAAAACGCCCACCTCGTGGCAGGCGCGCACGGAAAAAACCGAGAGCGGCAAGCCGGTGTCGGAATTGTAGTTCCCCTGGCTCGCAACCGCGCATTTCTCCGCGCCGATAATGGCCGCGGCTATTTCCTTTGTCGTCGTCTTCCCCGACGAGCCCGTAATGCCGATTTTCAAAAGCCCGGGGAANTTTTCCAGGTACGCCNTNGCCGCGTCCTGCAAGCCCTTGAGAGTGTCGTCCACCGCGACGAGCGCCTTCCCATGCGCCTTGGCGACGGGCGCAAGAGCCTCGCNCTTCCCGCGCTCGACAAGCGCGGCGACGGCGCCCTTCGAGAAAGCCGCCTCAACGAACGCNTGGCCATCGACCGCTTCCCCCGGAAGCGCGACGAAAAGCGCGCCTTCCGCTACGGCCCTGGAATCTATGCTGACGGAAGAAAAGCCCGAAGCGCCGTCCGCCGCGCCGCCCCCGATGAAAGAATGCAGATCGCCGCCCGCGGCCCGGGAAAGCTCGGCGAGGCTCATGAGATAGCTGTCATTGGCCAAGCTCGTCCCCCCCTACAATTATCAGAGTTACATCCTCGGGGCGCATTCTCGTCATGCCGAGCCTGTACACGGCGTCGCGCTCGAGCCTGTCGATGGCGAGCAGGTTCGCGATTTCCGCGGCGACGGTTTTGTTTTCCTCGAGCAAATTTTCCTGCGCCCTTTCAAGGCGCCTTATGTCGCCCCTAAGCGCGCCGCACCTGTTCGACTGCCAGGCGTTGGCGCCGAGGAAGACGGGAACAGTAAAAGCCACGACGAAAAGCATAACGTAAAGCTTTCTCATACCGCGTCCTTGATTTTTTCCACCACCCTAAGCCGCGCGCTCCGCGACGGCGGGTTGCGCCTGATCTCCGCCTCGTCCGCGGTCACGCCCTTGCGGGTCAGCGCCCGCGCCGTNCGCCCCGCGCACTTGCAGGACGGCACTTCCGGAGGACAGGAGCAGTCAAGGCTCTTCGCTTTGAAGAAATTCTTGACTATCCTGTCCTCCAGAGAGTGAAAGCTGATGATCCCGAGCCTTCCCCCAGGCTCGAGAAGGCGAAGCGCGCCCTCAAGGAGATCGGGGAGACCCGAAAGCTCCCCATTTACCGCGACGCGCAGGGCGAGAAACGTCCTGGTCGCGGGATGAATCGGACCGCGCCGGTACGAATCCGGCACGGCCTGTTTAACCAATTCCGACAAGGCCGCGGTGGAGGCGATCGCCCCCAGCCGCCTTGCCTGCGCGATCGCCCGCGCGATGCGCCGCGAGTAGCGCTCGTCGGCGTTTCGGTACAGAATGTCGGCGATTTCCTTTTCCGGCGCCCTCGCCAAAAGCTCCGCCGCCGACGCGCCGGCCGAAGGGTCGATCCTCATGTCCAAAGGCTCGTCGCGGGAAAAACTGAAGCCCCTCCCGCTTCGCTCGTAGTGGAAAATACTTATCCCAAGGTCGGCGAGCACCGTGTTCGGGCGCTTGCCGCCTGCCGGGTAGGCCGCGAAAAAATCCTGCGCCCGCCCCCTGTAAAACCTCACCCTGCCCGAGAAGCCCGCGAGCCGCTCGCGCGCCACAGCCTGTATGTCGCCGTCGGCATCTATGCCTACAACCGAAAGGCTGGGGAAACGGGAAAGAAAGGCGTGGCTGTGCCCGCCCTCGCCCATGGTAGCGTCAACCATAAGCTCATCCTCCCCTCTCGGGGCCAGATACTCCAGCGTCTGCTCCAGCAGCACCGGGGTATGCGCAATCTCCGCCATCTCCCAAATCCTTTCCCCTTTGCAACGGAGCTCCCTGCTCCTCTACTACCGCCTTGAAATCCTCCCCGGTGGCTTCGAAATATTCGTTGTAGCGCTCCTTCGCCCAAACTTCTATGTAGTAGTCCTGCCCGACCACGATGCAGTCCTTGCTGAGCCTCGCGTACTCGCGCAAGGTCGGCGGGATTAAGATCCTGCCCTGCTTGTCCAGNTCGACGGGCTGCTGNGCGTTCCACCTGCGCCTGACAAGGAGGCTGGGGTTCTTCNTGAGCGCTTCCTCTTTCTGCAGCTTCCACTCGTCCCTGGTGTAAAGCCAAAGGCAGGGCTCCTCGCCCCTAAGGAGAACAAGCTCGCTTTTTTCGACGGCCTCGCGCAACTGGCGCGGCAGGCTGATCCTGCCCATGTCGTCGAGTTTCGCAGGGCTTTCGCCGCTGAGTTCAATGCCCGCCATACCATCCCAGTTTTTACCAGTCCATGCTAGCCCATCCCAGCAAACCCCAGCTATATACAGATTTACCTTATATCTTCGGCGCCGTCAAGGGGGAATCTGAAAAAAAAATCCGCTTAGCGAAAAAAGACGGGCTTGCGCTACACGTTTATGTAGCCTTCTCGGTTTCGTTC
>JGI24695J34938_10002951_pt1 | contig 12281 bp, 12 predicted proteins | sample TergutCo191P3_FD_34938 | JGI IMG/M metagenome (IMG submission 34938) | reverse complement strand
CTAAACAATTTCTTGAGGGGTGCTGGAGAAAAAGGTACTTTACGATGAGTAAAGTGCTTTTTTCGCAAGCAGGACCCCAGAAAAATTCTATAAGCATACGCTTTATAAAGGCTTTAGGCATACGCTATAATCACATTGACAAAAAACCCAAAAAAGCACACCCTAATAATATATGAAGCAATGTTCTGCCATTATTATATCAATCTTTGCTGGTGTGTTATTAACGTTTATGCTCTCCTGCAACTCAAGTACAATAAGCTCCGTAGAAAGAGAAGACCTTTTTACGCTGGAAATAGGACCCATGGAAGATCAGGTGGCGCTCTACAGCCTTGACGGCAGCAGGGGAATAAGACGAACAGGTTTTACCATGAGAGACGGACAGTTTTATATCGCTGACGGGAACACCGGGAAAATTGTACGCTACAACTCATACGGAGATATACTCTTCATGATCTACAACGAGGAAACTAACCCGGCTCCAATTAATTTAAAAACAAACATTTCAGATGATGAGCAGGCTACTCGCTGGGCGCATTCATATCCATTGGAAGAGCCGGGTTGGATAGCCGTAGATTCCCGGCGTCATATATATGTAGAGGACAGGGTATCGCAAAGCGATCATCGTTTTGATTCAGACATGAGAGCCTTATTAGACGGTATAATTCTCCATTTTGATCATGAAGGCCGTTATGTTAACTTTCTTGGCAGGGAAGGCCTGGGCGGGAGTCCCTTTCCTAGAATAATCGGCTTAACGTCAACATTAAGAGACGAGCTTGCCGTTACCTGCCGTGTCCCCGACGGTTGGGATATTTACTGGTTTAGTCCATCGGGATCTCTTCTTTTTCTTGTAAAGATAATATCGAGCGAGATACCCATGCTCGCGGACTGGCCCGAGGCCCTTGCCGTAATTCCAAGCATTACAGTCTCCCCCGATGCGAGGAGAGTGCTTATTAAAGTAGATTACAGCCGCGATACATTTGATCAATCTACAAACGCGCGCACAGGAAGCGAATCGATAAGTTCTGTTATCTGGACTCTTGATGTAGAAGACGGCAAATATATAGGTTCTGTAGAAATCCCTTTATATGAAATAGCGGAAAATAATATGTCCGCTAACAATAAGGTTTTTTATCAAATACTGGGCGTGGCGCGCGGCGGTAAAACGCTTCTTTACTTTCCAGTCGAAAACGGATATTCACTGCTTTTTATTGATACGCAATCGCGCGGGCAAAGACGCGGATTTATTCAGTTCAGCAACGAAGAATTAAAATACAATGATTTCTCGCTTTCCGGCGAAGGAATATTAAGCGCTATGCTCGCCGATAACTTCAGCGTAAAATTCCTGTGGTGGCGCACAGATAAATTTATCGGAGAAATATAGTGACAGAAGAAAATAAAAGACCAAACGAGAATTATAACCTCAGTTACCCCGACGGAAAGAAAAATGAAAACAATGAGAACGTAACTTTTTATTATAACCGTGAAAGAAGGCTTGCCTCCGCTCCCAAAGAAGTTCAGGATATGTATAAGGAAAACAAGCAAAGCAAGTTTGGTCTTTTTAGCGTCTTGGTCGCGGACAGACCAAGGAGATTTCTTTTTCTTGTAATTGTTTTAATGTGCGCGATAATAATGATAGTATCCCGAATCGGCTTATTGGATAATAACGCGGTGCTGGATGGAAATAAACTTGAAATAACAGGTACAATATTCGAAGAAAATACTATAGTTTTAATAAAAAAAACAGCGCGAAATGACAGCGCGTATACAGGCAATGTTGATATTGCCGTTTCGGTGCCTTTTCTACTGACAGAAGATGAAATGGCCGTTTACAGTCATCGTATTTATTTTAGTCTGGAAAAAGTCGAAGCTTATCGTTTCGCGGCGCCATTTAACGCGCCTGAATTACTGATAGTGCTTCAAAGCGACAAATCCGAGGTACGGCATAAATTCAAGCCAGAATAATATACTCAAGGCTTGACTTATAAGCTTTTTAGTGTTAATAGTTATATTATGATACAGTTGTATTTTTTATCAATTCTGTGTAATGGTCTGGCAGGGTATGTGCTTTTTACCGGAAGCGATAATTCTGGCAATGATTCTATCAGTGCTTCTAAATCACCTTTTAATGCCTCTACTATGCACCTGGTTTTGGGTATTTTAAGCGCTATTACAGCAGTTTTAAAGCTTCTTTCGCCAATCCCGCTTAGCGCCGACTCCTCTCATGGCATTATCATTCTTGGAGACTTTATTCCCGCGCTTGCCGGTCTTGCCACGGGTCTTATGTTAATTTTTGGAATTTACCGTCAGGATATGTCTTCTAAAGCCGGGGAACTGGATCGCCTTGGTGTAAGTCTTCTAACTTTCAGGAAGCCAATAGGGATAGGTTTATTCGCGGCCGCTGTCGCGCATTTTCTTTTTCCGCAGGTTTTATTTCTTTAAAAATGAAAAACAGCCAAAAATCTTGTATCGTATACAGAAAGCCCGGCTCCCGCTTTATTTGATGCTGGTGAGTACGCGGAAGAATCGTGATATTTAATAAATGTGGTTCCTTTTGTTCTTCCGATATATCTATACGCGAAATTAAGTGATAATTCAAACTGCTTTAAAAGAATAGAAGCGTTTATTTCCGGTTCAAAATAAAATCCAAATTTAGTAAAATCTTTAAACACATCGTTTCTTAATAAATGATGATCTGTAGCCGCGCAGTATGTTAAAGGACTTAATTTTAAGGAAAAATCAAATGAGAGAGGATGTATAAGTGTTGTGCCAATCGATACGCCAAATGCCAATAAAAGCCAGTCTTGCTGGTAGGTAATAACTTCGCCATAACAAGGTTTTTTCTCAGCGTCTTTAATAGAACCATAACCGTCTACACCGAGTTTCGCGTACTGTAAATAACCATCGCTTCCTGAAAAAGAAAAACGCGTCCAGCCTCCGGTAATGAATGTTTTTATATAAATATTTGAAGCGGCGGGGATTGTCGCGCCCAGTATAATATCCGCGATTAACATTTCTTTGGTATTGTTTGTGTGGCTGGAAAAATTTGTAAGCGCGTCATCTTCATTAGACATCCAATCGCGGTTTTCATGAGTTCCCGAGTAGCCCGGCACACCTGCTTTAAATGATAAGGAAGCCAAAAATCCCGGAGAAATATAAGGATTTTTTTTCCCAAAACTTGCTGTTAAACCATAATAAAAAACAGGCTTCATGTCATATCTTAGTTCGCTTAATAAATCGTTTTTTGTATCATGAGGCAGCGAATACACAAGTTCGAGAGCTTGTCCGTGAATAAAACCAAATTGTGTGCCCAAAGTAAATCCATAAGCGCTGTTTTGACTGTATACAGGAAATATTATGATGACTAAAAACACGAAAGAAGCTATAATTCTCATTAATATGAGGATAACGGTGAAAGGTCCTTTTAGTCAATTAAGCGCTCTGTTATTAATAAGCTTAATTTTTATTTTATTAAATTTCTCTTCCTGCAAGGCGAACAGAGAGGAAAATCCTGTTATACCTCCTGTTACATCACCATTAACAAGAGATTATATAGGTTTTGGCGTAATTACAGCCTCATTCACTCATATAACCGAAGACCCGGCGGAAGACAGCCGCTCTCTTGGCTATCTGCGACGAGGTTCTCTTGTGCGCGTAATAAGACGGCAGGTGATAAAGACCAAAGATGAATATGTTTCGTGGGTGCTTACAGATGACGATAAAAACGCGGCGCAGCTTCCAGCGCAGGGCTGGCTTAAAGAAGACGTTATGGAAATTTATGACAACGAAAGCAAGGCAAGAACAGCTTCTGAATCAATTTTAAAAACAGTAAAATCGCTCCGCTAAACAGAACCGAGCTGTCCGCATGCTCCCATAATTTTTTGTCCCTTGTGTAAACGCATGGTAACATTTAGCTTGTATTTTTCCAGTAAGCTGATAAAATCCGCTGTTTCTTTTTTACCGGGTTCGCGGAGAGGAGTGCCTTCAAACTCAAGATCGGAAACAGGGTTCCATGGAATAATATTTATAACAGTATCTAAACCCCTGGCGAAATCCGCGATAGAAGAAGCGTCGCTCTCGCGGGTATTAATACCGCTTAAAAGAGGGACTTCGAGCGTTACGCGGCTGCCTGAATTTTTTTGAAAAAGTAAAAGAGCTTTTTTTATTTCCTGTAAGGGGTTTTCTCCGCAAACCGGCATAAGTTTCTCGCGTAACGCTTCATCCGCCGTTGTTAGAGAGAGAGCGAGCCGCGTAAAGGGACCATTTTTCGCGAGATCAAAAAGCGGCGCGCTAATGCCGCAGGTAGAGACAGTAATTCTTCTCCTTGAAAAATTGAGTCCTTTTGGGTCTGTTAAAAAGGCGAGCGCTTTGCGCAAGTTTTCAAGGTTAAGAAGAGGCTCTCCCATTCCCATTACAACGATATTATCGAGACCATGTTCTTTACTATGTACGCCCGAAATATTTTGTAAATGTAAATATTGCTCGATTATTTCCGCGCTTTCCAAATCGCGTTTAAAGCCAAGGCTTCCTGTTTTGCAAAAGACGCATGCGCAAGGGCAGCCAAGCTGTGTGGAAAGGCACGCCGTAAGCCGATTTTTTTCATCGCTTAAAAGGACGGCTTCTATTTTTGATGTTCCGTCTTTAAGAGAGAGAACTATTTTTTTCGCGTCTGTGTCTTCATGGCAGCTTAGAATATTGCTTGAATAAACAGTAAAACTTTTTTTCAGTTCTTCTTTTAGCGCGGCAGGAATGTTTTTCATATCTTCAAAAGAACGCGCATCCTTTAGTATCCATTTAAAAATTTGGTTTGCTCTAAAGCGCGGCACTTTTAGAGGCGAGAGAGTATCTTCCAGTTCTTTTTGATTTAATCCGGCGAGAGAGCGCATTAATTTCCCGGTGATAAAGATTCAAACATTTCTGTAATTTTAGCGTTTCTTATTCCAAAGCGCGTGAATTCTTCCAGTACTTCGGCGGCTTTGCGCCTGTCTTTCATTTTTACATAGCAATCCGCGAGTTCCAAATACAAACGATAATTCTTGTTGTCCTGTTGTATTAAACGTCGGAATGATGTAATCGCCTCATCATATCTTCCCTGTTCCCTCGCGATAAGGGCGAGACCCATAACAGCGTAGGTGTCAAATTCAATATTTAAGGCTCTTTCATAGAAGGTTCTGGCGTTATCGTAATCGCACAAATTGCGGTAAGCGTCGCCCGTGCGCGTTAAAATCATTTTATTTCTTGGATCGTTTTCAAGGATGTTATTCCAATACTGAAGTGATTTTTCTATCTGGTTCATGCCGCGGTAGCAGTCCGCGAGACCAAAGAGGGCGTAAAAATTGTGGCTCTCCCTTTTAAGCGCCGCTTCAAAATACGGTATGCCTTTCTCAAATGTTTTTAATTTTCTGTGACAGTTGCCTATAGATGTAAGAACGCGGATATCAACATCGGCTGTGCCTTTTTCCATCATCCTTTCCCAATAGGAAAGCGCTTCCTCGTATTCTTTAAAATCATAATGAAGGTGACCAAGCCCTATGATCGCGTAGGGGTTTGAATCTTCCATGTCTAAAACGCGCTGGTATGTATTTTTTGAATTGGCAAAATCTTTAACCTTGCGGTAGGCGTCCGCTATCCTTGTAAGGACTGTAATATTTTTATCGTCATGAAGGAGGTACTGCTCCCATATCTCAATTGCCTTCTGGTACTGGTTCATCGCCTTGTAACAGTCCGCGAGACCAAAGAGAGCGTAGTTGTTCCCCTGATGATGAGTAAGGCACCTTTGATAATATTTTACAGCGTCGCGGACTGAACCCTTTCTGCGGGTCGCGTCTCCCATACCCACGAGGGCGTAATTGTTATTTTCGTCTATGAGTAAAATTTTTGAAAAGCAGTCTATAGCTTCGTCTACTTTATTTTCTTTTAATAATTGATAACCATTTTTTGATATGTCGGTAATTTTTTGAGATTCAGTCAGGGCAGGATTTTCATCTGTTTTTTCAATCATTTTTTACTTCCTGTTCGTTTTCCATATACAACATATCCTGTAAGGAAAAGGCAAGCTTCTCGATTAAAGGATCCGCTTTTTTTTTGTCATGCGCCATCCAGAACATCCGCAAAGCTTCCAGGAGTCTGTCCCTGGATTTGTAAAAATCACCAACCCTGGAAAGACCGTCGGAGTAACCCGTTGTCATGAAAATCCTTCTGGCTCCCTCTACATCTCCTTCGTTAAATTTCTGGTTCCCTTTTCTGTTCAAGGCCGCCTTGTCGGATCCATCTACAGGCGACGGCGCTGATACTTTTATAAACGCGTTCTCTTTATCAAACTTGTCTATTATTTTTTTATCCATTTTTTTTCTTAATTCTCCCACATTATAAATCATATTATCCAAAAGAACAAGTTAAATTACAAAGAAGTTTCCCTCATAAAAAAATCGACTATTGAACGGCCGTATTCTCTGGAATCGGTCTTTGTAAGATTTGGTATATCTTCCTTTAGGTAATCCTGTCTTGGGCGGTGTATTAAAATACGCGTTTTCTCTTTTACAAGAGCTGAATTCGCTATATTCGCGACTAATTCCCACTTAAACTGGTATGGAAAAGGCGGGTCTAAAAAAATAATATCGAATGATGATTTAGAGCGTTTGATATAAAGTTCAGCCGGCATAAAACGGCAATTAATACGCACAGGCGAAATTGAAACATTTTGTAATAATATTTTTCTTTTTTGTACATCCTGCTCAACCGCTTCAATAACCGCGGCTCCGCGCGAAGCGGCTTCCAGGGCGATTACCCCTGAGCCTGTAAAAATATCCAAAAACGAAAGCCCCGTTATATCTCCAAGACAGGCAAAAACGGACTCTCGCATCCTGTCCATACTGGGTCTTATTTCTTCATTTCCACGCGGGACATCAACCTTTCTTCCGCCAAGAGAGCCGCCTGTGATTCTCAATCACGCGCTTCCAAGAAGACCATTTAGCTCAGCGTGGCTGACTACAGGTTCGGGAGTGGAGTTTTCGGCAGGTACATAGGATTCTTCGATTAGTTTTTTACGTTTTACACTGTCAGCTCTTAATTTTCCGATTAAAGCGGGCATATCCGGGAAGAGCTGCGCGGTAAAGGGACATGAATTACTTGTCATTTCGTTTAAAAGCTGTCCAAACTGCCATTCCGCGTCCAGTATGTTATCCGCTTCTGTTTCTCTGTCGAGGAACTTAATATTCGCGACGAATTTTTCCGCCAGAGCGTCAAGGCATTGGTTTATAAATTCAATGTCTCCCATTGACTGGCGGTAGAATAAATCGGCGTCCACATCAAGCTGCATCATGTCTCTGAGCATCCTGATTCGGACATTAAGGATAAATAAAGTATCTTCAAAATTAATTCGTTTATTCATAGAGCTTATTCCATTATCGGAAAAAAGACATGAATGTACAAGTAAATAAAATAAAACATGATAATGAGGCTGTTCCAAAACTTCAGTTTTTGGAACAAGCTTAATATCGTTAAAATGTTAATTACTAAGGGTAGGTTGACATTTGGTCGATATATTTTCTATAATACTGTCAGGGGTTTTAGATGGGGGGAACGGCTGCGCCGCTGCAACTAGCATTTGTCAATTTTTCCGCGAAATCATACATTATAGTCGAGGGCAAGAGAAACGCGGACAGGTTTTATATAATTCGATCCGGTAAAGTAAGACTTTCCAAAGAAGTAACGATTGTCGCGGAAGAACAGGGCGATACCCTTGGTCCCGGCGATTTTTTCGGCGTTGTTTCTACCATGTCAGGGCAGAGTCATATTGAGACCGCTCAGGCCCTTACCGATGTTACCCTCATATCAGTTCAAAAAGAGCAATTCAGTCAATTAATCCAGAACAACGCTCCTGTAGCCATGAAGATCATACTCCAGTTCTCAAAGAGGATGCGCTATCTGGACGAAGCCCTTACAAGGCTGACCCTTAAAAACAACGCCGTAGATGACGCGAGCCATATTTATTGGGTTGGTGAATATTACGCGAAAAACAAGCAATATACTCAGGCTTTTTATACCTACCAGAAATATATCAAATATAACCCCAAAGGCGATAATGTACAGACAGCCATTGATAGATTAAAAAAGATCGCGCCCTATGTAAAAAATGTGCAGCAGGATCCAAAACCCGGAGAAATGACTCGCAGCTTTGAAAAAGACCAGATTGTTTTCTGCGAAGGTGAGCCGGGGGATGAGCTTTTTGTTATCCAAAAAGGCTCGGTAAAAATAATAAAAGTTACCGACGATAACGAGATACTTTTAGCGGTGCTTAAAGCAGGGGATATTTTCGGTGAAATGGCGCTCCTGGAATCCAAGCCCCGCGCGGCGGGCGCTGTAGCCTACGAAAACTGCCAGCTAATGGCTGTAAACCGCGAAAACTTCCAGCAGATGATTAAAGCTCAGCCACAGCTTATCGCGCGCCTTACAACCCTTTTATCTGAACGCATCTGGATGGTTTACAGACAGCTAGCGAATACACAAATTAATGAACCCTTGGGCAAGCTCTATGATATGCTTCAGATTCAATTGGACAAGAAAAAGATTGATATAACTTCCGCCACCAATTATTCCTTCGACTTTGGGCTTAAAGAACTTATTAACATGGTAGGCTTAACTCAGGGGGAAGCGTCCCTGGTTGGTAAAAAAATGCTGGAAAACAAGGCTTTCCAGATAATGAATGACAAGCTCTTTGTAAAAGATGTAAAAGAAATCGCCCGCCAAAACGCGTATTTTAAGAAAATGCAGCAGCTCGAAAAAACCCGCATGGGCAACAAACCCATCGCGTAGATAAAGAATTTCTACCACGAACCACACGGGACCAACACGAAACTTTTTACAAAACTCCGTGCAAATGCGGCTCGGTTACATGTGGTCCGTGGTCAGAAACTCCTTAAAATTTAATCCCTATTCTTTTGTCCATTCATCGCCATCTCTTATATACGTCCCTTTGCCTCCGTCTTCGTCAAAATATACGTCTCGCAAGTCTCCATCAAAGGGAGAATAGAGATCGGTAAAGTCATTCCATGAACCGGCAAAGTTTTCTTCTGTTATTAGACTGTGGAAAGTTACGCTTAATAAATTATGGCAATTATAAAACGCCAGAGCGCCGATACTCTTTACGCTGTCCGGTATTATAATTTCCAAAATATTATAACAGTTGTAAAACGCGCTGCTGCCGATATTTGTTACGCTGTCCGGTATTATAACTTCCAAAAGACTAACACAATTGTAAAACGCGCTTGAGCCTATGTTTGTTACGCTCTGCGGTATTTCTATCGCGCTAAGGCTTTCGCAGTATCTGAACGCGCCGCTTCCTATGCTTGTTACGCCGCTTCCTATTGTAACTTCTTCCAGCATATAGCAATTAGCGAAAGCGTAAGCGCCTATACTGGTTACGCTGCCAGGTATTGTTACGCTCGTAAGTTCTGAACAATTATAGAACGCGTAATTACCTATGCTTGTTACGCTGTTTGGTATTGTTACGCTCGCAAGAGCTGAACAATTATTGAATGCGCTATTGCCAATACTTGTTACGCTTGAAGGTATTATAACTTCCAAAAGACTAACACAATTATAAAAAGCGCTATCGCCTATGCTTATTACACTGTTCCCAATTGTAACTTCTGTAAGAGCGGTGCAGTTGTAAAACGCGCTTGAGCCTATGCTTGTTACGCTGTTCGGTATTTCTATCGCGCTAATGTTTTCGCAGTTTATAAAAGCTCTGTTTCCTATGCTTATTACGCCGTTTCCTATTGTTACTTCTTCTAGATTAAAGCAATTGCCGAACGCGTTTTCTCCTATGCTAATTACGCTGCCGGGTATTGTCGCGCTTGTTAGACTTGTACAATTAAAAAAAGCGTTTTCGCCTATGCTTGTTGCGCCGTTTGGTATCTCTATCTCGCCAAGATTTTCGCAGTTTGCAAAAGCTCTGTTTCCTATGCTCTTAACGCCGCTGCCGATTGTAACATATTCCAGTCCGGCGCAATTCGCGAACGCTTCAATTCCTATGCTTGTTACGCTGTCTTCGATTAAAACGCCTGTTATGTTTTCCATTTTAAAAAACGCTTTTTCGCCGATGCTCGTAACGCCTGTAGGTATAACTATTTCTCCGCCCAAGACGGCGGGTATGTGTATAATTTTTGTTGTTGGTTTATCGCAAAGAATCCCGCCTGAGCTTAAATAATTTTTGTTTTCGCTTTCTACATCTATACTTGTAAGATTTTTACAGCCAAAGAACGCGTTATCCCCTATGCTCGTAACGCTTGCGGGTATTGTAATTTCTTCCAGGTTAACGCAGTTGTAAAAAGCGTTTCTGCCTATGCTTGTAATGCTGTCTGGTATATAAACGCTTGTCATGGTTTCATAACACCAAAAAGCGTTGTTTTTAATAGCGATTACAGGTAAGCCTTCGTGTGTGTCAGGGATTATAACTTCAGGCTCCGTTAATGTTCCTCTGGCGACAGAAAAAGCTGTGCCGCCGTTTATCAGCATAAAAGTAAAAGGCTCTGTCGCGATACCTAACGATGGAATTACAATTTTTTCATTTTCTACGCAGCCCGGGAACAGACATCTTCTTATTTCTTCTCCGTTTTCTGTTTCAGAAGGCTCGTCTTTTATACTCCATTCACCCCATCTGTGACTGTGGGTTTTGGGAGAATATTCCCGCGGCTCATCGCACGAAATAAAGGCAAGAGAAAAAACCAGAACCGGTAAGACTTGCAAACAAACTAATATTTTTTTTGTAAACATTTTTTTTCTCCTTAATAGCGGATAACGCGAAAGCCAAGGGGCTCCGTTTGCTGTTTAGGCAAGGTAGCAGTAATATACATGCGCCAAGCTGAACGCAGCCAATCAGCGGGAAATGTGCAACCTCCGCCACGAGTTGCAAAAGGGATATAATTTCCAGAAATATATACATATCTACTATCGTTACATGGATCAAGTTGCCCTTCTGAGTAAAAATAATCTTGAAACCTGTCAAAGCAAAATTCAAAAACATTCCCGTGCATATCGTATAAACCCCAGGCATTAGGAGGTTTTTGTCCGACCTCTTGTCTTGTATCATTTGAGTTTTCACTATACCAGCCTGTATCATCGGTAAAATAATCCAATCCGGTGTTGTACGCCGTGGTGGTTCCCGCTCGGCAGGCGTATTCCCACTCTGCCTCCGTTGGTAAACGGTAGCCGTTAGCACTAGGGTCGCAATAGCCATTTTGCTCGTTCCAGTATCTATACCAGAAAGACATGTCGCTGTTACTGCTGCTTGGCCAGTTATCGGGATTTGATTCTCCATTAATTTTGTATACCGGCATTAAACCTTCCATAACGCTCAACCTGTTACAAAAGGCGATAGCTTCGTTCCAACTTATTACCGTCGGCACGCCAAGCCTTCCTATGTAATAACCCGGATTTTCCCCCATTACTTTTTTATACTGTTCCTGCGTTACTTCATACTTGCCCATGTAAAAACCCTTTGTAAGCGTTACTGTATGCTGTAGTTCATTGTTTTTGCGATTGGCTTCATCTGACGGGCTTCCCATTTGGAAAGTTCCCGGCTCAATCCAAACCATCTCCATAAAACGCGATTCCACTTCTATATTGCGCATAACAATATTGTAGTTTGAGCTGTCGTCGGGCGTAAAAATTAAATTGCATAGCACTTTACCCAATTTATCCAAAGGAGTATTCGGTATTTCCCAAGCAAATACGCCGGTAACGTCGTTAGCGCCGGCATAATTATAATTCATTTTCGCGTGCGAAAGAGTCTGAAAAAAAGAAATTTCTAAACCTTCAGGCCAATGTACAAGAGGGTCGCCTCTGTGAACCGTCAAAAGTTTTGTGGCTCCCTGCATCTCTTCGTCGTCATCTTCGCTGTCTAAATCCAANCCCGCCGACAATATGGATATAAGAACATTTCCGCCGTGATTTTGCGTACGCGTCAACCTGTCGCCGTGCTCAGGGTTAGTCCATATTCCCCATTTCGCAAAATCTTCAAAAGCGACATCCTGCGACGGCTCCTCGTAATCGAAGAAAATAGTGACCACAAGCCCTGTAAGATCGAGCCTTTCACCTGAGATATATTCCAGTTTTTTGGGTTGTTCTTTGGTTAAAACGCCTAATACTACAAGAAAAGGCGGTTTTGTTATAACAGGAACAAAAGAACCAAGACCTGTAGGGTTATCCACGCATGTAGAAAAAAGAGACGCGAAAATGAAAATAAGAACTGTTAGCGATAATTTTTTAGGTGTATTGGGGGG
>JGI24695J34938_10002950_pt1 | contig 12282 bp, 4 predicted proteins | sample TergutCo191P3_FD_34938 | JGI IMG/M metagenome (IMG submission 34938) | reverse complement strand
GATGAAAACGGTCCGTGTATAATTTCTCCCTTGCAAAATATGCTTTCCCAGCGCGGGAAGGTGTCATAAGGTATGTGTATATTTAAAGGTATGCGCGTTTTTATGTCTACATTTTTATTATCCCATTCATAACTGTGAAACAAAACCTTATTACCGTCTATCATTCCGTCACGCCAAATATGCACGCGGTCTACTTCCACGCAGCTGCCTAAAAACTTCATGCTTTCCGCCAGCAATGCTTCAAAAGGTTTTTCGTCATTAGCGGAGAGAAGGGCGGCGGCGACATGGTTAACCGTCTTTAGCAGCGTGTCCCTCTCCGCAAGCTGTTCAATCATCTTATTAAATGATGCGGAAAATTCTCCCATGTAATTAACGCGCTGATTGTAATCGCCGCGCGTTATCTGCTGCGCCTGCCATGTCAAATGTTTCAAGGACGCGTGCAGCGATTTCAGCGGCGCGGCAATTTCATTCTCCCTCGGCGGCAATTCATTGGTCAGAATGCCTTTAGACATATCTTTCGCAAGCGCCCTTGTTTCCATGACGCATTCGGCGAAATATTGAAGCCCCTTGCCAAGTTCGCGAAATCCCTCGGGCAGTTCGTCAATAGCAAGGACAGCGGAACTTTGCGGCGCGTTTGACGGGCTGCGCATCACATCGCGTAAATAATTTAATAAAACTTCCGCCACGGGTTCTACTTTCATTTTATTTAACCTGACTTTATGCCGTTATTTTTCAACTGTTAGCTTTCTGCATTGTCACAATTCCTTTAAAACGACAGACCCTGTCGCCGTTTGCCCAGCAATCTATTTCGCGGACATCATATTTTTTTCCGGTATACGCTTCAAGTATTCCCGCTATAAATCCTTCGTCATAAACACAAATGTTTTCGTTGGTAACGGGAAGCCCGCTGCAATCCAAATCCTGTTCGACAGTAAGCACAATGTTGCCGCTGCCTGAGTCAAACTCCTCTACCCGCAGTATGCCGATTTTAAAATCCTGAAATATTTTTTGCAGATTCGCCGCAAACACGTTTAAGTCGGCTTTTAAATCGAGCATATTCTTCGCGAATTCAAACCCGGCTAAAAACCCTGATTGACGAAAATATTCGTTTGCCTGTTCAAGACCGTGCGCTTTTGTAAGCACATCTAACATTGTATACTCCATCAGCCGGTAAATAAATACCGGCATTTCGCTGCCCAAATCTACGCGTCCTTCTTTGATATTGCCCAAGCTGTCCCAGCAAAAATCCTTATGCTTTTTCCCCTGAGTAAATACATTTTCTTCCATATTAAACTCCCTCCTTGTCCGCATCCCGGAATATATCCGCCGTCTCATCCGCCGCGGACGCGGCTTTCGCGTACTCGCCGCGGATTAAATACAACGATATATCATCAATAGCCCCTCTTATTTTTCGCGGCCATTCTTTTTGTTTTAGCTCTTTAATAGATTTCTTGGCGTCTTTAACGCTTAGTTTTTCGCACGCTTTTTTTACATCGTTCAGTTTTTTCCGCAGGAAAATAATATCGTCATTAGAAATTTCGTGAACGGAAATATCCTTGCCGGCATTCGTATCAGAAACTTTGAGTTTTCCCAACAAACCTTTAAGATTATTCATAAACTCATGAGTTTCGGCTAACAATATGTTTATTTCCCCGCTATTCGCCGCATGTTCCAATCTGGACGCGGTACGGGAAAGTTTAATTTCGCCGATATTGGCAAGCGCGCTTTTCATGCCGTGAACGGTTGTAGCGTACAATTCAATGCCCGAGTTACTGCTTGCCGCGCCGCCCGCGTTTACCATCTGAAGCAATTCTTCCAGAACGACAAGCGCGTTTTTAATGTCTTTAACCGCCGCCGTTAACAATTCATTATCAACAGGCGTTTTATGCGCAGAATGCGCGGAAATATCCGCGTGCTTGTTTTCTTTTTCCTGCTGTTCCTTCCGCGCCGCTTCCACGACTTCAGGCGGTTTTTTGTTTCGTATAAACTCATTCAGAATACGATTCATTTCGCGGGAGTCAATCGGTTTGGAAATAAAGTCGTCAAAACCGTTATCCAAAAACACCTTATCCTGCCCGATCAGGGCGTTGGCTGTAAGCGCTATAATCGTGCGCGTATAGCCGGTACCGCGTATGATTTTTGCCGCTTCGATGCCGTCCATTTTAGGCATCATATGATCCATGAATATAATGTCGTATAACTTGCCTTTTTTAATTTTTTCAACGGCTTCAAACCCGCTGGAAGCCGTGTCGATTTTTAAACCGTAAGGCGACAACATTCCTTTAGCTACATAAATATTCGATTCCACGTCGTCCACAACAAGGACGCTGCCGTAAGGCATATACTCGCGTATAAACTGCGTTTTTTTCGCGAGCGCCGTGCTTTGAAAACGGAAATTGCGCAATTTTCCCGCCAATTCCGGTCCGCAGACGGCGTTATCCACCCGTTTCTGAGGAAGGCGCACGGTAAATACAGAACCTTTTCCAACTTCGCTCGTGATGGAGACGGAGCCTTTCATTAAATCGATAAGGCGTTTTGTAATGCTCATGCCAAGACCGGTGCCGACCGTTTCGCGGTTGGCTTCTGCGTTAAAGCGCGTGTATTCGTCGAACAGCTTGTCGAGTTGTTCTGACGACATGCCCTGCCCCGTATCGCTCATGCGGAAAACAACCGTCACGTTTTCGTCCGTCGATTCTTCCGCCGAAACCGCAAATTCAATCCTGCCTTTGTCGGTATATTTAAACGCGTTGCTCAATATGTTATTCAAAACCTGTTTAATGCGAAGTTCGTCGCCGTACAAATTATGCGGCGTATTCTCGTCAATCAGAAGGTTAAACTCAATAGGTTTGCTTTCGTAGCGCAGACAGTTTAATTGAACGGTGTCGTTGATCAGGCTTGGAATATCATATTTTATCGGGTTAAGCTCAAGCTTGCCTGTTTCTACTTTTGAGAGATCAAGGATGTCGTTAATAATGGAAAGCAATAAATCGCCTGACTCGTATATCTGGCTGAACGCTTCCGCCGTGTCCGTAGAAAGCGTCTCATTCTGAAGCTGAATTTCCGCGATACCAAGCAGCGCGTTCATCGGAGTACGCATCTCGTGGCTCATGTGCGCTAAAAATCTGTCCTTTGCCTGATTTGCCATTTCGGCGGCATCCAGCCGCCTTCGTTCGGAAATATCGGTTAAAAAGCCCTCTATCATGCGCCTCGTTCCGTCAGGATTTCTTTCAACTACATGGCCACGTACCCATATCCATTTTACGGCGCCGTCTTTCGTAATGCCTTCGAACATTAATTCAAGCGGTAGGTTTACCATTTTGGGATCTTCTTCCCGACTCGCGAAACTTACCGCGTCTTTTGGCTTCATTATTTTGCACATAAATTCCGGCATGCTTGCGTTTACAAGCTCAGATGGCGTATAACCCAGCAGCGCCTCTACGCCCTCGCTTACAAAAGTAAAAATAAAACCTGAAGGGGAACTAACGCCCTGAAACACCATACATGGCAGATTGTTCATCAGCATTTCGTTCCTGCGCATAAGAGCCCGGCGTTCAATGCTTTCCAGAGCGATGGTCATTAAGTCAGAAAGGGACGAAGCAAAACTTTGTTCTTCCGCCGTCCACTCTCGTTTTTCCGGAAACGCGTCGCTTCGATGCTGCTCAACTCTGACAACGCCTACAAGCTTGCCGTTTAAACGCACAGGCGTATCTAATAAGGCGCATACGTTAGAATCAAAACTTTTGATTATCGGCGTCAAAGCATTGGGAACCCTGAAGTCGTTTATGACAACCCGCCTTTCGTTTAAAAGCATTTCCATATACTCAGCGCATTTTGAGACATCGACTTCATACTGCAGGCGGCATATGCCGCTTTTAAAATCATAAAGCGTTATGTTTTGCAAAACAGCGCCATCCACTTTCCATACCCCGACATAATTCGCGCCCATTGCGTTACATCCTTCACGGGCGATCATTTCGGCGACTTCTTCAATATCTCCCGCAGAAAGCGTGGACGACTTTGTGATTCTTACCAATGTGTCGCTGAATATTTTGGGCCTGTAATTACGCGATCTGGACGCGTAAGAAAAATAGGCAAACAATACAATGGTACAGAAAAAACCTATAGGCGAAAGATCGTAAGCAAGACCGAAAAGATTTATCGCGAAAGCGAGATATAGCAAAAAAGGCAGCAATAACCCGATGCCCGTAATAATCAGAAACGGATACCTACGGAAATTTTTTATTATATAGCGGGATAAAATAGAGTAGAAAAATAAAAAGCCCAGCGTGACAAAGGCGATATTTATTATAAAAAACGGACCAGCAGGAGGTATAGTGCCGATTGAAGGATCGGGATAATCAAAATTCGCAAAATAAAGCTTATGCAAAGGGTTTGTAAAAAGCATAAGGTTGATAAAGGCGGGTATGGCTATTATAAGAATTTTTAACCATAATGATTTTGCAAGTTTTGCTTCTGTAAAATTCAGGATAAACCAAAAAGTTACATAAGGGATAACAGTGGCGAAAAAAACCTTCGGAACAAAAACATACGTATAATATTCAGGCGCGGAGAACAGTTTAACGGCATCCAGCGCGGTCCAAATTAGCGTAACGATGCACAGGAGATAAAAACCCGTCATCCTCCTGTCGCCGGTATCGCCTAACCTGTGCCTAAAAATTAAAATACTGATTATCAAAATAATAAAAATTGACACGAAGAATAAAACTATTTTGACACCCAAAGTATCGCTCCTTCTTTAATGCCGCCTATGTCGCCCCTGCCGTCCGTTTCTCACATATTCACCGCATCAGCCGCGGCATCCGCGGCTTTTGAGTACTCTCCGCGAATTAAAAATAAAGATATCTCATCAATAGCATCGCTTATTTTACGCGGCCATTTTTTTTGTTTAAGCTCGTTCAGCGCGGTCTTGGCGTCTTTTATGATAAGGTTTTCACATGCTGTTTTAATTTCATTCAATTTATTACGCAGGAAATCCATGTCCTCATTGGAAACTTCAAGAGCATAGGGGCCATCGTTATTATCTGTTTCAGGACGCTTGTATTTTCCAAGCAATGCCTGAAGCGTATGCATAAATTCTGTGGTTTCAGCTGCCAGGACGCTTATTTCCCTGTTCTGAGCCGCATGTTCCAATCTGAGCGCGACATGCGAAAGCTTTATTTCGCCGATATTGGCAAGCGCGCTTTTCATACCGTGAACTGTCGTGGCGTACAATCCCAAATCCGCTTTACCCGAATCCAGCAAAGGCAATAATTCTCCCAGTACGTCAAGCACGTTTTCAATATCATGAACCGCCGCTGTTATTAATTCATCGCTTATAGCGGTTTTTTGCGCGCTTTCCGAGCTGCTGCCTTTACGCTTCGATATTTCCTGCCTTGCCGCTTCGACAACTTCGGGCGGTTTTTTATTTCGTATAAGATCATTCAGCATTAAATTGAGCTCGCGGGAGTCAATCGGTTTGGAAATAAAACCGTCAAAACCGTTACGCATAAACATTTCCGCCCGCCCTATTAAAGCGTTTGCGGTTAACGCGACAATATTATGCTTATATCCCAAAAGCCGCATATTTTTTGTCGTTTCGATGCCGTCCATTTTAGGCATCATATGATCCATGAACACAATGTCGTATACTTTTCCTTCTTTAACTTTATCAATAGCCTCAAAGCCGCTGTAAGCGACATCGACGCTTATTCCGTAAGGCAGCAACATTCCTTTGACCACATAAATATTTGATTCGACGTCATCCACTACAAGAACATTGCCGTACGGCATATATTCCCGTAAAAACTGAGTTTTATTTGTGAGCGTTGTGCTGCGGAAATTAAAATTATGCAATTTTACGGCAATATCGCTGCCGCATATCTCCGAACCAACGCGTTTCTGCGGAAGGCGCACGACAAATTCCGTTCCCTTGCCCTGTTCGCTGTTCACAATTATTTCGCCTTTCATCAGATCAAGAAGATGTTTTGTAATGCTCATGCCTAATCCGGTGCCGACTGTGTCGCGGTTAGCCTCGGTGTTAAAGCGCGTATATTCATCAAACAAATCCTTAATTTGTTCGTTATTCATCCCCTGCCCTGTATCGCATATACGGAAAATAATTATAACATTTTCGTCATCATCGCCATCTGGTTCATAAGTAACATTAAGAGTGACGCCGCCTTCGTCGGTATATTTAAATGCGTTGGAAAGAATGTTGTTTAACACCTGCTTGATGCGAAGCTCGTCGCCAAACAGGTAATGCGGCGTACTCTCATCCAGATTGATGGATAAATCGATCGGCTTTGAGTCATAACGCAGGCGGTTCAACTGCACGCTGTCGTTGATAAGGCTTGGAATATCATATTTAACGGGAACCAGTTCAAGTTTTCCGGCTTCAATTTTGGAAAGATCAAGTATGTCGTTGACAATGTTAAGCAATACGTCGCCTGACTCGTATATTTTTCTGACCGCTTCTTCGGTATCAGATGAAAGGTTTTCATCGCGAAGCTGAATCTCTGTGATGCCTAAAATTGCGTTCATTGGCGTGCGTATTTCATGGCTCATCTTAGCCAAAAAACTGCTCTTTGCTTTATTCGCGTTACGCGCTTCTTCCGCCGCGAGCGCAAGCCGCTGCGTCATTTTTCTGTTTCTGATGAAGAACACAATAAGCCCGCAGACGATCAGTAAAAGCAGCACTGCCACAGTCACCAACAGCCTGAATTCAGTCGGGTTGGATTCCCATATTGGCAGCACGCGGTTAATCATAACGCGTCCCTTTGGCAGGGTTTTTAGATTTACGTTAAATCTTTTTACCGTTTTATAATCAAACTGCCATTGGTTTAGAAACGCCGAATCAAAAATAACCGGGATATCTTTGACAGCCGCTCCGTTTAATATTGCGGCAGCCATGGATGCGACAATGTTACTCTTATCTTCAGTTGAGGAAACAAGTCCGCCCAATGTTCCGTGTCCTATAAAGGAAGTGGTCAAGCAATAAACAGGATTTATTGACGCATGTGAAACCAGTTTCTGTATTTCTATTTCCGAATAAAATGTTCCCTCTGAGTCTGAAAGATAATTTCCAATTAAAACAAGCGTTTTGGATCCCAAACCGCGTATATCATCCAGGACTTCAGGCAGCGGTTTATCTTCGTTGAAAACAACATCTACCGGTAATCTGTGTAATTCTTTTTGAATTGAGTCATTTAAGCCGATGCTTCTGGATAAATAATGATCATTTAAAACAAAGATTCGGCGCGTCTCCGGAAAAGACTTGAGCATTTGTGAAACGGTCTCGAAAAATGAAATTTCTTCGAAAACGCCGGTTATATTATCTTCAAGTCCATACAGAAGAGGGTCATTAAATTTATGCACACCAAAAAATAGAATCGGCACCTTGGAAAACAGCAAATGGTAATTATCCAGAACAAAGTTATACGCTTCGTTGCCGGAAGCGATAATTAAATCCGGATAACGCGAGACAAATTCCGTGCGTATCATTTCCGAGATGATAAGGTTAAAGCTAACCTGGCTATGAGGCTCGTTTGAATTCAGATTAATGCTGTAATATTCAAGCGCGGTTTTTGTTCCAAGACTTCCGCGGATAGATTCCATTTGACTGCGTTCCCATTCGTTCTGGGCGTTATAAGAATTCAAATGAAGAATAATAGGCTTTTCCTGAATAGGCAGAAGCTTCGCGGCTGCCTCGCGGCCGCTGAAAATTAATTCTAAAGTGCCGTCCTCGATAATTTCCTTATAAGCTTTTTCAAGAAGGGGGACAAGATAGTCGTATCTGTTATTTACATATGAATAAACCGGGAGCCGCTCGGCCACGCCTGCTCTTTTTACCCCATTTGGATATCTGTGTTCAAAATGCGTCAAACGGGGCAGAACAACCACGTCAGTTTCACCGCTGATCAGAGATGCCCACAATTCATCAAAGTCATTTACCCTGACAAGTTTACCGGTTCTAATGCGCCCGATATTATTTGTGATATGCTCGTTCTGCCACTGGTAACCAACGCTTAGCCCTGCCAAATTTTCCCACCTTGAAAATTGATACGACTCGTCGAGTCTGGCGTAAACGGAATATTCAACATGATCTATAGCGACAGGAACTTTAATCAGGTTAGGATACATTTTTTCCCAACCGTCCGTCTGAACGGGTAAAATCGCGGCGTCGCCGTAATTTACGTCAGCCGCGGCGGTACGTATTCCCGTCGCCTTGGAAATCATCTGATAACCCGAACGCTTTAACGCCGTATACAGAACGCGTTCTATCGCGATCGACTGATCCTCGCTGAAAGCAACCTTGATTGTCGGCAGCCCCTGTTCATTCGACTTTACTCTTTGCCCCCAAAGAGGCTCATAGACATACGAAAGGCAAAGAATGATAAACATAATGTTAATGTATAGTTTAAACCTGTAATTCATTTTTCTCCTTCTCCGATAAAAGTATTTTATTTGCTTTGTCTACGACAGCTTCTACTTTAATGAATTCACCGCGTATTAAATACACAGAAATTTCATTCAACATCTTATTTATTTCATAAGGCCATGTTTTTTGTTTTAAATCAGCCAGCGCCGTTTTAGCGTCTATAACAATATATTCTTTACATGCCGTTCTGATTGCGTTCAATTTATCCTGCAGGATGATTAAATCGTTTTTAGAAATATCAAGGAGACCATCCCCATCCTTGTCTTTAGCTTTCGGCTGCTCTATTTTTTCCATTAATGCCAGAAGCGCATTAATAAATTCGTTAGTATCAGCCGTTATTACGGCCGCATCGCCGCTGTTTCCCGCTTTTTCCAGTTTGTATGCAGCGTTTGAAAGATGCATTTCACCTATATTGGCGAGCGCGCTTTTCAGGCCGTGAACTGTTGTGGTATATAATTCCAGATCCGCGCCTTCTGTGTTTATTTTAGGCAATATTTCTTCTATCACCGCAATGGCATTTTTTACATCTATAACTGTAGCGGCCGCTATTTCATCGCTTCCAATCGCCTTATCAGCATCCTGGAATGACCCGGCGTCTTCATTCACCTTATTAAGTTTTTTATTTCGTATTAATTCTATCAATATGTAGTTTAACTCACGCGAGTCGACCGGCTTCGAAATAAAACCGTCAAAGCCGTTTGCAAGGAACATTTCCTCCTGTCCTATAACAGCGTTAGCCGTTAAAGCGACGATAGGATGCTTGTAGCCCATCTCACGCAAAATTTTTGTCGTTTTTAAACCGTCCATTTTTGGCATCATATGATCCATGAACACAATGTCATAATTTTTATCATTTTCAATTTTTTCGATTGCTTCAAACCCGCTGGTTACGGTTTCGATATGCAGGCCGTACGGCATCAGAAGTCCTTTAGCGACAAGCAAATTTGATTCAACGTCATCCACAACCAAAACTTTGCCATAAGGCATATGCTCGTGTATAATCTCTGATTTTTTTTGCAGCGACACGTTGCGAAAATTAAATTCCTTTAAGTTTTTTACAACTTCAGCGCCGCATACGTCCGAACCATAGCGAACCTGCGGCATACGCACGGTAAACACCGATCCTTCGCCCGGTTTACTTTCCACGTGAATTTCTCCGTTCATCATATCAAGCAGGCGCTTTGTAATACTCATGCCCAAACCGGTGCCGGAAATGCTGCGGTTTGTTTCCATGTTAAAGCGCGAATATTCATCAAATATTCTTGATACCTGGCTTTCTGTCATGCCCTGTCCTGTGTCTCTTACGCGGAAAATAATTATTGCAGACTCGCCTCTGCGCTCTGTTTCGGAAAAAACAGAAAGTTCCACCTCGCCTGCTTCCGTATACTTAAAAGCGTTGGAAAGCAGATTATAAAGAATTTGTTTTATGCGAAGCTCATCGCCTATCAGCTCAAGCGGAGTATTTTCATCCAAACTGATTATTAAAGAAATATTTTTGCTTAAAAAACGCAGCCGGTTCAGCTGAACAACGTCGTTTATTAAACTTGGAATATCGTATCTTTCACAAACTATTTCCAGTTTACCCGCGTCAATTTTGGAAAAGTCAAGAATGTCGTTAATTATGTTTAACAATAAATTACCTGACTCGTATATCTTTCTAAATCCTTCTTCCGCGTCATATGCAAGATTCCTGTTCAGCAGCTGAATTTCCGAAATTCCAAGTATCGCATTCATCGGGGTGCGTATTTCGTGGCTCATCTGCGCAAGAAAATATCCTTTAGAGCGGTTGCTCATCTCAGCAGTTTCTTTGGCGGCAATCAATTCTGTTATGTCAACAGAGTGCTGAATATGAACCATTTGTCCGTTAGGCCATTTAATGTATCTGTCAACATTGCGGTAAATTCTATTCGTCAGAGAGCTGTGCTCATTCCAAACAACTTCTTTGTCAGGTTCTTTGTCAAGCCGGAAACAGGGGCAGAAGCTGCATCTTTCTTCCTGTTCTTTCTGAAGGATTTTATAACAAATTTTCCCGACAGGCTCCACTTCAACGCGGTAATGCGTTTTCATGCTCTCATTCATAAAAAGAATTTCATTTGTGTTTGGTTCGGTGACGTAAATCATAACGTCAAGGCCGTTCATTATATCCTTGACATTGGCAAGCATGTTTTTTTCTTCGATTACAGTGCGCACTGTTTCATCCGCTTTGCGGACTTCATTCATCATGTCACTCAGATGGCGTTCAACAATTCTCAGGATAAACCTGGCAAGCAAAATACAAAGTGTAATTACAATAAAAGTAATAAAAATTGAGCTTAAAATAAAAATCAGAATTTTATTCATATCTTCCGTGACATAATACCCTACGCCCACCATCCCGACCACTTCGCCGTCTGCGCCGAACAGAGGAATGTATTTAACGATAGCATCCTGTCCTACTATATTCATTCTTCCGGTATACGATTCTCCTTTCAGCACAGCGCCGCTTACATATTCCGGAGTTTTTTTCGCTAAGCCATAAGTGTCATCCGTATCAGCGATAGTCGTGGCGATTCTTTCGTCATTCCGAAAAACGCCAATTTCACACATTGTAAGCGCTTTTAATTTGTTTACAAACTTTGGATCGCTTAATTTAAATCCAAGCGAAACGATGCCGGCAACATTTCTTTCATCGTCAAATATCGGCGCGCCGGAATATACGCCAAGGTCTATGGTAACGCCCTGCGCGACGCATGTTGATATTATGCCGTCAAACGCCTGTTTAACATGAGGAAGATGCGCAAGGCTGTCGCCGTAAATACCAGGTTCATGAGTTCTTGTCAGGACATTGCCGTTACTGTCAAGTATGGTGCAATAATCAACCTGCGCAATTGTTACAAGGGTGTTTGCCAGTCTTTGAATTGCGTCAAAGTCATTATTAATTACAGCGCTTATCAAAGTCGGATTGTTTGCTATCCCTATTGCCGCAACGCGTCCGTTTGCTTTTAAATTATCAATTTCATGTTCCGTTATCATTGCGGCAATATTAATATCGTCGTACATAGCTTGTTTCAATTCTCTGTTGTAAAGAAATATGTAAAAAACAAGAACGATCAAACAACATCCCGCCGCTAATGAAATTAAAGGTATGGAGAATTTTATTCTGATGCTTTTGTTAATTAATTCATTTTGAATCACTGACATTCACTCACCTTGAGAAATAAGCTGTTAACTTCGCTAAACACATCTACTATTTTCGGGTCAAATTGTTTCCCTCTGTTTTCAAGGATGATTTCTACAGCTTTTTCATGCGTGAATGCTTTTTTATAAGATCGTTCTGACACAAGAGCGTCGTATACGTCGACTATCGCCATAACGCGCCCCTGTAAAGGAATGTCCGTTCCCTTTAATCCGCGCGGGTATCCCATGCCGTCCCAGCGTTCATGATGATAACCGGCAAAAAGTTTAGCGCTTTGCAAAAACGCCTCGTCGCCGGATTCTTTTATAATGTCGTCAATTATTTTTTCGCCTTCGGCGGCGTGGGTTTTAATAATGTCAAACTCTTCTTCGGACAGCTTGTCAGGTTTATTTAAAATCAAATCTGTTACGGCGATTTTTCCCAAATCATGCATACGCGCGGAAGAAATAACAACTTCAAAATCCCAGCCTGCCATTTCACTAATGTAAAGCCCGCGTTCAACCATCGCGTCCAATAAAATTTTTATATATCCTGTGGTGCGCGTTATATGCTCTCCCGTCAGCTTGTCGCGGTTTTCCACCATGCCGGCAAGAACGGTTGTCATGCTGTTTTGCAGCCTTAAAAGCTTCTCTGTGCGCTGCTTTAACATTTCAGTTTGTTCGCTGATTAT
>JGI24695J34938_10002947_pt1 | contig 12309 bp, 8 predicted proteins | sample TergutCo191P3_FD_34938 | JGI IMG/M metagenome (IMG submission 34938) | reverse complement strand
CGTTTGCCGAATGGACGACATTGAACTGAATATTGGTGTTTTCCTTTTTCAGTTCATTTACCTTGTAGTCTGCCCACCAGCCGATACCGCCGGTCCAACCGTGGTCCGCTGTAGGAACGGCCACGCCGATCTTCACTGCTGCGCCGCCCTGTTGTTTCCCTCCGCCGGCAAATACCGGAAGAGCCGCTACCGCCAGTACCAGAAGAACAATAACGATCTTCTTCATCTTTTCCTCCTGTAAAAATTATTTGTTTCTATTATACTGCAGCAATACAGCCACAATAATCACTAAACCGCGCGCAGCCTGCTGGAGGAACGATGATACGCCGCCCAATACCAGCATATTGTTGATCATCCCCAGCATAATTGCGCCTAACACCGTGCCGATAATCGTTCCCTTGCCCCCGTTCATCGAGGTGCCGCCGATTACCACTGCCGCTATCGCTTCAAGCTCGTAGCCCTGCCCGACCTGGCTGGGCTGTATGCCGTTTATCCGCGAAGCCCACAACATCGAAGAAACCGCTACGGTAAACCCTGTTATGGCATACGGTATGAGCTTGATTAATTGTACATTAATTGCCGAATAGCGGGCAACCTGTTCGTTGGCCCCTACCGCGCAAACATAACGCCCGAACCTGGTATTGTTCAGCAGAAGATGCATAATGATCGCCAGGATTATAAACACCCATACCGGCAGTGAAACTCCCAATATGTGAGCGGGGCCGAATTTGATGAATTCCCTATTGCCCGATTCGATATTGGCCGCTTTTGAAAAATAGAGGATCAGCGAACGGAAGATTGCCAGAGTGCCCAGTGTCGCAATGAATGGGGCGATGCGTCCCTTGGTCACCATAAAGCCGTTTACAAAGCCGCAAAATATGCCAAAGACAAGCGCAAACAGCAGGGCAATAAAAACCCCTAAAAGGGAATCGGAAGGAAACTGTTTAAGCAGGAATACCGCAATACCGCCGACAAAAGCCATCATCGACCCGACGGAAAGATCGATGCCGCCGGAAATGATAATAAACGTCATCCCCAGGGCGATAATCCCCGTGTAAGACACCTGCCGCAGTACCATCAGGAGGTTTCCCGGCGTTAAAAAAATCGGCACTCCCCGAAAGCCCTGGGCGCTCCATGAAACAAAAACTCCCAATACAAAGAGCAGGATAAAACCCAATCCGGTGGAATGTTCGTTCCATTTAAAACTTTTAATCGATGTTTGTATGTTCATCAGGCTTGACTCCCTTTTATTCCCGTGGCATGGAACATTATTTCTTCTTCGTTTATATGTTCTCCTTCCAAGCACCCTGTAAGCGAGCCTCCGCGCATTACATAAACCCTGCTGCACAGGCCGATAATTTCTTCCAGTTCCGAGGATATTACCCAGCAGGAAATGCCCCGTGATGCAAGCTGGTGGATAAATTCGTAAATTTCATGCTTGGCGCTGACATCGATGCCCCTGGTTGGTTCATCAAGGATAAGTATGGACGGATCGGTATCCAGCCAGCGGGAAAGATAGACCTTTTGCTGGTTTCCGCCCGAAAGGTAACGCAGGGCCATTTTGTGCGAAGCGGCGGCAATGCGGAAGGTTTTGGCATAGCCCTTGGTTTTTTCCGCCTCGGCTTTCTTGTTGATAAATAACCCCTTGATGTACTCACGCAGGGAGATGAGGGTGATATTTTGCGGCAGGTTGAAGTCCTGCACGATGCCCTTGCCCTGCCTGTCCTCGCTTATGTAACCCATGCCGCAATGTACCGCCGCAGACGGCTTTTTTATATGCACCCCGTGCCCGGCGAGGCTGATTGTTCCCGAGTTGGTCTGCCGCAGGCCCATTACCGCTTCTGCCAGCTCGGTACGGCCGGAACCGACCAGCCCTGCAAAACCCAGTATCTCCCCTTTCCGCAGCGAGAAAGAGACATCTTTTAGCAGGTTTTTGATTGAAAGGCCGCTGACCTCAAGCACTTCCGTGTTTGCGGCCCTGGGGATCTTTTGCGGGAAAATCCGGTTAAAATCGGTGCGGCCTATCATCTTGCGGGCAATATCTTCTTCGTTTACCGTAGAAATTTCATCAACGCTGATAAGTTTGCCGTCCCGCAGCACGGTGACGCGGTCGCAGATTGCCTTTATTTCGCCGAGTTTGTGCGAAACAAAAATAATGGTAACNCCCTGGGCCTTAAGGTCGCGCATCAGGCTAAAGAGGGTTTCTACTTCGCGCCCGGTAAGGGTTGTGCTGGGCTCGTCCATGATTAACAGTTTGGCATGCAGCATCAGCGCCTTGGAAATTTCCACCATCTGCTTTTCGGCTACCGACAGCTTGCTTACCAGCCGGTTCACGCCCACCGGCATTTTAAGTTCCGCAAGCTGTTTCGTGGCAAGTTCCCTCATGCGCTGCTTGTCCAGAAGGCCCGATTTTTGCAGAATTTCGTTTCCCAGAAAAATATTCTCGTATACCGTCAAGGTGTTGATCAGGTTGAATTCCTGGGGAACCAGTGATATGCCCAGCTTCTTGGCGGCGATGTAATCGGGTATGTGTGCCTGCTGCCCGTTCAGGGCAAGCGATCCGTTTGAGGGGGAGTAGATTCCGGTGATTATTTTTATCAACGTTGACTTGCCGGCTCCATTCTCTCCTATAAGCCCCATTATTTCCCCGCGTCTGAGATCAAATGAAACATTGTCCAGAACCCTCACCCCGCTGAATTCCTTGGTGATTTTCTGAATGGAAAGAATAGTTTCGCCGGCAACGCTTCCGGCTTCCGTGTTGTGGGCTGACATTAATCCGATTTCAGCGCCTTATCAAAAGCCACGTCAGACGGGGAGAAATTAATGTCCCGCACAAATTCGCAGGCCTCTTTCGCGCCGTATTCCCGTTCCATGCCGGAATCTTCCCACTCTACCGAAAGGGGGCCTTTGTAGTTCATGGCGTTAAGTTCGCGGATTATGTTTTCAAAGTCAACATCGCCGTGTCCCAGGGAGCGGAAATTCCATCCCCGCCTCGTATCGCCGAAGGTAATGTGCGAACCGAGTATCCCAGCTTTGCCGTCCAGCGTTACCGCCACGTCCTTCATGTGGACATGGTAAATTTTACTCGCAAAATCCCGTAGGAAAATGTGCGGCGTAACGCCCTGCCAGAGCAGATGGGACGGATCAAAGTTGAACCCCAGGGTTTTGCGGTTTTTGAATTCTTTTAAAAGGCGCTCGGCGGTGTAATAGTCGAAGGCTATCTCGGTGGGGTGCACCTCCAGCGCAAACTTTACGCCGCATTTGTCCATCTCGTCAAAAATGGGGGTCCACAGGCTGACGATCTCTTTAAAGGCGTTATCGATCATCTCGTCGGTTGTCTGGGGGAAGGAATACCAGTACTTCCAGACCGGGCTGCCCATAAAACCGGTCAGGACTTTTACGCCCATGTTTTTGGCCGCCGCCGCCGCGTATTTCATCTCCTGAATTGCCCACTTCCGGATTTCTTCAGGTTTTCCCGCCAATGCCGGCGGGGCAAAACCGTCCAGCCTCGGGTCCCAAAGGTCTCCAACGCACTGGCCGACCAGATGAGTCCCGATGGCCCATGTTTTAAGGCCGTATTTTTTAAGAATAGCCTTCCGCTCTTCAACATAATTGGCGTCTGTCGCCGCTTTTTTCAGATCGATGTGATCGCCCCAGCAGGCAATCTCGATTCCGTCGTAACCAAAGGATTTAACCTTCTCGCAGAATTTCTCAAAGGGCAGGTCCGCCCACTGTCCTGAAAAAATAGTAACCGGTCTTGACATAATAACGCTCCTTTTAAGATTAATAGTTAACCCAAACAGCTCCCTTATCAGAGCTTTCTACGCATTTGTTGATGAACCTTACTCCATCAACCCCCATTTCCACTCCGGGGAAATCCATTTCATCTGCCCCCGGCGTCTGGCCAGCCTTGACTTTGGCAAGGGCGCTTATAAAGGCTTTGTACACATTGGCAAATGCCTCAAAATAGCCTTCCGGGTGGCCTGACGGGATCCGCGAAAAACTTTGGGCATGGGGGTAAAAACCGTCCCTGCCCCGTGACCAGCGCTCGCCGGGCTGCCCAAGTTTAAATACTTCAATGTAATTGGGAGACTCCTGAACCCACTGTATTGTGCCTTTGGAACCAAAAATCCGCACCCGTAAGCCGTTGTCATATCCTATGGCGACCTGGCTCGACCAATACATGCCCTTTGCCCCGCTTTCATATTCCACCATAATGCTGGCATTGTCATCCAGCGCCCTTCCGGCGACAAATTTGTCCAGGCGGGCACACAGGGATTTGATTCTGAGGCCGGTCATATAGGAGACCATATTCTCAACATGGGAACCGATATCACCCACACAGTTGGATTTGCCGGATACAGCGGGATCGGTGCGCCATTGCGCCTGCTTGTTATCGCCTTTTTCCGCCGGGGTTGCCAGCCATTCCTGGGGGTATTCTGCGTTTACAAAACGAATATCGCCTATCTCGCCTTTGCTGATCATTTCGCGGACATGTTTTACCGCCGGATAACCGGTGTAGGTATAGGTAACACCAAAGAGCAGTTTGTTTTTCTTTGCCAAATCCGCCAGTTCCTGGGCTTCCGCCGTTTCCCAGGTAAGCGGCTTGTCGCAAACCACATGTATCCCCTGGTTTAAAAAAGCCTTGGCTGCGGCATAATGGGTATTGTTGGGGGTAACGATCACTACAAAGTCAATTTTATCCGGCCTTTTTGCCTCCAATCCGGCCATTTCCTCAAAAGTTTTATAGCACCGTTCCGGCATAATGCCTAAAGCCTTGCCCGTTGCCAGGGTATTTTCCGGTGAACGTGAAAAACAACCTGCGACCAGCTCTGCCAAGCCGTCCAGGGCTATGGATTTGCGGTGAACATCGCCGATAAAGGCCCCCTGCCCTCCGCCAATCATGCCATACCGCAGTTTGACGCTCTCATGCGCGCCAGCGCTTTGTTCTATCATGCCTGCCTCCTGGGACTAAAATGAGAAAAATCGGTTTTGAATAATAGTAAATTGTTTACTAACAAAACGCAAGCATTTTTTTCATGCTCACGGCGCAAATACAACGCGAAAAATTGACTAATTATCGATTTGGTAATATAATTTGATGTAGTAATCGCGCCAAATTACACCGCAGAAACAGGCAAAGTTACCGCAGGGGATATAAAAAATGAAGAAAGCACGGCAATTTGCTGGTTTAAAAGCCAGGGCGACCATGTATGTAATAGTCCCGGTTGTATTCGGCTTCGCTATTATCTGTTTGGTTATGTTTTTTTCCCTGTTCAATACGCAGCAAAACATGGTAAAGGCGGAATTTCAGAATATTGCCATGAAGCATGCGAACAACTTTGAAAAAAAGATCAACGACGCGGTTGATTATGTATCATTTATTGCCAGAGTCATGGAATTTCAGATTAGAGAAGGGACAACAGACAGAGAATCGCTGCAAAAAATGCTGTTCAGCATTTTTGACAAGCACACCATCAACAGTTCCAGCATTTATTTTGAACCGGACATGTATGACGGCAGGGATGCCGAATATGCCGGAACCGCATACGGAACCGCTCTTTCAGGGAGAATCTGCTATTACTATTACCGTATTGCCAACAAAAAGTCCGCTTATATGCCGGAAGCAATGGATAATGAGGTTGAATTTTCCCTGCCGGTCTATCTTGATGCCAAAGAGCACAATATCCCGATTTTTACAGAACCGGCCCTGTATAAAATAGACGGAACAAATATTCTCATGGCTGTTATTGTCTATCCCGTGCGCGGCCCGAATAATGAATTTATCGGAGCGATTACCGCTGATATTCATCTTGGGGATATTTATACAATGCTCCAGGCCGAAAAGATATACGATAGCGGTTATATGCTTATCTCAAGCGATAACGGCAGGGTGATCTACTCCCCCAAATTTGAGGATATTGGCAAGAAGCGGAGAGAAGCGGGCCTTACCTACTCGCTCCCGTCAGATGAAACAAGTGTTTTTTTTACCACCAGATCCATTATAAACAACAAGAAATCCCTGATAGCGATTAATGTAATACACGCCCCCCGGATATACAGCGATTTTTTCGTTTCTGTCGTGGCACCTGCTTCGGAGATAAACGAGAGAGGGACGCTGTTGCTATTTATCATTATTTCATTCTGCGTGGCTATTGTGGTAATTATTACCCTGTTCCTGTTTGTCCTGATAGGCAGACTGACAAAGCCGATGATGGAGGTTACGGAAAGCGCGGATAAAATAGCCCAGGGGGATTACAGCGTCAGAATAACAGGCGAATATAATGACGAGTATGTGATATTAAAAGACACGGTAAACCTGATGGCCGGTCGTATCGAAGCTCAGATGAAAGAATCAAAAAATTCACTTCATGTGCTTAAAAATATTTTAAACGGTATTGACGCGTTTATCTATGTCACGATCCCCGATACCGGCGAGATACTTTTTGCCAACGATCAGACGAGAAAGCTCTTTAACATTAAAGGCGACGAAGGTATCGGGCAGTATTGCTACCATCTCTTTCGGGACGGGCTGGAACATAAATGCGAAAACTGCCCGTGTTACGAGCTTGATAAAAACCCGGATATGATCTTTACCTGGGAAGAGTTTAATGCTAAATTGGGACGCGATATCCGCCACACGGACTGTTATATTGACTGGCCCGGCGGTATCAAGGCGCATCTGCAATATGCCATTGATATTACTGATATAAAAATAATTACAAGGGAAAAAATTAAAGCAGAACGCGAAGCGATGGATATGGCGCATGAAAAAGAGCAGGCGGAAGAAACATCGCGCCAAAAGTCCAATTTCCTTGCCAGCATGAGCCACGAAATAAGAACGCCCATGCACGGGATAATCGGTTTTTCCGAACTTGCCCTTGATGATGATATATCCATAAAAACCAGGAATTATTTATCCAAAATCAAAACAAGCGCCGAAAGCCTTCTGTTAATAATAAATGATATTCTCGACGTATCAAAAATAGAAGCCGGAAAAGTGGAACTTGAAAGAATCCCGTTTGATGTCAATGAGGTTTTTAAACTGTGCCGCGTGATATCTTCTCCCAGAGCCCGTGAAAAGGGCCTGTCGCTGTTTTGCTACGCCGAACCGTCAATCGGGAAAATGCTGATCGGCGATCCGACGCGGCTCCGCCAGATACTGCTTAACCTGCTGTCCAATGCCATCAAGTTTACCAATAACGGCATGGTAAAGATTCTGTCAGCCATTATCGGCAAAACCGATAACAGCATCACGATGCACTTCGAGGTCAAGGACAGCGGTATCGGAATGACCGATGAGCAGATAGACAGGATATTCCATCCGTTTACGCAGGCTGACGACAGCACGACGCGCAAATACGGCGGGACAGGGCTTGGCCTGACAATATCCAAAAATTTTGTTGAACTTATGGGCGGCGAGTTAAAGGTTGAAAGCGCCTATGGCCTGGGCAGCAAGTTCAGCTTTGATATTACATTTGATACAGTGGATGCCGAAACCGGTCATCACGAAAGAGTTACTTCGGTTAACATCAATGAAAAGCCTATATTCAGCGGCGAGGTTCTGATTTGTGAAGACAACAACCTCAATCAACTGGTTATAAGCGACCACCTCTCCAAGGTAGGGTTAAAATTTGCTATTGCGAGTAACGGCAGAATCGGCGTAGACATGGTAAAGAGCCGTTTGGAAAAGGTTCGCCGCGAATCGGGCAGCGTAAAACCGTTTGATTTAATATTTATGGACATTCACATGCCGGAAATGGACGGCCTTGAGGCGGCAAAAAAAATTATAGATACAGGCAGCACCACGCCGATTATTGCCCTGACCGCAAACATTATGACCAACGACAGGGAAACGTATGTTGCGTCGGGAATGTGCGATTGCCTGCCGAAGCCGTTCGTAGCGCAGGAATTATGGTCCTGCCTGCTTAAGTATTTAAAACCTGTCAGGATGTTATCCATTATGCCAGAAGCCGGGCATAATGAAGAAGAAGAACATCGCATAGAACTGATAACGGCTTTTGTGAAGGGTAATCAAACCACCTGCAAGGATATAAACGACGCGCTTGACGGCGGGGACATTAAACTCGCGCACAGGCTGGCGCACACGCTGAAAGGCGTTGCGGGCATAATCGGCATGACCGCGCTTGCCGAGGCAGCCCTGGCTGTTGAACAGGCCCTTTCTCAGGGCCGGCTTGACTCTATAAGCGATCCAGCGCGCATGCTTGAAATTGAATTAAATGTGGCGCTTGATGAACTTACCCCCATTGCGGAGAAACATGCAGGAAAGGCCGGCAAGAATTCCGTCCAGAAAACTCTGGACAGGGAGGGCGCCCTGAGGTTTCTTGACACGCTGGACTCGCTTCTGGAATCCGATAATTTTGACAGTTTAAATTTTGTGAACGGTTTGAGCGCGATTCCCGGAACGGAGGTGTTGGCGGGTCAGGTGGAGAATATGAAATTCAAACAGGCGCGCGAAACGCTTGCCGCTGTCAGGCAGCGTATCGACCAGCAATAAACAGGTGGGAAAACATGAGCAGCAATAAAAAAAGAATTCTCATCATTGACGATGAGAAAATTAATATCCTTGCTTTGGCCCATTTTTTAAAGCCGCAGTATGAAATCATTGTAGCGGTAGACGGCGTTTCGGCGCTCGAAACTGTTGAAAAACATCTGCCGGACCTTATTTTGCTGGATATAATTATGCCGGACATGAGCGGTTTTGATGTTATTGCCAAACTGAAAGGGTCCGCGGCCACAAAGGATATACCCGTAATTTTTATTACCGGATTGAGCAATGCCTCAGATGAGGCAACGGGACTGTCACTTGGCGCTGTTGATTATATCGCCAAACCGTTTAATAAACCCCTGGTTAATGCCAGAATTGCATCGCAACTGGAAAAGCTTGAATATATCCGCATCATCGAAAACCTTTGCAGGCTTCTTGGCATCAGCGTGCCCGTTTTCGACATTCATAATTTGTCCGGTAGATCGGCTGATGATTTTATTACCGAGGTCAATGAATTGCTCAATGCCGCTGAATAAAACCGGCATGTTTCTGTAAACGCCCGTAAAAGAGGTTGTTGACTACATCAAGCGCAGCCTCTATTGTTAAACCATGAATATGATCAGGCAGCCTTTCCGCTATCAGAATAGCGGCGTTGTGTACTGGCTTATAGGCATCAACAGCCTTATTTTTGCGGCGATATATTTTCTGGGCTTGCACCGGCTGACTTATTACCTGTCGATGATTCCGGGGCTGGTTATAAGGGGCTGGATTTGGACCTTCGTCACCTATATGTTTGTTCACGGCGGGATAAGCCATATTCTGTTCAACATGCTCGCCCTCTTTATTTTTGGGCTCCAGGTTGAACGGTACATGGGCAGCCGGGAATTCCTGCTTTTTTATTTTCTTACCGGCACATTGGCCGGCATATTTTCATTCATAGTGTATTACCTGACCGGCTCATATAATGTAATACTGATGGGCGCGTCAGGCGCAATCTTTGCCGTCGAGCTTGCCTACGCGGTCTTTTTTCCCCATTCAATAATTTACATTTGGGGGATACTGCCGATACGCGCCCCGGTAATGGTGCTGGGTTTTACCGCTTTGGAGCTGGTGTCTTCCATCTTTGGCCTCAGCCGGGGAGTAGCCCATCTTACCCACCTTGCCGGTTTCGGTTTTGCCTGGCTGTATTTCGTCATCCGTTTTGGCATGAATCCCTGGAACCGGCTCAGGTCGGGTTAACATCATTACTCTATCTTAAAACGCGAGACTTCCCTTAATAGACTATCAATGCCTTCCCGCGTCCTGGCGCTTATTCCGTTAACCTGGTTAACCGCCACATTAATCTGGTCCGTTCCCAAAGCCATTTCATTCATCCCCGAAGTAATCTCCTGGGTTGCCATTTCGAGTTTAACGCTCTCTTGTATCACTTCATTCGCCCTTTCAAGCATTTCATGGGAGTCGGTTTTGACATGACTGGTAATTTCATTTACCTCGCTGATCCCGTCAAGTATCTGCTGGCTTCCCGTTTCCTGCTCCTCCATCGCGTTACGGATAATATCTTCCTGCTCCGCCACGGTTTTGACGCTTGCTTCAATGGCCTTAAATTTATCCAGTACGTTTTCGGTCGATACGGTGATTTTATCAATAGAGCCCTTTATCTTTTTCAATACCGTGCCGATGGTCCGGGATTGTTCGCCTGAATTTTCGGCAAGTTTGCGAATCTCGTCGGCAACCACGGCAAAACCCTTGCCCGCTTCGCCCGCATGGGCGGCCTCAATCGCCGCATTCATGCTCAGCAGGTTGGTTTGGCTTGCGATGTTCTTCATAACCGCGTTTATCTCCAGCAGCCCTTCGGATTCACTGGCAATCTCATGTATGTCTGTCGTCACCTCCTGTAATCCGGCGCGGCCCACTTCGGAGGATTCTTTTAAGGTTGTTACATTGGCGGAATTGTTAACGAGCGTTGAAGTAACCGAGTGGATATTGGCCGCCATTTCCTCAATGGCAGCCGATGCATGGGATACGGTGGAAGTCTGGTTTTCCACATGCTTGTCAAGTTTGTTGATGTTACCCATCAATTGTTCCATATTCATGTGGGTCTGGGAAACGCTGGCGCTCTGGTTTATCACGCGGGTTTTAATGCTCTGGGTATTGGCGGCGATCTCGTTAACCGCTGCCGCAGTTTCATTCATGTTGCTGGCAAGGGCCTGTCCGGTTTCGGATAAAATTTCCGTTTCTTTTTTTATACTGATAATAAGATTTCTGATTTTATCCAGCGTAAGGTTAAAATAACGGGAAAGGTCGCCCACCTCGTCTTTAGAATTATTTGTGATACGCTTAGTCAGATCGCCTTCGCCTTCGGATATGTCCTTAAGGGTATTGGTTACGCTGAGAATCGGTTTGGTAATGCTTCGGGCTATAAAAATGGTAATAACCGTTGCAGCCGCAAGTATGATTACGGCGGACAGTATCGTCAATAACGTCATGTCCCGAACCGGCCTATTTATTTCATTCAGGGGGATTCCCAGCAGAAGGCACCATGGAGTGTCTATGTCGGAAACCCTGACGGGCTCATAAATGAGGTGCAGATCTGTCTGCATGTCCGATGAGTGCCGGGTCATGGAAAGGGCTTTTCCGTTCTCCCCTCCGTTTTTGATTGACTGAATCACGCGGTTATGCTGATCTCCCAGAAGGGTTTTTTCCGCATCGCAGTCCTTTATATTACTTTTTACCCGCGTATTGTCGTAATGGGCGACAATAACGCCGTCATTGGCGTATACTCCGGCAAGCCCTTTGCCGTCATATATTTCCTTAACCATTTCATCGACAATTTCCTGCATGTCGCTTACATAGTTAATTCCGATCAGCCCAACCGGCGTGCCGGCATTGTTCTTCACCGGATACATGACGGCGATGAGGGGGACATTTCCGTACCCGTAAATATCCCTCCAGACCGGAGATGCAATTTCCGGCTTTCCGGTCATGCTTTCCAGGAAATCCTGCCAGCCTTCGTAGCCTGCGGGCAGGCGTTCCACGTTTCCGGTTCTCCTGCGGCTGAAGAATATCTGGTACTGGCCCAGTTCGGCATCCAAACTGTCGATTGTATTGGGAAGCCATGCGGTCCAGATTCCCATAATATTCTTGTTCTGTTGAATCGTGCCTCTCAAAACCTCATCATAACTGTGGCGCCGCGTATGTTCTGCGGTAGATTCAAACTCGCTTAATAATTGCGCAAGTATATATCCGTAATCTGTATAATTTTCCATACGCCGCTGAATTTCAATCGCGTTAGCTGTAGCCAGCATTTCGGCATATTGATACGCCGTTTTTATTTGCAAACGGCCGGACCGGCTGAGGATATAGGCAGACAGGATTACGATAACCGCCAGGATCATCGTAAAAAAAACCGAAATCAGTTTGAATTTGAGACGCATGTAAAACTCCTCAGATAAATTAAAATTACTATAACGTTAATATATTAAGGTTTATAAGCGAAAATCCGAAAACCATGTTCTAAATTATTATGCAACTACAAAGAATTGAAATTATGTAACCTATAAAGATGTCGGCATCATACTCCGGACTTCCGATACAAGATAAAACGATCCTGTACAGAGGATGGGCAGCATTTTTTCTCTGGCCGTTTCCAGCGCCTGTTGTACCGCTGTACGGGTATCATTAATCAGACAGGTTTTAGGGGAAAAAAAAGACCGGTACGCTTTTTCAGGATTGCTCATTCTGAAAGTCCCCGGCGTGGTAATGATGATCTGTGAAAAACGGGGCAGCAGAATGTCCGCCAT
>JGI24695J34938_10002946_pt1 | contig 12310 bp, 14 predicted proteins | sample TergutCo191P3_FD_34938 | JGI IMG/M metagenome (IMG submission 34938) | reverse complement strand
GGATGAAATGGGCGTCAAAGCCACAATTCAAAAAGGCGGCAACTGGAAGGAAAAATTGAGGGAGTATTTTTAAGAGACTGATTTAATCAGACATCGAATCTATCATTGAGTCTATATAACTCATAACTATATCGCTGTATTTTTCTTGATCTGCTTTTGAAAGTTTCTCTACTCTCTTCATAACTTCCATTCTTTTAATTATAAGAGCGGAAGTATCATCATTCTTAAATGACGCATTGTCAATTTGTTCTGACAAAGCTAAAAATTGAGCCGCAAGATCTTCCGGGGTGTCTGCAGACTTGCTGCTGCATCCGGTCAATGCGCACACGGTTATTAAAGACAATACGATAACTGCTGCTGTTTTTAATGTGTTTTTCATACTAAACTCCTTTTCTTAACATTATTTTCATCCATTATTTTTTTATGGAGGAATTCCTATTTAAAGATTGCATTTATTAACCGTTCGTATTCTATTGTATTTTCTTCATCTGAAGCAAGACGCGATATAATTTTTTTTCCGTCTTTTCTTTTAATGACAAGTGTTTTTGGGAAAGATGAAAAAATCCCAATGAGAGCGAGCAATATAAAACCGATTAATCCAATCCAAAAACCAATTATTATGATCGTATCACCCACTTCAAAGATAAAACTTAAAATTTTACGAATTGCAACACTGAATACAATAACACTAATAAAAAAACCAACTCCTGTGATGATAGATTTAAATAGAGTAGAAGGAGAAAAATTTCTTCCTTTTGTGACTGACGCAATAATGGAACGTGAAATTGTTTCCGGTGCGCCTGCCGGTGTTTGAATTGTTGTTTTTTCGTCAATTTTTAATTTACTGACGGTAACATTATCATTGTTAAGAACAATATTTGTGTGAATAGATTCCCATATAAAATCAAAAATACTTGGATCTTTATTTTCAACAGGTACGTACTCAGTGCCGGTTTTTGATATTAATGTTTTGAATATTTCTTCAAGTTCATTGATCATTGATTCATGTATTTCTAAATTATCTTCAATTAAATCAAATTGAAAAGTAAAAGACTTGGCTTTTTCAAGATCAAATAATAAAAAACTGACATTAAATTTCTGCAAATCGCTTCTTTTGAGAGTTACATTATTTAGAATGAAAGAATCAAAAAGAAATGCGCCTTTTGATTTCGATTTATCATTTTCTGCTATTGTTCCGCTTGGGAGATCAAACCAAATACCCTTTTCTGTAATTACTAATCCAATAATATTTGTAAGAGAGTTGCCTGTAATTACTCCCAAGACAGTTCCCTCTGCATTGAGCTTTTTAATTACGCCTTGGCATTTTTCATCATTCAATTTACTTCCGCTGTACACAAATGGTAATTCCGTTTTCTTAATTATTTCAGTAAATTTCTTAGTTTCCATATTGCCTCCTGATTATTAATATTAATTAACTTGTTATAAATGCCAGAAATTAATATAAATTATCAATTACCCACATAATATTATCACCTTCAACTAACACGCTAACAGTATATGTTTCATTTATTCCCGAATATGTTACATCCAGCATGCCTTTATACTCATTTTTACTTTTTTTTATTAATGAGAAATCATTAATTTTAATAGTCATTCCTCTTTCTTTAAATGTCTCTTCAATGGACGCTCTTACTTCTTCTGCTAATTCTTCAGTAGAATTACCGCAACTTGTAAAAATTAGTGAAAATAAAAGCAAAATCGCAACTGTACCAAAAACATGTTTTTTCATCTTCTCCCCCCTTAATAATTTACTCAAACTGAAATGTGTTCGTTTTACCAGATAAAACGAGATTTCCCAACAGGAAATCAATTAAATTATAATTCCCCAACAGTAAATTGTCAATACCTGATAGTAAATTACACTGGATTTGGTTTCCTATAAGGTGGTTTATGACCAATTTAAAGAAATTATTAGCCTTTAATATGAAGGAACAAAGGCGGGTTCTTGGCATTTCCCAGGCTGTTTTAGCGGAAAGGGTGAATACATCAACCCATTATATAGCGATGATTGAATTAGAGCGGAAAACGCCTTCTCTGCCTATGATTGAGCGTATAGCTGAATCGCTGGAAGTTGATTCGCCTGAACTTTTCTCAATGCAGTCCATTCCTGAAGAATCCTTAAAAGAGCTGCATAAGTCGGTTATAGGAGATATTAACACGGCATTCTGCGAGTCTGTCCGCCGCCGCTTAAAGGATCTTCATAACGGAAAATATTCAGATCAGGAAGTTAAAGATTATCTGGATGAACATTCATCAGGAGTACGGTCTTCCTCTGATGAAAACATATAAAATTTTGCCCGGAAGAAGACTCGAACCCTACAACCCTCAACATCCTGTTTCGGGCTTTCGGGTCCGCCTTCGGGTGCTGACGGCGCCATCCATGGCGCCTATTCCTCGCATTCGCTCGGCGCACCCTCGGAAGTTCGAGCCTATCCGTATAATATTAAATTTATTATTTTGAGAATTTATTAAACTGCTTAAGCAATTTAATCTGCCCGGAAGAAGACTCGAACTTCCATACCCTTGCGAGCACTAGTACCTGAAACTAGCGTGTCTACCAATTCCACCATCCGGGCTTATAACAGACAGGAACGAACGTAATTTCATAAAATATGGCATATCGGGAGAACCATGTCAAGCTGCAGTCTTTATGTTGCCAACCAGTGTGCCATATGGTACAATTTTAATAAAATTAAAAGGCTGTTAAAAAAATATTTAACAATCTTTCGGAGAAACCGGGCATGACTCGCGGCATTTTTACTGTTGGCTTGTTAATAATCTCTAATACTTTCATGACAATGGCCTGGTACGGGCATTTGCGTTTCAGTCAAATTGACAGTTTAAAAAAACTAGGGCTTTTTTCAATCATTCTTATCAGTTGGGGTATCGCTTTTTTTGAGTATTGCGCTCAGGTTCCGGCTAATCGTCTTGGCTTTCAGGAAAACGGCGGTCCTTTCAACATGATTCAATTGAAAGTTATTCAGGAAGTTATCAGTATTTTAGTCTTCTGTCTTATTTCTACCTTTCTTCTTAAAGGCGGCATGATTCAATGGAATCACTTTGCGGCGTTTGTATGTCTTGTTTTTGCCGTGTTTTTTGTTTTTTTGAAGGTGTAAAACATCATGAAATTTAATATTTCAAAAAAAATAATATTAGTCGCTGTTTCGGGTGTTATTGCGTCCGGTTTAATCATTTTATTTATAACCATAATATTGATGAGCAGGCTGCTTGACTACACGATACAGAAAGAAATGACCGCTATACATTCCATGATAATAAGAATGCATCAGCAGGAAGAAAACAGGTTATTGCAGAATATTAAATTCCTCACCATGCTGCCGGATCTTGTTGATGCTGTGCAAAAGTCTGACACGAACGGCATTACGCAAAATTCGCAGGTTTCATGGCTTAAGCGTGACGTTGATTCGATCACTTTTACCGATTCTGACGGGATTGTTATTTTCAGGAGTCACGCCAGTTTAACAGGAGACGACATTTCAAGACGCGATGTTATACATCTTGCGCTTAACGGAAATACATCGTCGGGTTTTTTCTTTGATGAGACCGCTCTGGTTCCGTATACTATTAACTGTTTTTCACCAGTTTATAAAGACGGCGTTTTAGCCGGCGCTTTATCTCTTGGTTCAAATATCTGCTCGGAAGAATATGTTGATAATCTGTACAATCTGACAGGCATACATTTTTCTCTCTATAAAAATGACGTTACTTTAATGACCAGTTTAAAAGACAGAAACGGCAGACGCAGCAACGGAGTAAAACTTGAAAATTTGCAGATAACAGACACGGTGCTTCAAAAAGGCGAAAGCATGATAGTTCAAATGGAGATTTTCGATTCTCCGTATATGGCGATGTACTGGCCGATAATGAATTATAACGGAGAAATAATCGGCATGTGGGCAGCCGCGATGCCGCTGGATCGGCAGACAAAAGAAACAAACAGGGTTTTATTTATAATCCTGATTTGTTCGCTTGGCATCATTTGCGTTTTTACTTTGGCGGCGAGCATTCTGGGGAGAAAAATAAGCCTTCCTGTCCGTAAAATTACAGAATTCGCCGTCAGTGTAGCAAAGGGTAATCTTGATGATGAGATAACTGTTAAAAGCAGCGACGAAATCGGGCGGCTTGCGGACGCGCTTCACACAATGGTAACAACATTGAAAGACCGCGTTAATGAAGCCGAGGAACAGCATGCTGCCGCAGCGGCGGCGAATAAAGCAAAGAGTAATTTCCTCAGCACCATGAGCCACGAAATCCGCACTCCCATGAACGCTATTATCGGCATCACGGAAATACAATTAAGGCAGGAAAATCACGCGGCGGATGTTCAGGAAGCGTTTGAAAAGATATATTCATCGGGCGATATGCTGATGAGCATAATTAACAACATTCTTGATCTTTCAAAAATTGAATCAGGCAAGTATGAACTGCTGGAAAAAAATTATGAATTTGCGAGCATGATAAGCGATACTGTTCAATTAAATATGATGAGGATTGGCAGCAAAAGGGTAGAGTTTGAACTTAATGTAGAAGAAAATATTCCTGTCACTTTGTTAGGTGACGAGCTGCGCGTTAAGCAAATCCTTAATAATCTGCTGAGTAACGCGTTTAAGTATACAGAGACAGGCAGGGTAACCATGTCTGTCGTTATTGATGATACTGATAAAATACACGGCGCGGCGGAAATCGCAAAAGACAAAGTAATGCTTGTGTTCACGGTAAGCGATACAGGTCAGGGAATGTCAAAAGAACATGTGGCGAAACTTTTCGACGAATACGCCAGGTTCAATCAGGACGCGAACAACGCGATGGAAGGCACGGGGCTTGGCATGCCGATTACCCGCAACCTCATTAACATGATGGGAGGGAAAATTAATGTAGAAAGCGAAATCGGCAAAGGTTCCGTGTTTACTGTCTATCTCCTTCAGGGGAAAACCGATTCCGCTGTGATAGGCAAAGAAACGGCGGAAAACATGCGCCGGTTCCGCATGTATAACCGCTCTTACCTGAGAAATATTCAAATATCAATTGAGCCTATGCCTTACGGAAAAATTCTTGTCGTTGATGATGTTGAAACGAACGTATATGTCACAAAAGGGTTGCTTTTGCCGTACATGCTGAATGAAATCGACTCCGCGAATTCCGGGCATGACGCAATTAATAAAATTAAAGACGGAAAAATATACGATGTAGTGTTTATGGATCACATGATGCCGGAAATGGACGGCATAGAAACGGTTAAGCATATGCGCGAAGCGGGATATAAAGCGCCCATTGTCGCGTTGACAGCTAACGCCATTGGCGGACAGGCTGATATTTTCATAAAGAATAATTTTGACAGCTTTATTTTAAAACCAATTGATATACGCCAGTTAAATGTCATCATGAATACTTATGTGCGCGATAAACAGCCGCAGGATGTAATTGACGAAGCCAGAAAACAGATGCAGTTGAAGAAGCAGTCTCAACAGAATGATAAACCTGTTACAGGACAGAATTCAGCAGATTCAATATTTTACGGCGTAGATATTCCCGGATTAAACATAACTGAAGGTCTTAAACGCTTTGACGGAAATGAAAAAGTTTATAATGATGTTCTGCGATCCTACACAGCAGGTGTTAGTTCCATGCTTGATAAAATCGAAACTTATAGCGAAGATACTCTTTCCGATTACATTATCAGGGTTCACGGAATAAAAGGCATAAGTTTTGATATTTTCGCGGACGCTGTTGCCGAAGAGGCTAAAAAACTTGAAGAAGCCGGAAAATTAAAAGATTTGGAATTTATTAATAAAAACCATTTCGCTTTTTTGGAACACGCAAGGAATTTTGTTTCAAGCATCGAAAACGCATTGTCAAACATTAACAAAGACAGCAATAAACCTTTAAAAAATAAACCGGATAAAAAAATATTATTAAAACTTATAGACGCCTGCAACGACTATGACATGGACGGCGCGGACGAAGTGATGGCTGAACTGGAAAAATATAAATACGAATCTGACAGAGATCTTGTTGTCTGGCTTAGGAACGCTATCGACAGAATGCAGTTTGAAGAAATCGCAGAGAAACTTTCAGATTTTAATAAAATATAACATTACATAAGGGTGGTTTTTATGAGTGATGCTATTGATAAAGAACGTTATAAAATAATTTATGTTGATGATGTGAGTACAAGCCTTATGACGCTTAAAAGAAGGCTTGAAGGGTATCATGAAGTGTACTCCGCAGAATCCGCCGATGTATTGTTCAGCACCCTGGAAAAAATAACACCCGACATAATTCTTCTGGATATCAATATGCCGAATCATGACGGCTACGAAATTATCGGTAATTTAAAAGATGACGAACGCTATGAACATATACCGGTAATTTTTATTACAAGCCATAACGACAGGGAGAGCGTAGTTCGCGGGCTTTCTACAGGCGCGGTTGATTTTATTATAAAGCCTTTTGAAACAACGAACCTTATCGATTGTATAGAAAGACATGTCACTGAAAGCAGAGCGGGCAAAAGTAAAGAAGATGACAAAAGACCGCACATCCTTGCCGTTGACGATGTTGTAAGCGTATTAAGAATTATTAAAGAAGCTTTGCATGCCAATTATAAAGTACACACAATATCAAGGCCCGAATCGGTATTGGATTTTTTAAAAATTAGAAAAGCCGAATTAATTATTTTAGATTATTTAATGCCTGTATATAACGGGTTCGAGCTTATAGGTATGATACGCGAAATGCCCGGTTACAAAGACACTCCGATTATAATGCTGACATCCGCGGGAACTGTAGATCAGGTAAAAGAAGCCATATCGCTTGGAGCCTGCGATTTTATAGTAAAACCTTTTAAAGAAAGCGAACTAATCGAGAAAGTCGCAAGGTATATTAAAACGAACTAACCGTCAGTGTCCAAATGCGTCCTGCGGCAAAACCCCATCGCCGGTTAACATACGCCGAGAACGCCTGTGATTCTCTTTCAAAAATTGAAGCGATGCCCGGCCATGAGTTTGAATCTCTGTCTTTCGGCGGAAGAGCGGCGCCGAATTCAGTGTATTCAATAAATCCCGGAAGCGTGCTGCCGAAATAGTATTTTACGCCCGCAACTGTCATCTGCAAAACATGACCTTTAAATTCTTTTACAACAAGAAAATCATCCAAAATATCGTATTCTTTATGTTCCATGTAAGCAAGGAAAACCTTGCGTCCCTGCGGATTAAGCTGTTCCCAGCGGCTGCGGCTGAAATCCTCGAAATCTTTATTAAGGTAAAGTAATCCGTGAAATCCCTCATGAGCCATGTATACTTTGCGCATGTAAGTTCCCGACTGTCTGCAGATGGAAATAATCGCGCCGTTTCCTGGAATAATGCCATCCGCGCTTTGCCGGATTATTCCCTCATTAAGTAAAATTTTTTTTAATAGAAGGTCTTCTTCATGCAAAGGAAAATTGGTCTTGGCTGCCGTGTCAAAAAAGCGGGCGAGATCTTCCGCTTTATAATCGTGCGCGTTCCATCCGTGAAGTTCCGCTACTTCCTCGTCATGCACAAGTTTTCCGCGAAAACCGGCTTTTTCAACAAAAAAGGCAAGGCGTTTTAAAAGCCTGTCCTGCGCTTCGTAATCCGCCGTGTCAATTATTAATATAGAAGGAAATTGCTCCCATCGGAATATCTCCCAGTTGTTGTTACGCCATTTTTCAAGAGGCCAGTCAAGAATAAGCCCGGGATCGGCTGTAACAGGAGACGGAAAAGCAGGAATATCCGACGGAGATAATTTAAACGATATTATGCGATCTCCCGAAAACGTCACAGATGCGTTATGTGAAATTAATGAAGAAGGAATAAAAATATTTTTTATTCCCGGCGCCGCTTCAACGCGCCGTCTGTCAATTGCTACCGCCGCTTTTTCGCCCAGTTCCGCTGTTAGTTCATACTGCGAAGACGCCGCCCGTTTAATGTCACGCGTATTTATTACAAAAGACCCGTTGCTTTGCTTTGAAACATACGGAGTGATATAATAACCGTCTTCGCCGCTTTTTAAACCAAACCATTGGTCCGTACAGCGTAAAGATCGCACTTCAAAAACCGGCATCTGCTCTGTTGACGTTCTTGCGGCGTTTGTGTTAGCTGCATTAGCCGTCAGAGTGATGCTGAATTTTCCGTTACTGCCGTCATCTAAAGGAACGGCGTAATGAAACGCGGCGTTATCGGAAGATGGTACTCCCAAAAACAAAAAATCCATTGGGAGCGTCCACGATGCGGTATTTGTTTCCAGAGTAAGAGCGTAATTATTTTTAATATAATCAGACGGCGGGAAACTAAAAGCGTATTCAATCTCAAGCGATGAATCAGATGGAATTGGCAGTGAGCCAAAATCAAATTCAAGCGTTTGCGGATTGGAAAAATCAAGAGAGTTGTTAAACGCGTTAAGAACAGGTACGGTTTTTTCGGGCGCGTTTAGGACAACGTTTATTTTCTGCTGATCCTGTTTCTGACATGAAAAAAATAATATTAACAGAAAAATAAGATGGCAAGTTATTATTTTTTTCATTAAATATTATTATAACATTTGAAAGAAAATTATATAACCCTAACTGACCGCCGTTTCCAGCGCGACCTCCATCATTCTTGTGAAAGTTGTCTGCCGCTCTTCTGCGGTGGTCGCTTCACCGGTAATTAAACTGTCAGAAATGGTCAGGATACAGAGGGCTTCGCGGTTAAATTTGGCGGCGAGCGTATACAATTCGGCGCATTCCATTTCCACCGCAAGGCAGCCGAATTTAGACCAGAGTTTCCATTCATCCGGGTCTTCTGTGTAAAACATGTCGGATGTTACAATCGACCCTGCTTTCGGCGACCATCCCTTAGAAACGGCGATGTCCCATGCCGACTTTAACAGTGAAAACGCCGCTGTTGGAGCGAAATTCCTGCCGTCAAAGCGTATTTTATTGACGCCTGAATCCGTACAGGCGGACATGGCAAGCACCATATCGCGCAATTTAACGTCTTTATTGATAGCTCCCGCTGTTCCGATACGGATCGCTCTTTTTACGCCATATTCACGGAATAATTCGTTCACATATATGGATATTGATGGAATTCCCATCCCTGTTCCCTGTACAGAGACCTTTTTCCCCTTATAAGTCCCTGTAAATCCTAAAATATTGCGTATACTTGTGTATTGAACGGGGTTTTCCAGAAAATTGTCAGCGACATATTTAGCCCGTAAAGGGTCTCCGGGAAGCAAAACAACTTCGGCAATTTCGCCGTTTTTAGCCGCAATATGTATCGACATTGTCTCTCCTCTGCATGATATAATATAAGTATAGCAGGCAGTTTGAGCATTTTCAAAGGTTTTATGATTTCTGAAAAATTTTTAAAAAATTCCACAATACCACTTGATCAAAAATTTCCTTTTCGGTATCCTTTTAGGACGGCGTAAAATGCCCCGGTAATTTCCCAAAACCAAAAGAACCTGCGGTTCCAGGCTGTTATTAGCAGCCTAATTGGAAGTTATTGACTACGCCCTTATAGCTCAGTTGGCAGAGCACATCCATGGTAAGGATGAGGTCATCAGTTCGATTCTGATTGAGGGCTCATAAAACCCTGCGGGTTTTATGTTGGAGTTTTTCGTAGAAAAACTCCATGCTTGGATGTGAGTTTTTATCGTAAAACTCCGTAATGGTTTCTATATTAGAGAGGTTTATTATGGCGAGCAAGAAAACAGCAGTAGAATTGATAGCTCTTCAATGCACCGAGTGCAAGAGGCGCAATTATACAACCAGCAAGAACAGGCGCAATATTCAGGAAAAACTTGAATTTAAAAAATATTGCCCGCATGAAAGAAAGCACACGCTCCACAAGGAGTCAAAGATTAAATAAAAATCTAGGCGTATAGCTCAGTTGGTAGAGCTACGGTCTCCAAAACCGTGGGTCGTGGGTTCAAATCCTACTGCGCCTGAAGCGGTTTAGTGTACCGCGATGAATATAGCCGGAAATTGATATTGGAGAGGGACATGAGGAAAATTATTCAGTTTTTTAAAGAGTCTTATGCTGAATTAAAAAAAGTAGTTTGGCCGGGAAGGGATGATGTAATCAGCTCGGTTAAGGTTGTAATTATTTCTACTGTTATCATAGCGATGATTTTAGGCGTGATTGACTGGCTGCTTTTAAGCGGTATTATGGCCATATTCTCTTAACGTATAGGAAGCAAAATGGCAACTGGCTGGTATGTCCTGCATACATATTCAGGATATGAGAAAAAAATAGAAAAAACCATTCGCATGATGATCGAAAGCGGCGATCTCGACAAGAATGTCGTCCGCGATGTCAAAGTTCCGTGCGAAGAAGTTGTCGAAGTAAAAGACGGAAAAAAACGAACTCAAACCAGAAAATTTTTACCCGGGTATATCCTTGTTGAAATGGATCTTCCCGACGCTGATATGGGCTGGAAAGCGCCTTGCACAAAAATTAAAAAAATTCAGGGAGTTACCGGTTTTGTCGGAACTCCTGCGGATCGCAAACCTCAGCCCCTTTCGGGCGATGAAGCGAGAGCGATTCTTCAAAAATCCGGCGAGATTAAAGGAGAAAGACAGGTTCGTACGCGTCAATCATTTAATCCCGGAGAGCAGGTCAAGATTATTGACGGACCGTTTGAATCTTTTGTCGGAACTATCGAAGAGGTCAATCACGAAAAGAACAAGTTAAAAGTAATGGTTGGAATCTTCGGCAGAAATGCACCTGTAGAGGTTGATCTTTTACAGGTAGAAAAAGTATAGCAGAAACCCAAAGGTTTTTTGCAGCGTGTAGTAACCGGTTACAAGTGACAGGTTAATTACTGAAAAGTGGGAGAGGCTGTTGCCGCCTCGAAAACTGTCCGAAAGACAGTGCACCACAAAGGAGTATTAAATGGCAAAGAAGAAGGTTACAGCTTACATCAAGCTGCAATGCCCCGCAGGAAAAGCCACTCCGGCTCCGCCTGTAGGACCTGCGCTCGGACCTCACGGGGTCAGCGCTCCGCAATTTGTCCAGCAGTTTAACGACAAGACAAAGAGCATGGAACCGGGACTCACAATCCCTGTTATCATCACGGTTTACGCGGATAAATCATTTACATTTATCCTGAAAACCCCGCCTGCGTCGGTTTTAATTAAAAAGGCGATCGGGCTTGATAAGGGATCAAAAGAATCCCACAAAGTGAAGGTTGGTAAAATTTCCAGAAAACAGCTTGAGGAAATCGGAAAAACCAAAATGGCCGACTTGTCAGCTAACGATCTTGACGCTGCCGTAAAGATTATCGCCGGGACCGCCCGGTCTATGGGTGTCGAGGTGGAAAAATGAAACACGGAAAAAAATATAACGAAAGCATAAAAAAGTACAACAGCGAAAACACTTACGATCTTACGGAAGCCTTAACGCTTGTTAAATCGATGGCGTACGCGAAGTTTGATGAAACTGTCGACCTCTCCGTAAAACTCAATCTTAAAAAGAGCCAGTCGGTGCGCGATACTGTAGTTCTTCCGAATCAATTCCGGGGCGAGAAAAAAGTTCTTGTTTTCTGCAAACCTGAAAAAGAAAAAGAAGCTCAGGAAGCGGGCGCTGCGTTTGTCGGCGCGGATGATTTAATCGAAAAGGTTAAAGGCGGCTGGACAGACTTTGACGTCGCTGTCGCCACTCCCGACATGATGAAAGACGTCGGTAAACTTGGTATGGTGCTCGGACGCAAGGGACTCATGCCTAATCCAAAAACAGGAACAGTAACTTTCGATCTTAAAGGAACGTTAGCTGAACTTAAAAAAGGTCGCGTGGAATTCAGGGCTGATAAAACCGGCGTTATGCACATTGCTGTCGGCAAAGTATCTATGGAACCTGCGAAAGTCGCGGAAAACGTAATCACCATAATGACAGAAGTCAGGCGCAAAAAACCTGTCGATGTTAAGGGTGAGTTTATTCAGACTGTTTCGGTAGCTTCTACGATGGGACCCGGCGTATGGGTCGCCATGAAAGACAGCGAGTAAGGAGAAAATATGCCAATTATAGCCAAGAAAATACAGGAAGTTAAAACTAAAGCGATCGGCGCACTCAAAGAAACTTTAGGAAAAGCAAGCGATTATATTTTTACAGAATACCGCGGTCTTACAGTTGAGCAGATCACTAATTTAAGAAAACAGCTTCGCGCAAAAGATGTAGAATATAAAGTTGTTAAAAATAATTTTGCGAAGATTGCTTTCGAGCAATTGAAAGCGCCTGATGTGTCTTCATATTTGGTCGGTCCGACC
>JGI24695J34938_10002943_pt1 | contig 12318 bp, 11 predicted proteins | sample TergutCo191P3_FD_34938 | JGI IMG/M metagenome (IMG submission 34938) | reverse complement strand
ATCAGTCTTATTGGAGAAATTGATACTATTGTTTGGGATGAGCCAAATAACGGATTAGACATTGTTTCAAATATGAAAATTAAAAATTTACTTAATCATTATAAAAGCAAAAATAAAACAATACTATTTTCAAGTCATGTAATTGAGTTTTTAGAAAATTTTGTAGATCATTGTGTTTTATTAAATGAAGGAGAGGTTATAGAAAATGATAATATAAAAAATATTGGATCATTGGAGAATTTATTCCTAAAATATTTATCAAAAGATAATATGGAATTAAAATTTTAATAATATTTTATATAGTAAACCGCCGTCCTTGACGTTAACTGCAAAACCATCACCAACTGGAAAAAGCGGGTCCACGGATTTACACGGATTTTCACGAAGGGATTTTTTTTACCACCAACCACACCAACAAGACCGAACGGAATATTGTGAACTTGTGAGTTTATTCGTGGTTAATCTCTTTTCTTATTAAAGCCCTGCGATTTCATCCAGGGAAAGCTCGGTGATTTTTTGTATAAACTCAGGCGTGGAACCCTCTATAAGCAAGTTACGGGCGATGGTGAGTTTTTCTTCTGTTATGCCTTGAGCTATACCTTGAGTTATACCTTGAGCAATGCCAATCTCTTTGCCTTCAGCTATGCCGTCTTCTTTCCATTGCAAGTGCAGACAAATTTCGTCTTCTCTGGCGAGGTTTCTATGAAATTGATAGTCCCTTATTGATTCCAATAAACCCATTCTTTTTGTGCATTTTATCGGTTTCTTTAATTGCGGGTATTTCTTTGCAAGCATTTCATATTCCTCCTTCTTTGTGCATTTCAAGAATCTTAGCCAAAGCCAGATCGCGCTGTCTTCTTCTTCAGGTAACTTTGGTAATTCAATGATAACTACTTTCAGCAGATCTGTAAAGCTTCGATTTTTATCATTCCTTAGATCGTATACGTTCAGGTAATCGTTTTCCTCCGCCAATAAAACATGGTCGCAAATTACAATACTGATGACATGATGCAGCTTTCTGTATTTATCTCCCCACTTTATTTGATCTCCTATAAGGCGTGCGCTGTAATACAATACCCTGTTTCTCATATACGATCTTTTTTGTACTTGAAGCTCGATATTGAAAAAAATGAAAAATTTATTTAATTGTCCGCGAATTTTCACGGATTTTCACGAAGAAAGAAGACCCAAGACCTTTACCACCAACCTCACGAATACGCTCACAAGTTCGCGTTCACGAACCTGTTATTCACATTCTTTTCCTTATAATTATACACTTGTTACAGACAATATAAGTCATTTTAAGAATATAACAAATTTACAAGTAATAAATTGGGCACGTTAATTATTTATTTCTAAATATATTAATATTAATTTTCAAAAAAGAGATTGCTTCATTAAATGATAAAAAAAATTGTTGTTGCCTTCGCTATCTGTTATGAGGGGCTTGTAAGTATCCAGATTTTGTAGTAGTCTTATATTACTTATGGAAAACAAAGTGTACTATGGAGAATATTCTCTTAAACATTGGATTGATTTATTGCTGAGCGGTAATGTATCACTTCCCGATTATCAGCGTTATTTTGTTTGGAGTGAGAAAGATGTTAAGATATTAATAGACAATCTCAAGGAGAAGAAATTTGTTCCTCCTGTCACTATTGGGGCATTTAAAGTAGATGGTACTAATAAAAATCTAATCATTGATGGACAACAACGATTAACTAGTATTTTATTGGCTTATATTGGGTTATATCCTGATCAAAAAGCATATAAAAAAGAACTTGAAAAATTAGCTAGCGATAATGACGATGAAGAAGAACAAGATGATATAGAACAGGATAATATATTTGAGTGGACATTTCAATTTTTAACAAAAAAGGGTAAAAATAAACAAGAGATTCTTTCAGCTATTCAGCAAGAACTAAGAAACGACTACAAAGACATCTCCTTTAATATTGATAGTATTCTTGATAGCAGATTTTTGGGGTTTTCTTACTTAGTTCCAAGTATACAAGATAAAAATAAACAACAAGAATATTACTCATCTGTTTTTAGAAATATTAATATTCAACGTAGAGGATTGCTGCCAGAAGAAAGCAGAAGATCTTTCTATTTTTTGGATAATAGCTTAGCTAAACTTTTTGAGCCTGATCTTTGTAAAGAAATTAGATTGAATAATAGAAAATTAGATTTTGTTAGGTATTTATCTTTGTTGTTTCAGTATTGTAAGGATAATAGAACAGATAATGTTGCAAAAAATTATGGCAGAAGCATGGAAGAATACTATGAAATATTCATTTACTCAACTGTAGGAAAAGATAGCTCTTCTATGTTTAAGAAAATCTCAGATGTATTCATTGATAATAAATATCAAGAGACTATTGATATTTTAAAAGAAAACATTGATTTATTGAAAATAAAAACGCTCCCTTCCATAATAGATGCTGATATGTATTTATTAGGACTAGTTTATGAGGTGGTTTTTAACAAGAAAAGAATAGATATTGCAAAAAAAGATAGCCTTAAAAATGAATTGGATTCTAAAATAGAAGAGCTTAAAGCCAATCCTTCTCATGCAAAAACTCCGAGTCTATTGAAATATTTAAGGTATCGCCTTGCATTATCACTTGAAATATACGGAAGGTACATGATATGAAAAATCATAACGACTTTATATTAAAACCGATTACTGATATTTTAGAAGAAGCTGTGTCTGCAAGTGCAGGAATAGGTAGCGGAATCGAAACTTATCCTCTATGTGATTACATAATGCAATCATTATTCTTGAAAATGACTGGCTTTCAAGAACAAAAAATGAAGTGCATTTGCTGGGAATTAGCAACTAATGATTATGAATATAGAAGAGTGTTATTAGCAAATAAAGAGGATTTAGGTGAATGTTCTTCTTTTCAAGCAAAAAGTAGCATATATAAGCGATTAGTTTCTAAAGTAGGAGGAGAGATACTAGGTGATAACGAGAAAAGGAGCATACTAAATGAAACTTTTAGCAAAATAAAAGCATTGGGGAATACTAATTTATCTATTTGGGCAGAACAAAATTTCAATTGGTTTATAAAACATCATAAGAATTTTATTAAAATAACCCATTTTGCCAAAGGAAATATTTTTCTTGAAAGCAGTTTAAAATACGATCTGTTATACAACCATCGAAATAGATGTGCGCACAATACACAATCTTATCAACAAAATTTACCAACACTTAACACATTAGTTAACAAAGATTATGTATATGAAAACTATTTTGTACGATTTTCTATTCTAATATTAATAGATAAAATATTTATATACCTGTATGAAATATATTTAAAAATGCTTGAAAATAATTAAATAATCTTCTATATAGATAAAACTAGTTAAAATATTTATATTGCAATTTTATTTTCTGATATAAATAATAAAATATGATGCGACGCAACAACACATAACAAACGATTGACACAGCGGAGATGACTTCGCACCGCCTCGAGATTCAGAAATATATTGACAAAAATATCAAATTATGATATTTTGAAAAAAGATTCGTATGAGTTGTAAATAAATATCGGCGAGTATAATACACAAAGGAGTTCAATATGGCGAAAATTATTTATAGAATATCTGTTATAACATTAATATTAATAACATATTCATTTGTTTCTTGTGATAATAGTGCTAATGGCGTTGTTACCATAACAGGTATTCCAGATAAATACAATTTTAACAAGTATTGAATTTGATAAGGTTAGTTTTTCAAATGGCAGCGGAAAATTGGTGTGGAATAAAAATTAATACGCCTTATTTTAAATCAAGAGACGTTGTTATATTCAACGGAGATTGTCTTGAAATATTAACTTCTATTCCTGAAAATTCTATAGATATGATTTTTGCAGATCCGCCGTATATGTTATCAAATAACGGGTTTACATGTCAGAATGGAAAAATGGTAAATGTCAACAAGGGAAAATGGGACAAAAGTAAAGGTTTTGATGAAGATACTATTTTTCATAATGAATGGATTTCAGCTTGCCGCCGTGTTTTAAAACCTGAAGGTACAATCTGGATTTCTGGGACATATCACAGTATTTATCAATGTGGTTTTATTTTACAAAAGAATAATTTTCATATTTTAAATGATATTATATGGTTCAAGCCAAATGCTTCTCCTAATTTAAGCTGTCGTTTTTTTACCGCATCACATGAAACTATTATCTGGGCTCGCAAAGAAAAAAATGCAAAACATACATTTAATTATGATGAGATGAAAAATGGAATATTTCCTGAAGATAAGTTAAAAAAAGAAAATACACAAATGAGATCTGTATGGTCAATAACATCTCCAAAAAATGAAGAAAAGGAATATGGAAAACATCCGACTCAAAAACCATTAGATCTTCTTAAACGAATTGTGCTTGCATCAACAAAGGAAAATGATATTGTACTAGATCCATTTTGTGGAAGCGGCACAACAGGAGTTGCTTGCAGATTTTTAAAAAACAGATCCTTTATAGGTATAGAGATTGATACTCAATATTGTGATTTAGCAAAAAATAGATTATTATAGCATTATGCATCCTATTTGAGCATTTCTGTTTTTCCAAAACACCACGAACAAAACCAAACTTGTCGTTAAGTTTCTTCTTGATTCCTTCGCATAAATCCGTGAACAATCAGCTATTTACTTAATGAAATAATTGATGATAATAATGCTACAAACCGGACACAGGTATATATCCTGTTTTTGAAACTAATAACTGTCCCTGACTCGATAATATCCAGTTTATAAAAGGTTCAATATTTTCGTTTTTATCTTCTTTTTCTATATATATTGCATAAAAAGATGCAGAGAAAGGATAGCTGTCGTCTTGGATAGATTCGCCGGAAGGATAAATACCGTTAACAGATAATATTTTAATGTTATCGTTTCCTTCAAGTTTTGTAGAATATTGTAAAAATGAATAACCTATTGCATTAGAAAAATTTCTGTAAACAGCTACTTGATTAATTATGCCTCTCATATCTTCAGAAACATTTTCTCTTTTGGGTTTCATTAAAGGAACATTTCTCATTATTCTGATCAACATTGTCTGGCTTCCCGAGTTATCAGGTCTTTGAAACGGTCTTATTCTTTGGTTATTTCCTCCCAATTTTTTCCAATTTTTTATATTACCTGAGTATATACCTTGTATTTCTTCTACAGTTAAATTATCTACAATATTTTCCTTGTTAACAAAAAATACGAATGCTTCTCTGCCGATGAGAATCATTTTTACTTCCATATTATTATCGTTAAACATTTCCAATTGCTGCGCGGACGGACCTGCACAAAAAATAATATCTGCTTCGCCTTTAAAAAGATTTTCATATGCTGTCGGAGTCCCGTTGTTAAATAAAAAATCCCCGAAATATTTAAAATATTCTTCGTAAGGATAGACAGTTTGAACAAAAGCTGCGTATAAAGGATATAATGCGGTGGCGCCGTCCAAAACCGGCATATTATTATTTATTATTAAAGTTGAATTTTCATCTTCATCCAAGCCTGTCAATTTTAATTTATTATGATCAATATATATTTTACCATCTACATAATAAATCTTGTTTTCTGCAATTGTAGAAATTTTATTAACATAAACACTATAATTGAAAATAGCTGTTCCTGTTAAAATACATATCAAAGGCACACATAATAATAAATAAACTTTTTTTGAATCTTCATTATTCCATAAAATAAGGAAAATGATTGTTGCACAATAAGAAATAAATACTAAAAAAGACATTATTACCAGATCGGTTAAGATTAATACAAAAAAGAAAAGATAAAATGAAAAAACAGTTATAATTATTCCTAGAAATACTGAAATAACGCCTTTAAAAAATTCTTTTTCCGATTTATTCATAATGTTTTCATTTTTCTTCTGCTGTTTCGTCTAAATCAGAGAACATCGACAGGAACGGCGATACAATATTTACGTCAGTAAGAAGATCCTGCGTTTCCATGTCAAGGACAGGGTATTCGCGGCTGAATTCAATTTCACTTGCAAGCGCAAGCAGCCCTTTACGCACTGGCGGTTTGCCGCTTGCAGCCGCGAGAAGCCCTTTACCTTTAAAAGGAGATGATGCCGATTTCGCAGCTGGTTTTTTAGATTTATCGCTTGCGCGGTCCAACAAACCTTTGCCTTTGGTTTTACTTGCTTTAACAGGAACTTTTTCCGCTTCTTCTATTTCATCAAGTTCTTCGATCTCTTCAATTTCTTCGATTTCTTCAACTTCGTTAATATCTTCAAGATCTTCTACTTCTTCAACTTCATCTATTTCGTCTATTTCTTCAATCTCATCTATTTCTTCAACTTCATCAAGAGCTTCGGCTTCTTCCGCATCTTCAATTTCATCAAGAACTTCGGCTTCTTCCACATCTTCAAGAGCCTCAACTTCTTCCACTTCTTCAAGTTCTGCGGCTTTTGCAGGCTCATGCGTTGACGTTGCTTTGCCGTCTTTATTAATTGTTACGCTGTCACCGCTGGATTTCAATACGGCAAGAAGCTCGTTCCATGACTTATCGATGATGCTGTCAATTGCCGCGCTGGTACGCGCGCTTAGTTTCATGTTTAGTTTTAATTCTTTGCGTATTTCTTCGCGTCGCTGCTCAAGCTCTAAAATCCATTTAACCCTGTCCTGACTCGATTTGTTTACATATAACTGCTGGAATAAATTATCCTGCAAACGCTTGATGCGGTTTCTTACAACCGTTATCGGATTTGGCTTTAAATTAAACAGGAAGTACAATGTTAAAAAGAATGTCAAAAAAATCGACAACTGAAGAATCAACTTCATCGGTTCGGAAATGGAAAATAAATAATCGTCGATCAGTCTGCCAAAGAAAATTCCATGATTCGTTTTAAAGGAAATTAACGAATAAATCATGCCTGAATCGGAAGAATCAAGGACAACGCGTCCCTGCATTCCTTCGTTCCAGACTTTGGATATTTTTTCCAGAATGCCGGATTTTGCAATCTCTGGACTTCCCAAAAGAATTCCGGGCGGAGCATGCACTACAGAAACTGCATCGCTTACATTCAAGCGTCCTTCTGCAATTAATCTTTCAGCTAACGTTCGTATCGAAACTGAAAAAAGAGCTGTTCCTCGGTAAACATCCATCGAATCATTAAATGGGAATGAAAAAATGATTCTTTCGCCTTGTTCGTCCATTATATATTTAAAGTTTTCGCCGTCCTGAACGCCGACTATTTCGTAAGGCAGAGCAAGAGGGTCTTCATTATAATTTCTAAATGAAGTCGAATCGCGACTTTGATTAAAAATATCGCGCGCAGAAGTTGAATAATGAATTCTTATTCCATTACTGTCAACAAACTGCACGGACTGAAGCCCCGATATCGATTCGAGCAGAATCCCAAAAATGCGGGAACGTTCAAAAATGTCCTGTGAACTTTGATTATAAAGGAAACTGCTGCGGATCGCTGGTTCCGACAGAACCGCCAAAAATCGGCCTTGAAGATCGACAATGTGATTATGAACAAGTTCTGCGTCTATCGCATTCTCTTTAATGTAGGAATTTACAACAGAGGGATTATAAAAGCGTGTTTGAACAAAGTCCTGCAGATCTTCATTAACCAGGTAGGTAAAACCTGCAAAAATGAGAATCGATATTACCAGCGCCAAAATTGGCTTTAAATAAGTAGGCAAATTTATATCCCGTTTGTTCTATTATCGGCATATAATTCTACCAAAAAAACGGTTATTTTTCCTGAGGTGGCGCCGGAGGTGCTGCCGGAGCGGCATCTTGAATCTGCATTGGATTGACCCCCAGGCGCTTCATCTGCTCCTCGGATTCCTTCTGGGCGTTGTATTCATAGAGCATCTGGTTGGCTTTTACAAATGTATTCTTCAAAGCCGATAATTCCGGCTTTATTCCCTTAATTTTCTCCCGCTCTGTCGGCTGGACATTGGTCTTAAAAAACTCATCAAGCGCGCCGAGCGTCTTGTGGAAATTCGTCACTTCCTTGATATTTCTGTCCAAATAACCGATTATTTGCTCTTCTGTCATCGTTGTAAGTTTCTGATAGGCATTACCTTTGCAAAAACTGGACAAGATTCTGGTCTTTTTCTCTAAATCTTCCATAAATTGATGGAAATTAATTTTATCTTTAATCGGAATCCCTTTAGTCTGATCCATTGTCTCGATAGTATAGAAAACAACTTCCGGCTCGGCGTTGGTTATCTGCCTGATCAACTCTTTGATCGCTTCAAAAAGGCCTTTCTTTCGGCTTTCCAGTATTGTCTGATTATCGTAAAGCTTGGCGCTAATCTCGGTAAGTGAAGACGATGCGCCGCCTATCACCTGAATGCCGTCAAGAAGGATTTGCTTGTAATTAATTGTCTGTTTTGCCGCCTTCGGCTTTTCTTCCTTAACAATCAAAGAGTTTAAAATATTGTCACGAATCTCCCCGCCGCCTGCCGAGTAATCTTCTTTAATGATTTCTTCAATCAATTCCCTGTAAAAAGGTGAACCGGGCATCGCCGCAGGCATTTTTTTCTTGATATTTTCGGGTGTTGCCTCATTTGAAGCCATAGAACCCGAAATAGTTTTGCGAACAGTAAGTTTATATGTCTCTCTATAGAAGATATTAAGCTCTTTTAACGTATTCATTGCGCCGGTTGTTGTTTTTGACAGCTTAGAAAGACTCTCCCCGATTATACTGAGGGTAAGCGGATCAACGCCGACCTTTGATTTGTTGGACAATTCGGCAACTGCCTTTGTCATACAGCTTGGAGCATCCGGGATAAGACCAAGCCAGTCGATATACCGGACAAGCCCTACAATCCGCTTAATACGATCAAGATTTAAAAAATCGATGTTTAACTGGTAAAAATTTACTAAAAAGTCGATTTGACTGTCAAAATTTGACAGTCTGATGGAAAGCTGCTCAATTCTCTTGGCTTCGTTAAAAGGAGTCGAGTCGGGAACTTCAAGCTCGCTGATTTTGGTCTCTTGTTTATATGGATCCTCGTCTATCGACTTTTTTTTAAGGTAGATATTATAAAGTGAGGCAAAGGAACTCTGAAAAACCCTAAGTTCGTCTTTAAGTTTGATAAGTTCGACTCTTTCGAGCCAGTCTTTTCGAGTTGAGAGGACTTGTTCCAGGTTAGTTATGTAGCCATTAATATCTGTTTCAGCCATTTATTTAAGTATGATATATTTCGATAAAAATTGCAAATATTTGCCTTTTCGATAAAGCAAAACGCCACTCTCATGCCATATAAGGGTATGAAAACATATAAATCAAACTTAACCAAAATCCCCTCGCTTGCATGTACTTTACTTGTAAGCGCCATGCTTGCAGCAAGCTGCGGGGAGCGTTTCCCCTCCGGGTATATCCTGGAATTGCCGCCGCCGCCCATGGCTTGGGTCTCTATTTTAGGAGAACCAAGCTGGATGGTCGAATGGGTCGATCCTGATGGTCAAAAGCAAATAATGCTTCTGGAACCGATCCTTACTGCGGAAAACGGTTTGCAGTTAAACAGCCTGCAAATTAACCTGCCTGTTACATGGGCAAGTCCTGTAACTGCCTGGCCATATTGGCAGCATCACAACCTGATCCCCGGCTTATTTAAGCCTGCAGGTGCGATTTTCCCAATTGACGCAGACGGTAATCGGCTAAAACTAACGTGGGAAGCCGGGGTAGACGCCGTCTTTTTTTGGGAACTAGCCCTTGCAAATGAAGGAAACTATTCCCGTGTCCCGTCAAATTTTGATTGGCAGCGTTTTCGCGAACTTTTCACTTCGGGAGTATTACGCGAAGAAGTATGCAAAGACCCTTGGCTTGTAAACTGGCGTTCCGTCGCAGAAAGAACCGTAAACGGCAACTTTGACCGCCGCCGCCTCGTCCCGGAAGCAACAAATGAAATCGAAATCCCTATTGCCGCCTGCACATGGTACGGAACTTCGCCTTTTTCAAAGCCGATTATTTTCGCAGAAGACGAACCGTCAATCTTTAAAATTCGCCCCGCCATAAACATCTGGGTCTCCAAAGAGGGAATCCTGCGTGCAGACGGCAATGTATGGATACTGTCAACATGGAATAAATAAGATATAATGGGTATATGGTAGGCACAATTATTAGCCTTGTGGCGCATGTAATTTTATTAACTCTCTGTATTACATTATTGGTTAGGCGGCGGTACTAGCAAAAAAAACCATGAGACGGGCTGCCTTTTTTATATTTTTTTTTCTTCTCTTTGCGTTGAACACACAGGCGCAAAACCAGCCTGTCTACGCGGGACTTAGTAATGATGAGCAGCTTTCTCTTGTCGGCATGATGATGGCGGATCTTCTTGAACGATTCGGACCTCCAAGATCGGTTATCACAGAAAGGGGCAACGAAGCATGGCAGGATGACGTTGTCTTTCAATATAACGGCGCGGATTTTTATATTTACAGAGATCGTATCTGGCAGATAAAAATTGCGTCTACTCACGGAGTGTCAAACGGAGACAGGCGAACTGCCGTTTTACAGGTTCTGGGAAACGGCGCGCAGGACAGAGGAGATCATTTGCTTTTGCCGATAACGGGAAAAAATTGGCCATTAATGATAAGGGTTAATTTTAATAATTCCGGCAATACGGGGCAGGTTACGGCGATATATATTTACCGCCCGGATTTCTAAAGGAGAAACCAATGTCAAAAAATTGTTTGTGCCTAACAGCAAAAACCATAGACAGAAATCTTGAAATACTGAATAAGTACCGAAAGTTTGCGGATTTGGCGGAGCTTCGCGTCGATTGCCTTGATGCCGATGAGCGTCTCTACATCCGCCGTTTCCCCGAACTTGCGGGGCTTCCCGTTATCCTTACGATAAGGCGCGATGTTGACGGCGGATATTTTTCCGGCGGCGAAGGCGCAAGGGTTAAGTTACTTGCAAACGGACTTGCTTATGCAAACGCCGACAGAAGATTAAATTATGCATACGTCGATATCGAAGATGATTTTGACGTGCCAAGCCTTGAAGAAGCTGCGCGTACTTTCGGAACAAAAATTATCCGTTCATGCCACGATTTATCAGGCTCAATACAGGATATCCCGGCAAAAATAAAATCCATGCAGCGAGCAGGCGACGAAATAATAAAATGCGCAGTTGCCGTAAAATCTACAAGCGATGTTTTAAAAATGCTTAAAGCGTCAAAGGAAAGCGTCCATCTGGAAAAAATTCTAATATGCATGGGACACTACGGCATTTATTCGCGCATACTAGCGGAAAAATTCGGCTCGTTTTTAACATATTCAAGCGCGTTATCTGAAAGTGAAGTGGCTGGCGCGCCGGGACAAATGGATGTCCGCGAATTGTCCGAGCTTTACCGTTTCCAAAAAATTACCAACAAAACAAAAATTTTCGGTCTTGTCGGTTATCCGTTAAAGGCAAGCGTAAGCCCGTGGTTTTTTAATTCAATTTTTAATCTTGAAAACAAGAACGCCGTATATGTTCCCTTCCCCGCAGATTCAATTTCCGATATTTTAACGATCGCAAAAGAGCTGAATGTCCAAGGTCTTTCGATAACGGTTCCTTACAAGGAAGCGGTTCTTCATGAACTTGCGATAAGCACTCCTGTTGTAGAATCAATCGGCGCGTGCAATACGATATCCTTTTCCGAAGACGGATGGACAGGAGACAATACAGACTGCGCAGGATTCTCCGCGTCGCTTCTTGAATTTTTGGGAAAGAAAAATTTAAAACATCAAAAAATTACAATTATCGGAGCGGGAGGCGTTGCACGCGCAGTTGCGTCGGAAATTTTCAGGCTGGGCGGTAAAGCGCTCATTATAAATAGAACCATCCATAAAGCAAGGAATCTTGCAGATCCGTATAATTTCCGCTGGGGAGGTCTTCCGCAAAACGGAAGTGACACCAAAGTGCTGGATCTCATTTCTAAATATAATGACATTCTGATTCAAACAACTTCTGCAGGAATGGAAGGTTATGAAGCGTCTGATCCGTTAGAACTTTATTCTTTTACAGGGAAAGAAGCCGTGATGGATTTAATTTACACCCCTGCCGTTACGCCATTTTTAAAAAGGGCGATGATGTCGGGATGCAAAACAATTAACGGGTACGACATGGTTATTCGTCAGGCATGTCTTCAGTATACGCGTTTCTCAGGCGGAGAAATCCCCGAGAAACTATTAACGCAGGTAAATATTTCAGGAGCAAACACATGGAACAAGATACGATCAGCTTGATGAAAATAGCGGCGGGAAAAGCCGCCGTTGATAACATGGTAAAAAGCGGCATGAAACTCGGGCTTGGAACG
>JGI24695J34938_10002940_pt1 | contig 12335 bp, 12 predicted proteins | sample TergutCo191P3_FD_34938 | JGI IMG/M metagenome (IMG submission 34938) | reverse complement strand
CCGTTCGGGAATGTTATTTTTTCCTTCATTACGGGCATACCTCATGACGTAAATAATCTGCATATTCTTCAGCGCTCATGCTATCCATAAATCTTTCTTTTGCTGCCTTTTCTTCCTCTTCTCTTTCCATCTTTTTTTTCATCCACTCCATTGCCAATTTGTTTTTTTTATCAATGTCTTTTTTCACGAAAACAACAGCAACTACAGTTACAGCTACTACGGCAACAATCAATAAAATAATCAACAACATATAATACTCCTTTTATGCTTCTTTTTCTTCTTCTTTATATAAATCTTCCTTGAATTTTCTCGCTTCCATGTCGAATAACATCATTACAACAGAGCGATTCGATTTAACGGAAAGCCAGTCAGCTTCAAATTCTGGCTCTTCTGTTCCGTCACCATAAAGATTACTCATCCAGTTCAGCCAGAAAAAAGCCATTGCCCTGGCATTATGCGCAGACTTATATACACCTGGAATATCCATATTATAAAGCCAGGGTATTACTAACCAATCGCCGGTTTCTGTTGAATAGGAAATATCGCAGCAGCATATTAACTCATCTTTTGGATTTGGATTCTCTGTATTATGGAATATGCCATCTGTTCCAATCCAGAAAAATACTTCATAATCCTCTTTTATATTGATTATATTGCTTATTATACTCGTTACTCCGTCGTAATTCATTTAAACCCCTTTAGAAAAAGTAAATGTTTTAGTCCGTTTATTACGGAATGACGGAATTAAAAAACTGCTTGACAAAGCATTTATCGCTGATAAACCTATTCCGTCCATCACTATCCCGTAAAATGTTTTTTTTAATGATTTAGAATTAATTTTAGTAGAATATTTAGCGTCTATTACTATGACTAAAATTTTATCGAACGGTATCCCGCTCCCGTAATCACGCACAGATATTTCAATATTATCATTAATTCTAAGTTCAATTTTACCGCCATTCCCCAATAAAAATTCATCAATAGAATTATACAAAATCTGATGAATCAAAAAATACACCCCTTCAACACTTGTAATGCCAACATACATTTCCGGACGCAGCCGGATATGTTCAAAAACACTTTTCGCGGTTACTCCTAGATTTTATATAATTACAGTGTTTTGCGAAGAATCAAAATTATCCTTCCCCATCATTCCCCCTTATTAATAAATTATATATTATTAATAAAAAAGTAATAAAACAAATATACGTAGGTAATTCAATTTCCGTGCTTGCAATCGCGTATGCACGACAATTATCGGCGGGGTGTCGGGGGCAAAGTGTCGTTCATGCGAAGCATGGACGGCGCTTTGGCAGCCGACAGGACCCCCGACAATATATCTCGGCATACGCTTCCTCAAAATGGTTATAAGTCTTCAATACCATCTGGAATATACCTATAAAATACCCTATAATTAATATAGCAAATTGATATTAATGAAATTTCGGAGTATAAATGTTCAACCCTAATGATAATCTACCGCCCGATCGCGGCCCTCAACAGCCAAAACACCCCGGCGGTTTCGCGTTTGTTTTTTTTCTTGTAATGGCAGGTATTTTTATCGCTTTCTTCTTACGAGGAAACAGCGCTCCCGTAATGAATATTACATATTCCGAGTTCAACCGCTTTATCGACGAAAATCAAGTTGAGTCTGTCACCATTTATGATGACAGAGTTATCGATATTTACCTTAAAGGTTCTGCCTCAGGAAGTTCGCCGCAGCTTAAAACGCGCATTCCTCATCTGCAGGATCCGAATCTGATTTCAAATCTGCAGAGCAAAGGAATCAGTATTACAAGTTCAGCGGCGAAGGTTACGCTTTCGCGCGTGTTAATTGATATGCTTCCGTGGGTAGTAGGTTTTGCAATCATCATATTGATACTTAGAAATATGCAGGGCGCGGGGATGAGGGGTTTTAATTTTGGGAAGAGTAAGGCGAAGAGGTATCATGACGAAGGAAAGAAAGTCAGTTTTTCCGATGTTGCAGGGCAGAAGGATGCCAAGTACGAACTTGAAGAGGTTGTCGAATTTTTAAAGAACCCGCAAAAATTTACCAAGATGGGAGCGCGTATTCCAAAAGGCGTGCTTCTTGTCGGGATGCCGGGTACCGGAAAAACTTTGATGGCGCGTTCTGTCGCGGGCGAAGCGGGCGTCGCTTTCTTTCATATGTCTGGTTCTGATTTTGTTGAAATGTTTGTCGGCGTAGGCGCGAGCCGCGTAAGGGACCTTTTTGATCAGGGGCGAAAAAGCGCCCCATGTATTATTTTTATTGATGAGCTTGACGCTGTAGGGCGCACAAGAGGCGCAGGTTACGGCGGCGGACATGATGAGCGCGAACAGACGTTGAATCAATTGTTAGTTGAAATGGACGGCTTCGATTCAAAGGACGGCGTTATAATTCTTGCCGCAACAAACCGCCCCGATGTTTTGGATCCGGCGCTTCTGAGACCCGGTAGATTTGACCGACAGGTGGTTGTCGCGATGCCGGATATAAAAGAGCGCGAGGCGATTTTACAAATTCACTCGGCGAAAATTCCGTTAAAGGAAGTTGATCTTGCCCGCATCGCAAGAGCTACGCCGGGGATGAGCGGCGCTGATATCGCCAACCTTGTAAACGAAGCCGCTCTTTTTGCCGCGCGCAAAGACCGCGCCGAAGTTTTAATGTCCGACTTTGAAGAGGCAAGGGACAAGGTGCTTATGGGCGTTGCAAGAAGCACGCTTGTAATTTCCGACAAAGAGAGGCGTATGACGGCTCTCCATGAAGCGGGACACGCAATACTCCATTACTACCTTAAAAATTCAGACCCGCTTCATAAAGTTACGATTATCCCTCGCGGCAGAGCGCTTGCGATGGCGGTCTCTCTTCCCGAAGAAGACAGTTACAGCCGCTCCAAAGGCTGGCTTGAAGACCGTATTTCAATCTGCTACGGCGGATGGCTTGCGGAAAAAATCTTTTACGACGAAACAACAACTGGAACCAAAAATGATATACAGCACGCGACAGAAATGGCGCGTAACATGGTATGCGAATGGGGCATGGCTGACGATCTTGGTCCTGTCGCCTACGGTCAGGAAGACGAGCCGATTTTCCTTGGCAAGGAAATTGCGCGTCACAAGGATTATTCCGAAGACACTGCGCAGCGCATAGACAGGGCGATTAAGGATATACTCGATCGCGCAAGAGGTAATGCCGAACAGATTATTACCGCTCACAAAGACGGGCTTGAAAAAATAGCGGACGCGCTTCTTGAGCGCGAAACCCTAATAGATGACGAAGTCCGCGAAATTCTCGGGCTTCCTTTAAAAGGTGAAAGTAAGGATGTATAAAAGAAATTTTACCGTATGGTTAATAATTTTTTCATACGTATTTTCTATCAATCTTTATGCTCAGGAGAATTACAGCGGAAGTGATGTTGAAACTGCGGTTAAATATTTACAGTATGCGCAGGAGCTGGTAAAAAAAGAGCAGTGGAATGAAGCGTATGCCGCAATTATTCGCGCTTCCGATTTTAAAGATGTGTTATCTGATATTTCCTACTTAACCGCTGTTTTGCAGCTTAAAGCAAGCCGAGTAAACAGGCTGGAAGTAATAAACAATTTGAATAACGCAATCGATGTAAAACACTGGGAAATCTACAGCGAAAACCACGCGCTGCTTTTTAAAGCCGAACAGCAGATTATAGCGCAGGATTATATGGGAGCTGTCAACAGTCTTGACTTAATCTCAGAGAGGGGAGAACTTGCAAGTAATATGACGACGGAGCGTCATGCGCAGATGAGAGCGGATGCGGCAATGCTTCGCCTTCTTGCTTTGCGTGGAATGGCACTTGCTTACAACGAAGGCTATGATTTTATTTTGGCTTTAACTCAGTTTAGAAGCCATGTGTTAAGCGCAATGGACAAGTTTCCGCGTGATGGGCGTCCTTTGCGCATCTTCTTTGAATATGCGCGTAACAGAATGCCGGAACTTAACGAAATGTCAGAACCCGGCGACATATACCTTCTTGAACTGGCTTTAAGGCGGCTTCCGTTCCTTCTTGAAACAGACCCGGATCTTGCGTGGATGGCGTCAGCCTTGATATGGGATTTGGATGAAGCGCGGCGCCTTACCGGCGCGTACCGCGCAATAAGATATCCTCATCCGGCTTCCATTCCAATCGCATTGAATCTCGGGCTTATAGACGATGAAACGGCTATAAACGAAATTTTTGCCGATGCGGGAGAAAATATAAAAACTCTTAACAGGGAAATTGCTGAAGATACTTACAGACTGCTTCGAAGCGAAGAAGGACGGATATCTTTTACCGAAAAACTCAATTCGTTTAAAGGCATTATTGAGGCGGATGTAGATCGCGACTGGCATATGGATACTTTTGTCAGCTATAATTCAGGTTCAATAGAAAAATTTCAATTTAAAAGCAGTTTATATAATTATTGCGATTATAACATCGATTTTGATCTTAACAACGCTCCTGTTACGTGCAATAGTTCTATGAATATATATTGGGAGCGTTATCCGTCCGTAAAGAAGATTGAAACGGGAACAGAAGTGTTTTTATTCGGTCCTGTTTTTCTCCAATACGCGCCTTTAAGATTTATTCAAATCGGCGGAAGCGATCGTATTGAAGGACTTATTTATCCCGAACTGGCGGAACAGAATTTAATATCCCGAAGGGCAATTTTATCGTTTTGTTCAAGCGTTACGCGCCCAAGCGCGGAGATTCAAGGCGCGCTGGAAATAATTTACATGAGCAGGGGACAGGTGCTGCAGGTGATCGAAGAAATTGACGGGAAGCAAATATCTGTTACCGAGTTTCAAAGAGGGCTGCCTGTAATTCAACGCATTGATTTGGATCAGGACGGCAGAATGGAAACTATACGTTATTACCGCCGTCCTCCGCCGGATTATGTGTGGGAAGATTTGATAGATTACAGGCGTTTAATCGCGTCTTCGCAGAGCGATTGGCGGGGAGACGGTCGGCACATGACAAAAGAAGTGTATTCTTTGGACGGTTCAGTTGTTTACTATTTTGATATGGACGGCACAGGCGAAATGAAGAGGTCGGAAACAGGAAACAGATGAAAAAAATAATACCGTTATTATTTTTATCAGCTTTATTAATTTTCTCATGCGAAAGCTTAAAAAACAAAGAAAACGACTCTCATTCGCGCACAACAAGTTCGGTCAGACTTGAAGATATCGAAAAAAAACTAAGCGATAGCCCTGTAGAGGCTATAAATCTGATTTACATGTACAAAGAGGTATATTCAAATGCGAAGGACGCCGAAGAAAATGAAGACTGGCAGCATATCTCCAAATATGAAAATCAAGCGATAGACGCCATATGCGGAATGCAGAATAAGGCAATCGAAGAAGAAAGGTGGGATGACGCCGTATCTCTGAACAGATCGATAGCCAGCATCGGAATAAAAAACGAACATACCGGAAAGGAAGCCGCTTTTGTTCTTTCAGGCGCAAAGAAAAAAATAGCGGACGGAAATAACTTGGGCGGTTTTTTGGACGCCGTAAGGTCTCACGAAATGAAACCTTTAGATTCAGCGAGCGCGCTTTTATTTCTTGAAAAAGCGGTTGAAGGAAGGCAGCGCCGCTCTTCCGCGTATTTTCTAGCGGCGGCGCAATCCGCGGGCGCAAGAAATATTCCCGCTAATCTTCGCGAGTACGCGACAGGCAAAGATACAGTTTCTGATATGATAAAAGGCGTAGCCACTGTAATTGTCGACAAGGGATACCGCATCGAAAGAGGTTACGGCGTGCCGGACAGGGTTTTAGGCTCCGCTTTTTTTGTCGATGCAAGCGGTCTTTTAATCACTAATTACCATGTTATAGCGAGCGAAGTTGATCCAAAGCATAAAGGATATTCGCGGATGTATATCCGCATGGGAGATTCATCAAGCCCTCGTGTGCCGGCTCGTGTCATAGGCTGGGACAAGGCGCTTGATCTTGCACTTATAAAAACGGAGATGGAAACTGAATATGTCTTCTCGCTTGTCGATCAGGTTATACCCAGAGTAGGAGATACCGTGCTGGCGATTGGCTCTCCTGTAGGTCTTCAAAAAACCGTCACTTCGGGAATTGTTTCCGCTCTTGGTAGGCGCTTTTTGCAGATTGGCGAGGTCTATCAAATTGACGCCGCCGTAAATCACGGCAATTCAGGCGGTCCTTTGATCGATAACGAAGGGCGGCTTGTAGGGGTCATTTTTGCCGGAATTGAACAGCATCAGGGGCTGAATTTCGCGGTTCCAGCTCATATATTGACCGCCGCGCTTCCCGCGATGATTAAGGGGGGCAGGGCTCAGCGCCCGTGGCTCGGTCTTACGATATGCGAGACAGCCAACGGAGCGGAGATTATTTACACAGCGCCAAATACGCCGGCTTCCCTGCATAAGGTCAGCGAAGGCGTATTTATTAAGACAATCAACGGAAAGGCAGTTACTTCCCCCCAGGGAGGGCTGATTCCGGCGTTTCAAAAAGAGATATTCAGATGCGGTCCCGGAGAGCTAATTGCGCTGGAAATTGCCGATAATGAAGAAGAGGTGAGTAAAAAGGTTATGATGACTGCAGCCCGTTCCGATCTTCCTCTTCTGGATGCGGCAAAAATTGACAGACGCGACAGAATTGCCGCCCCCTTGTTTGGGATGGTCCTGACTCCGCTGCAGACAACTCTTCTTTCTTCCAGTTTCAGGGTGAACCGCATAATTCGCGGCTCAATTGCCGATGAAGTTGGAATATCAGAAGATGATCCCGTTTCAATATCCAGATTGCGCATAATGGAAGATGAGGGTTACGCCGTGATGGAAATTTCCGTTAAAAAACGCAGAATGGGATATTTAGAAACTACCATGCAGCTTCCTGTATGGCTGGATTCGCCTGATACTCTTTAATTGAATGAATATATCATCAATAGGCTTCAAGCTTATTACAATCATTGTTCTCATAGTGCTTGTGTCTCTCAGCGTTGTCACAGCCGTTGAGTTCTGGCTGATGCGGCAGGATTTGCTTCTTTCCGCGCAATATAAAAATTTCGACACTAACCGCCTGTTTGCCGAAGAGGCTGAAAAAACATTTTCGCAGATGCGTTCAAATGCCATGATACTTTCGCAGTTGATTTCTTCCGCAGGAACAATTTCCGGTTCCGCTGGAGAGATAATAGATTTTTTCTTTGAACAAAATCCGCGCGCGGCGGCGCTATATTTTGCTCCCGGAGAACTTGCCGTAAACGAAAGATTTTTTCTTTCACGCGCTGTTGATTCATCGCTTGTAAATATTTTTATAAATGATCATCAGAATGTTTTAGCGCTCGCGGATTTTGGCGAGACAGTTGTCGTTAACGCCGCTCCCAATTTTGCGATTAACCTTCTTGCGATATTTTTCCCCGGCAGAACAGGCGCGCAAATGGCGTTATTTTCTCCCGACGATTTAATAAGTTCTTTCGGTTTGGGCATTCATCAAACCTATATGTTAAATAATTCAGGCGATATTTTGATTCACGAAGATTATGAACTTGTCCGATCCGGTTTGAATATCGCGGGTCATAATTTTGTGCGCGAAATAATAGACAGCTCTGAAATTTACAGGCAGTCTTTAATCGAGACTGATTTCGGCGTTTCCGGGGAAGACAAAAATAAATTTTTACCCGCTATTTATTCAATTTTAAATAAAGTAAAAGACATAACAGTTATCGCGTTAAAAAAAACAGGACAGTTTATAAAGTCCGCATACGATAAATGCGCCGACGCTGTTTTTAAATTGTTAAAAAAAGAAAGAAAGACGCCGAGTCAGGTTATTGTTACAGAAGCTAATAAGACGGCGGAACCTGTGAAGGAAGAACCGCTTTCTGTCAGGCAGTTTGTATCTTTTACAAAAATGACAGGCTCCGGCTGCATTGTAATAACCAGCGTCGAATACGATAAAATTTTGAATGAAAATTCGGGCGTGTCAAGACGCTTTTTATTCCTTGCGGGGGGCGTTCTTTGTTTCTCGGTAATTTTAATCTGGTTTTTTATAAGAAGCATTTTCCTCCAGCGTGAAGTTTTGGCGGATGTCGCGAATCAAATTGAGCCTGTTTCTTCGGATATTCGCACTCGTGATTTGCTTGTTATATTATTGTGCATTATCGGAATTATAGCTTTCTTCAGTTTGTTCAGGCTCAGTCTTCCAAAAACCGCCGGTTTATTTGAACAGCCTGCCGATCCAATCGAAGAATTGTATATTGAACAGGAATCGCAGGCAGCTCTCGCTGTTGAAGTTGAAGAAGAAATTTATACAGAGGAACCGGAAACCGAAGTATCATATCAACCAGCGGAAAAAGTTATACAGGAACCTCCGCTGTTACACGAACATTTAATTCAGCCGGTTCTTGCCGCGATGCCGGAAACCGCTCTGTTGTCCGCTGTTCACATTATTCCAAAAAATGAGCCGCCGCTTGCGGCTCCTGAAAACATGATACCGTATCAAGGTTACCGCGTTGATCTTGAAAGCTTGCGAAATCAAAAAAATCTAAGATTTAACTGGTCGGAAGTTCCCGGAGCCAACGCGTATATTTTCAGTCTTTATCAGCAGACAGTTTCAGGCAGACGGCTAATAACGCGGACAACGGTTGAATACCGCACCAGCTGGGCGCTGGAGAATTTAAATGTGTTATCGCGCGGAACTTTTATTTGGCAGGTAGAAGCGATTGTAAGAGGACGCGGCGGCGCAATTGACAGAAGAGGAAATCAGGCGGAGAACGCTTTTATTGTCGACGCTCTTTCGCAATAAGCATTTTTTATTTGCATATAACTTATAAATTCCGTATATTGATATTAACAGGAGTTACAAGACTGAATTATGGGAATTTATACAAGAGATGGCGATAATGGCGAAACGTCAGAATTAAACGGATCGAAAGTGTCAAAAAACAGCTTAACGGTACACTTTGTCGGTACTGTGGACGAGCTTAACTGTCATATCGGGCTTATAAAAGCGATGATTTCCAACGAGGACGCATGGCAGCTGTCATGGCATGCGTCCTGCAGGGTTCTGGAAAAAATCCAAAAGAACATGATGAAAATAATGTCGCATGTCTCTGACGTGAAAAATTCAAATTATTTTTTTAATAAAGATGATGTTGCGGAAATTGAAAAAGAGATAGAAAAACTAATGGCTAACAAACCGCGGCTTAATAATATAGTTATTCCCGGAAAAAATATTATCGAAGCGCAGATTCAAATTTGCAGGACTGTGGCAAGAAGGGCGGAGCGCATGTTTTTTGCCGTTAACGAAAAGCAGCCGCTATGCCCGGAAGCGGGCGCGTATTTAAACAGATTGTCAGATTATTTATTCGTTCTCTCCCAGCAGGAGTCTCTGATAAACGTCAATTTCATAAATCAAATCACCGGAATATAAATCGTAAACGCGCCTTTTAAAACAGGAAGGAATGGTGATATTTCCGATTTTTTCATTGTTAAACTCATCTACAATAATAATAACTTTTACAAACAGAAACTCCGAAGCGAGCTTTCTAGTTTCGTTCTCTGTTTTAAGCCATTCTACCCTGTTAATATTCGGCGTCTGAGGCCATATATTCGCGATAAAAAAAGTTTTTAAGGCATTTTCAAAGGTGTCGTTAAAATCCGCGTTAGGCGCCATGTGCCCCCTGTCAAAACCTGAATTAGTATAATCGCGGTGATGCGGAAGCGAATAACCGTTTTTTTTAAGCAGCTGCTGAAGAACGCCTGAATCCCTGTTCTGCGTAAACGACGCGGAAGGTCTCTGCGTTCCTGTAGCTTCGGCTCTCTCTTTTGTCAGAACATATTCAATTATATGAGGTCCTGAATTAATCGCGTCGTAGCAGCCTTGATACAAAACCTCTTCGTTGTTAGAAACATCAAAATCAAAATGCCCGTCCATATCGCACGCAAACGCGTATATCGGGAAAAATATAAAAAATAAGCAATTAATTAATTTCATTTAAATAATCAATTAACGCGGATACTTCTGCCGGAATTGTTTTTGCGGAAATTGTTCTTTCCATCGCGAGAGCTAAGGTTTTCGGCACAGGCACAGCGCCTACAAGAGGTTCCACAGTTTCTGAAAATTTTGCCGGGTGGGCGGTGCAGAGAATTCCTACAGCGCCGTCATTGATTTTGCCTGCGGCAGCGAGTTTGTCTACGCCTTTCCAGCCGACTGCGCTGTGAGGATCTAAAAAGTAGCCTGCCTGTTCATGTATTCGCGTAATTGTTTCGCGCGTTTCATCGTCTGCGACCGAAACGCCCAGTATAATGTTCCGCATTGCATCCCATGAAAAATGCGCGGACATGCGCTCGAAGTTGCTGGGCGCGCCGACATCCATTGCGTTGGAAATTGTCGCCTGCGATACGCGCGCAAAATATTCGCCCGAATCAAGATAATCGGGAACTGTTTTATTAATATTTGTCGCCGCGATAAACTGGCTTACAGGCGCGCCCATCTGCTTTGCGTATAACCCGGCTGTAAGATTTCCAAAATTACCAGATGGAACGCAAAGCGTTACCGGCAATCCGCTTCGCCGGGTCTGGGCAGCCGGTATAAGAGCGCCTGAAACCCTAGGCGTCGCTTCTCCGTCGGGATCCGTTAAACCTGCGAAAGCTCTTCCCGCCGCCGCAGAATAGTAAACCGCCTGAGGAATCAATCTGCTTATATTAATCGAGTTCGCAGATGAAAGAGACATACGTTTTTTTAAACCATCGTCCGCAAGAGCTGCTTTCACCAAACGCTGACAGTCGTCAAAGCTGCCTTCCACCGCAAGCGCGCTGATGTTTTTTCCAAGACCGGCAATCTGTTTTTCCTGAAGAGGCGTAACCCTTCCCTTGGGATACAAAACAGTAACAAAAATGCCGTCTACTTCAAAAAAACCGTCCGCGACAGCGCCTCCCGTATCGCCTGAAGTAGCTACAAGAATTCTTAAAGGTCGATCCTCGCCGCGGCGAAGATACGAAAAAGAACGCGCCATAAAACGCGCGCCGAAATCTTTAAAAGCCGCCGTCGGTCCGTGAAAAAGCTCGCATGTAAACCTGTCTTTAACAGCGGTTAAAGGAGCCGTAAAAGTAAAAGCGGACTGCACAATGTCGGATAACGAATTGTCAGGGATTTCACCCTGTACGTACGGTTTTATTGTTTCCAAAGCAATGTCATTAAAATTCATCGAACCAAGCGAAGATTTCACACCGGCAGGATATTGCGGTATGTGTTCGGGCACAAAAAGCCCTCCGTCAGGAGCAAGTCCTCCAAGAGCCGCGTCCGCGAAATTTACGGCTTCATTTTTATTTTTAGTACTGTAGTAACGCATACAATATACTAGCATACAGGGATAATTGACATAAAGGGGTTTTAGCGATATTATTCGATTATAAGGAGTAAAAGTGGCTAAAGAAGAAGCGATAGAGGTGGAAGGTATAGTAAAAGAAGCTCTTCCGAATACCATGTTCCGGGTGGAACTGGATAATCAGAACGGGCATCTTATATTGGCACACCTCTCCGGAAAGATGCGTAAACACTATATCCGTATTGTTCCCGGCGATAGGGTCAGGATCGCCCTTTCCCCGTATGATTTAAGCAGGGGCCGGATTATTTATCGTGAACGTTAAAGAGGTTTCAAATGGCAGATAATATTGTTTATATTAATGTGGAAGAAGGCTCCAAAAGGGTAATGAATAATTTAAAATTATTTATTAAATTGCTTGCAAAATTCAAGGATGATACAAATTTTAACAGTATCAGCGCTTTTTTGGCGGAAGGGGATATGGAGAAGGCGCAGGTTTCAGCGCATACGCTCAAAGGTCTTACCGCGAATTTGTCGCTTACGGAATTATACAAACAATGCGTCGAACTCGAAGCGCAGATTAAGGCGAAGTCTGTAAATCCCGGGCAGCTGGAGATTGTAAAAACTGTTTATAATCAAACTCTGATAGAAATTGATAAGGTGATAGCACAAAATGCATAAAATAAAACCCACGGTATTAGTAGTTGATGACGTTGACACCAACGTTATGATCCTCGAAGAAATTTTAAAGATGGATTATAAAGTTGAAACCGCGTTTAACGGCAAGGAAGCGCTCGAAAAACTTCAGGCATCATCTTCGCACCCCAAAATTATTCTTTGCGATGTTAATATGCCTCAAATGAACGGGCGCGAATTTTTCGAGGTTCTAAGAGCCGATGATAATTTTAAACGCATTCCGGTAATTTTTATAACTGTAGAAAACGAATCTGAAAGCGAACTGCTTGAAGCCGGAGCGGTTGATTTTATCAACAAGCCGTTCCTCCCCGAAATCGTAAAATTGAGGGTAAGAAATCA
>JGI24695J34938_10002939_pt1 | contig 12337 bp, 9 predicted proteins | sample TergutCo191P3_FD_34938 | JGI IMG/M metagenome (IMG submission 34938) | reverse complement strand
CAGAGTTTCGACTTTCTTGAACTGTACCGCCGCCACGGCTGCCGTCTTCAGATTGGCGGCGATGATCAATGGGGCAATATTGTAGCAGGCACGGATTTAATCCGCCGCGTAGAAGGCATTGAAGCTTTCGGCTTAACTTTCCCCCTTGTTACAACCTCCGACGGCAAAAAAATGGGCAAGACCTTAAAAGGCGCTCTCTTCCTCGATCCGGCTTTAACCTCGCCTTACGACTTTTTCCAATACTGGCGCAACATTTCAGACGCGGACATTCAGCGTTTCCTGCTTATGTTTACTTTTTTACCTGTGGAAGAATGTAAATCTCTTTGCGCTTTGGGTAAAAATCCGAATGAAGCGAAAGAACGCCTTGCGTGGGAAATCACCTGTTTGATTCACGGCAAAGACGAGGCAGATAAGGCTTTGGCGGGAGCGAAAGCAGCTTTCACAAGCGGCGGGGATAAATCGGCGATGCCCAATAAAGCGATGGCGCGTTCGCTCTTTACAAAAGGGTATAACCTTGTCGATCTTTTCTGCGATACGGGACTGGTTCCAAGTAAAAGCGAAGGCCGCCGCCTTGTTCAACAGGGAGGAGCGTTTGTTTCCGGTATAAACGGCGAATTATCGGCAATTACAGACCCGGCGGCTCTTATCGGCGAAGACAATCTGAACGCAGACGGCGAATTAATCCTTCGCGCCGGCAAAAAACGCTATTTACTTGTGGTGACTGACATCTGCGGCGACACATAATTTTCAGAAAAGTTGCAAAAAATCGCATTTTTATTTTGACAATTTTTTAATTACTGTTTATATTGTTCTTATCTTTTTTAAAAGAGGTAAGAATATGTTGAAATTCGAAGATTATGTTTCAAAAACTCATAAAGATATCCCTCATAATAATTTTGCGAAACTTGTTGAACATCAATCAAAAAAATACGCGGATATCGATTTTATCCGTTATCGGACAGGAAAACAAAGAGAATTCATGCGCTGGAATTATGCAAGATTCGGCGAAGAGTGCCGCCGTATAGCCCGCGGGCTGCTTGAAGCAGGACTCGAAAAAGGCGACAGGGTCGTTTTATGGTCCGAAAACAGACCTGAGTGGATGTCTGTCTGGATGGGTACTATAATTGCCGGAATCGTTATCGTACCTGTCGATTTCCTTGTTACAGAGCAGGAATGTATCAACATAATAAAGATTACAAGAGCAAAGGCGTTTTTCTATTCGGGAAGAAAGAGAGAATTTGCCAAATCTCTGTCCGCTAACGGCATCTCTATGCAGGTATCCGTATGTATCAGCCCGGAAAGCGATGAAGCTGTTGGACAAAACACCGATTATGATGAGTTTGGAAAAAACGCCTCGGGCCGGCAGCTGCCTTCGCCTGACAGTATTTCGCCGGATCATCCGGCTTCGATTGTATTCACTTCTGGAACAACCGGCTTCGCGAAAGGCGTTACACTTTCGCATAATAATATTATCGCCAACGCAAGCGCCGCCATACGCATGCTGCGTCCCAATGATAAAGATGTTTTTATTGATGTTCTGCCGCTGCATCATACATATCCCACAACTTGTTCATTTATCGCGCCGTATGTTTCGGGAATCCCGACAGTAATTGTCGAAAAAATTGTCGGTAAAATAGTTATTGATGATATTAAAGACGGAGGAGTTACGTTCTTAATCGGTGTTCCGCTTCTTTACGATAAAGTAATGGCGGGAATTGACGCCGGTTACCAGAAACTTTCTCCGGTTATCCGCGGGGTTTTAAATATACTCCGCAAAATCGCGCTTAAAAAAGCGAATCAGGGAAACGTTGAGTTTGGACGCAAAGCGTTAAAAATTGTCCGTAAAAAAGCAAGGCTCGATTCAATTATGATAATGGTTGCAGGCGGCGGGCCGCTAAGCATTGATACGGCAAACTTTTTTGACTCGCTCGGATTTAACATGGTTCAGGGCTACGGTATGAGCGAGAACTCTCCTCTTATAAGCGTTAACACTCCGCGCCACAGAAACAATGTATCGGTCGGGCTTCCTGTTCCTTATACCGATGTAAAGATTATTGATCCAAGCCCCGAAGGTATCGGAGAAATCGCCTGTAAATCGCCTTCTGTTATGCTCGGTTATTTTGAAAACGACGAAGCGACAAAAGAAGTAATTAACGAAGACGGTTATTTATTAACAGGCGATCTTGGCTACATCGACGAAAGAGGTTTTATCATTATTAAAGGACGCAAAAAAAACCTTATCGTCGGCTCCGGCGGAAAAAATGTATACCCGGAAGAAGTCGAGGCGCAGTTCGGCATCCAGCGTATTATTTCTCAGGTGCTTATTGTCGGAAGAAAAACCCCCGGCGGCGAAATCATTTACGCGGTAATTGTTCCCCATTATGAAAACATTAAAGAAGATTATTCCGGTAAAGAAAACGATGACGCTTTTATAAAAGACCTTATTAAAAAAGAAGTTGAAGCGGCTAACCGCACACTGCCTGTTTATAAAAAAATCGGCGATTTCTGTATACGCAAAGAGCCATTCGAAATGAACGCTCAGCAGAAAATCAGAAGGTTCTTATATAATTCGATGTACGCGGAATAAATAAGGCGCGGAATTTATCGTGGAAAAATCTTTATTCCCAGTTTTATTATAAAACCTGTAGATTTTGGGTAATCTGCGGTATCAATTATTGAATATGAATGAGCCTGTCCGGAATTCGCATCAAACCCGACAGTATTTGTAAAATAGGAAATTACAGTACCTGCTTCGGCGTAAAAAGATACTGGAGCTTTTCTCAGCGTCCATTCAAAACCCAGCCTGATAATATGCATCCATTGATATGCGCCGTCGCGCAAGAAAAATCTTTTTAATATCGAGTTTGATCCTTCTCTTCCATCCGGATCAAGTTCTGACAACAAGTTGCTTCCGTCTACAGCACCGGAACCGAAATCCGCTCCGTGACGTATCATTTGGTATTGAAGATTTGCGGTAATGTTTCCCGCCGGCATTGTTTCGAATCGTACAAGCAGTTCATCGGAATTTGGCGGCAGGTAATGGCCAAGCGATACGCCGTTATTTGTGTATGCTGTCTCCATTCTTAAATCTCCGTACCAGGGATTAAAATTCCTGTTATGTGTATAAGTATACGGATTAATTTTTGTGTAACTTAATTTAACTGACGAGAAGGACAGAAACGGAAGCGCAATGTTCATTCCAAATTGTAAGGAGAGTATAGTACGATCGAGTTCATAAAAATCCAGAACCCAATATGCTTCATCCCAGAACAGTGAAGCCCAGATTATTCCAATACCGGGATATTGCGCTTTAAGATTAATTATCATGGACATATTATCAAAGTCTCCGATGTTGTTCTGGTAAAAAATAGAGTTTACTATCGGAATACCATACCCAAATTCCAAACGTTTTGGCCAAATTACCGCTTCTCCTATATCAAGCGAAAAGTATTTAAATTTTAACTGTATCATTGATATTGAAAAGAAATTTTGAAATGTCATGGCAGACTTTTTTATTCCGTATGGGATATTTTCACCCAAATATGTATTGAAATATTCAAGAGATCCTGTCATTGCCGCAATGCTAAACCATGAAAAAGGTTTAAATTCAGTTTCTATTCCTAAAAAAGGTCTTGCCATTGTGTTTAATCCCAGGCTGCTGCCTACAGATGTTGAAGACCACTCACGCGGTAATCTGCCTGCTCGTAAAATTAATTTATCATCTAAAAAGGAAGCTGTCATTTCCGACAACAGATTGTAAGCCCCTGCGAAATCTTCAGGCCAAGAATTAAAGTGATAAAGATCACTAAAGAAATATATTGATCCATCCCATCGTTTTCTATATGTATAAGGAAAATGTGTAAGAGGTTCACTGTAAATATTAATTAATCTATTTTGGTATTCGCTTTCCGCATCTCTGTCAAATCCTTCATAATATGTATTATATGTACCGATTAAATTTTTGGGAGCTCTTATCAATCCGCCTTCACCGGCAAATTCCCATGATATATTATTTCCAATATCGCCATTTAAATAAAAACGAATCCAGACATCAGTGCCAAAATAATATCCATCCAGTTCCGGATATAATCCTGCAGAACCTTCCATGTTTAAATTACCGCCAATATTTAACGAGAGCGGGGCTTCATTTTCACCGATGACGGTTTCCATGTGGTATAGACCTTTCTGCCAATCCATACCTTGTTTTGATACTGTAAGTTGAATAAGGTGTTTCTGTAATATTTCCCGTTCAATATTGTTTAGTTTGCCTGTGTTATCTGAATTTAAAATTTGATTAATTGCTGATATAACTGTATTTCTTGTATACGGCTTGATTCCTGACAGGGGAGAACATAAACCTCTTAACTCTGCCTGCTCCAGAATATAGTAAATATGGTTATCCAAAGAGACAGATGTGTGGTTTTGCGCAGAAAGCAGTGGCGCATAAATCGAAAAACAGATAAAAATTAATAAAAAAAACTTTTTATTTTTTTTACACACAAATAATCTCCACTAATTTATCCACTCTGATATTTCTTTATTAGAAATACCCCAGCGCTGGGCGAATTTTATTTCTGATGTCAGGCAATATCGGCAGAATGGAAACGGTTTTTCTAGAAAATTAATTATTTCATTCTTATTATTTACTTTATATATGTCTATACAGTCTTTCTCGTTAATTTCAAGATTTTGCTTAAAATACTCATTGAAGAATTTTATATGTGCCGCTATACAGCAGTTATATATTTTTCCATCCCGTAACGTTGTGCAGCACCCCCAGCTAATTGCGCATTTTTGAAAACTTTTTTTTATATCCTGACTGCCTGTTAAATCAAGAGGTAGCTTGCACATTCTGTCTTTTGTCGCCGATCCGTTAAATAAAAGTTTTACACCATGTGTTTTAGCAATTTTTTTTATTTCTTTTTCATTCAATTTTATTGGATACCGGCTTACGGATACTGTGATTTTATTTTTTTTACAACTGTGCCAGAAATCATCAGATTGTTTTGTCAATAAAATACCATTTGTGGTAACTTGTATTGTAGTAGTTGGGAAATGTTTTCTTGCTATATCAAAAAATTCTGTTAATTTGGGATGTAATAAAGGTTCTCCTCCCAAAATTTTAATTGCAAAATATTTTTTGGATAATTCCGCAAGCCGCATGATATCTTTTTCAAACTGCTCTGGCTGTAGATATTCTTCTTTTGCCAAAGATGAAAAATGATTACAGCCCTTGCAGTTTAAATTGCAATGTTCAACTACATGAACCTCAATGGGAAATAACTTTGATATTCGTTTTCCTTTAACGACAATTAATTGACATATATCCTGTAATATCTGAGGTGATATATATGTTCTTAATAATGCCGGAATATCCTTGATAAAAACAAGTACGCTTTTCATTTTTCAGTTTATATCTCATCCCTGCTTGTTATCACCCTGCTGATCAAGCCGTATCTTACGGCTTCGGCGGCATTCATCCAATAATCGCGGTCTGTATCTTTTTCTACCTGCGATACAGGATTGCCGGTTTCTTCGGAAATCAGGATGTTGATTTTTTCCCGCAGTTTTTCTAGTTCGTTTGCGTGTATTTCGATGTCTGTGGCAACGCCGCGAATCCCCGAAAGCGGCTGGTGAATCAGATAATGGCTGTTAGGAAGCCCGATTCTTCTTTCATTCGGAGAAGCAAGCTGGATGATTGCCGCGGCGCTGGCGACAAGGCCCATGCCGATTGTCCACACTTTCGGCTTTATAAAACGAATCATATCAAAAATCGCGTATCCCGCGTCTGCGTCTCCGCCGGGCGAATCAATAAAAATGCGGATTGGATCGTCGTTAATATCCTCTAATAACAGTAACTGGCGGATTGTTTTTTCTGCCAGCTCTTTATTTACTTCGCCGGAAAGCAGAATTGTCCGGGTTCTTAACATCCTTGCCGCCAGCGGATCGATTACAGGCGATTTGTTTTTTTCCTGATCATCATCGTCTTCGTCATCACAGTAAAATGGGTTCATTAAAAAGCCTCCGCTTTCAATAGTATTGATTTTTTTATGTTAAGGCAATGCGCGCTATATAAACACTTTCTGAACTCTTTTTCCGGCATTACATGTAATTTCATAGGGAATGGTGCTTGTTACCTCGGCTAATGCGGCTGCGTTTTCAGCCCCGCTTCCGAATATGACAGCTTCGTCCCAGCGCTTTACTTTTGGATCCGCTCCAAGATCGACGCAGCATTGATTCATGCAGATTCGCCCGATTACCGGAAATTTTTCGCCGTTAATTGTTATCTGCCATTTATTGCTTGCCAGCCGGGGAAGACCGTCCGCGTAACCGACCGGAAGAATGCCGATGTATGTATCCTTGTCAGCAGTCCATGACCGCCCGTAAGATACAGACTCGCCTTCTTTTATTTTCTTGATTAAAGAGACTGAGCTTCTTAATTCCATTACAGGCTCTACGGATATAACGCTGTATTCCGACAATTTTTTTATTTGTTCCGCTCTTTCTAATAAGCTTCCATGCGTATTTATCTCATTTTCTTCTGCGGTTTTGCAGCCGTATAACAGGATACCGGGCCTTACCATATCCAACCATGAGTCGGGATGCAGAATTATCGCGCCTGAGTTTGCCGCGTGAATAATTCCCGGATCAATTCCTGCCGCTCTGACGGCTTCAACGGCGTTTGTAAAACATTCAAGCTGCTTTTTTGTGTATTCGATGTCGCTTTTCGCGGTTGAATCAGAAACGGCAAAATGAGTGGCAATNCCCGCCAGTTTCAGCCCTGTAGATGAATCAATAAAACGCGCGAGAGCAAGGTATTCGTCATCTTCTAAGCGGCAGCCAATCCGTCCCATACCGGTATCTATTTTAATATGGACCGGTAATTTCGTTCTTTTTGCCGCATCTCCCATAATTTCCGCGAATTTCCGGTTTGTTTCATCAACTTGCTTACTTAAAATAGAGGCGAATTCCATATCCGAAATAAATGGAGTAAGGTTTTCATTAATTATCTGGGGAATTTCATCAGGATGAGGCTGAGAAAATAATAAAATCGGCGCTTTTATGCCGTTTTTCCGCAGTTCAACGCCTTCGGATACTGCCGCAATGCCAAGACAATATACTCCGGCTTTTATACAAGCCTCTGCTATCTGCTGCATCCCGTGACCGTAAGCATCCGACTTTACCGGAACACAAATAAGTCTGTCTTTTCCGATTCTATTTCTGATTGATTTTAAATTCTCATTAAATTTTTTTATATTGATTATTACTTTTGTCCACATTTTTTGATATTAACAGAAAATACGCTTCTAATATAGTTGAATTCAATGTTTTTTGGCGATATAATAATAATGGGTATGTATGTCCAAAATGTAAGGAAACTTTTTCTCCTCATTTTTCTCATTTTCTTTATCTCTGCCTTTTTCTGCGGCTGCGATATTTTGGATACTATACTGCCGTCCGCCGGAAATTACAAATTGAATATACATATTAACGATACTCCTATTGACGAGCTTTCATTTGTTAAATCAACTGACGATATTAAACTGCTTTTTGAAGATTCAGTTTCCGATGATCAGGATGTTACCGGTTTGATGGTTTTTCTCAGAAACGCGGGTCAGCAGTTAATGAGTCAAAGATCGGTTTTCAGCCTTAACAGCGATGATTTGCTGCAAGCCGACACTGACAATATCGAAATAATTAAAAATCTTGATAACCTCCCCTTATTCCAAATACCTGAAGAATTGCCTGTTGGTTTATATACAATTGTTTTACAGGTTATGAGCGGCAAAAATGTTTTGCAAAAAACCGAGAAATCTTTTTACTATCTGAAAGATACGGAATTCGATTTTAAAGGCATTAATACATATCTTCCCGGTATCGCGGACAGTCCCGGTCTTATTCCCAAAGGGACATTAGTGATGGCCGAAGCTGACTTGAGTTTTTCCGGTGCTCTTGATCCTTACATAGTCTGGTACGAAGGCAGAAGAAAAATCAGCGAAGGTTATTCATCTGACGGAGCCGGTCAGATTTTCTGGAAAGCGCCGGATCAAAGCGGATTCTTTCTGCTGCGAGCCGAAGTGTTCCCTGTAAATGTTTCGAACAGGTTTACGGGATATACAAATGAGGCTTCGCTGCTTGTTTCTTCTACTAAAACATTTGATATGCATCTTATCTCCGGGGATTTATCTCAGCTTATGTATTGGTATACATTCGAAGGTAATTTAAATGATTTAAAATCTGCTGCCCCGGCGGATCATGGTTCTGCGCAATCTGTAAAATCCCGGCAATGGAAAGGTGTAAACGGTACATACGGACTTGCCGCAGGTTATAATAACATCGTTGATCTTCCGAATATTCCCGCCGCGGGAAACAGCGCAATTAACTGGCAGATTTTATTCAGATTTATGCCCTTAATGGACGGAGGAGTATTCTCTGTTTTGTTTGATTCAACGCGCAATATTTTTATGCATTTATTTTTTAAGGATCGTGATCTTATTTTAACACTTGCGTCTTTTAATTTATCGGTTTCGCATACTATAAGCCTCCCGCATAATGAAAATGATGATAAAAGCGGTTCGTCTGAAGATGTAATTCTTTCCGCGTTCCTTACCGCTTCTGTCGGTTTCTCTTTTGCTGACGGTGTTTTATCCGCGCAGTTCAATAATATTGGTAATTTTATTGACGCTGACCCCGCGGTATTATCGCTTGCCCTTGATTCGGAAATTGATAAAGAAATAAAAATATTTCTTGGATCTCGTCCTGAAAATACAATCGCCGATAACAATGAGACGCTTTTTGGATCTACTGTTATTTGGGACGAGTTTGCCATGTATTTAATGCCGGCGGCGGATAATTTATTAACAGAAATCAGATTACCGGCCGTGAATGAAACGGTTTCTATTACTTCTGTACAAACAGTTAAAAACAGCTTCTAACAATTAAATTCTATGAAGATAAAATTTTCTTTTGCTTTTTATCTTTTGTTTATTTTTTTTCTTTTTTCCTGCGTAAGCCAGGCGGACAATGTCTTTATTCCTGTTCCGGATGAAAATTTTTTTATTTATGAAGATACAATCGGGATTAGTGTATTTGATATTATTCAGACAAAAGACGGCGGAACCTCTGTGCCTGTTTGGCTTTCGCTTTTTTTAAACGGCGGAGTTGAAGCTGTAGAAAACCATTATCGTTTTTACGGTAAATATGTTTTTATCGAAACAAATGAAGGAGAGAATTTTACCGCGCTGTCAAGATGGGCGGATAATTATTCCGAAGCGCTGGATTTTCCCATGCTTGCCGCGGCAAGGATTGAAAAAAAGATGATAAAATCTGCTTCTCTGTATCCTGATGATGAATACGGGCGGTTTTTTGAAAGGCTTGTAAAAAGCGCGTATAGCGCTGATTTTCCCGGCGCTGTTAAAGAAGAAACTTACTGGATAAAAGTAAATACCGGCAATGATGATGTTGACGATATATCAAATAATTCCATTTTGGAAAATTATTTTTTCTTTGTTTTAATCAGCATAGATAAACCATTAATGCAGGATGTAATTTATAATCTGATTGAGCGGGCTTCGGAGGTTTCAGCCGCAACCCGTCCGCAGGCAGCCGCGATAAATAATATTAAGCAGGATTTTTACACGGATTTTTAATATGGCACATAACGTTTTTTACGGCGACGAATCTCCTATTGCCGCTTTCGCGACACCGGCCGGCGGCGGCGCGCTTACATTAATCCGCTGTTCCGGGAAAGGTTCCATAAAAATGGTTTCTTCTGTCTTTGAACCGGCAGGAAAAAAAAAGGACGCTCTTGATACGGCGCAGGGGAACACTGTAGTACATGGCTGGATTATTGCAGATAACAATGAAAAAATTGATGAAGTATTAATTTCTGTTTTTCGCTCTCCTAAAAGCTATACAGGCGAAGACAGTCTTGATATCTGCTGTCACGGCGGATATTGCGCCGGAAACGCTGTAATTGCCGCGTTAAAAACCACCGGTTTCCGTGACGCTCTTCCCGGAGAATTTACATTCCGCGCGTTTATGAACGGCAAAATCGATCTTACCAAAAGCGAATCTATTATGGAGCTTGTTTCCTCAAAAACAGATACAGGCCGAAGCCGCGCCGTTTCGCGCCTTAGCGGATCGCTCCAAAAAGAAATTAACGAAATAAAAGAAAAACTTGTTCATATTCTTGCAGGCGCGGAACTTTATCTTGATTATTCTGAAGATGAAATCAGCACTGACGCAGATGAAGCGGCCGGCAGGCTTCCAAACATTGATACCGCTGTTGATGTTCTTACGCGTTTAAAAAAACTTTCCGCTTCATGGCAGACAGAACGCATTTACCAGGAGGGGATTACCTGCGTAATTACAGGACGCCCGAACGCCGGAAAATCCAGTCTGTTTAATTCTCTTCTTAGGGAAGATCGTTCCATTGTAACCGAATTTCCCGGCACAACCCGCGATTGGATAGAAGCATGGGTTTCATTTAACGGAATACCTGTCCGTCTTATTGACACTGCCGGCCTTCGCGAAGCAAACGACACCGCGGAAAAAATCGGAGTGGAACGCAGCCGTCTTCTTTTACAGGAGGCTGATATTGTTTTATATCTAATAGACGGAGAAGAAGGATTTACAAGCGAAGATCATGAGGAATTCAAAAAATTTGAAGAGCGAAAAAATAATATTTGTGACAATACGATTAAAAAAAATGTGTTCTTATTTTTATGGAATAAATGCGATATCGCAAAACCTCCGGCAGTGTTTCCCTTAACAGGAATTTCTCCGGTTTATATCAGCGCGAAAACAGGCGGCGGTCTTGCCGGTTTGCAATCGGAGATTACTTCTGTGATTTTTCAGACAGCGGGCTGGAACGCAGAGTGTATAGATAAATCGGCCGCTCCTTCAATTGGTTCAATACGGCAGAAAAATCTTGTTGATGCCGCGTATTTCTCGCTTGATGAAGCGCTCTCTCTCGCGGAGCGGAATGAACCTCTCGATCTAATCGCGCCGCTTTTAAGAGACGCCGTTAACTCGTTAGGTGAAATTACAGGAGAAGTTTCTACTTCGGATATATTGGAAGAAATGTTCAGCAAATTCTGCGTTGGCAAATAGTGTCTGTCAACAAAGTCAGGCGCTTTAAATTATATTAAAATAATTCGATCTGAGTTTTTTGTTTTTCTTCGAATGTGTGCATATACTTAAATAATTCATCGTTGTTACAGACAATATTATAATCTTTGCAGATTTTATAAAACAAAGGCGTCAGTATGTCATTGTTATCGCTTGTTATAATGTAGCTGTTGCCGTATTTTTTTTGATATATATTTTTTAATCCGGGGAAACGCTCGTCAAGTTTTGAGTAATAATAATCGCGGCTTCCGTCCCGAAGCGTAAGTCCTATATTCCAGAACAAAATACCGTAAACGCCGGCATCAATACAATAATCTAAAAGACCGCGAAGGTTTTCTTTTGTATCATTAATAAAAGGAAGAAACGGACTTAACCACACGATTGTTTGTATTCCGTTTTTTTGCATGACTTTTAAAACATCATAACGCTTTTTTGTTCCGCAGACATTTGGCTCAATGATTTTACAAAGTTCCTCATCATAAGTTGTCATAGTAATTTCAACGATGCACTTCGCTTTCTTGTTAATGTTTACAAGCAAATCCAAATCGCAAAGAATCAAATCTGACTTTGTTTGAATCGCGAGTCCGAAGCCGTGCTTTTCGATTATTTCAAGGCAGGCTCTTATGTTCGCGAGGTTTTCCGGAATGTTTATATAAGGATCGCTCATTGAGCCTGTGCCTATCATGCATTTTTTTCGTTTTCGTTTTAATGAGTCTTCCAGCAGCTTCGGCGCGTTAATTTTTATTTCTGCATCTTCAAAGCCGTGTTCAATGCGGTAGCATTTGCTCCGCGAGTCGCAGTAAATACAGCCGTGCGTGCATCCTCTGCTTATGTTCATTCCGCCTGATGCGCTTAAAATGCCTTTGGCTTGTTTTAGGTGCATGTATAGTTTAGAGTATACCATGATGGATTTCGATTGCATAATCATAGGAGGCGGCCACGCGGGTATTGAAGCATCTCTTGCGGCCGCGCGTCTTGGTTTTTCCGCGCTTTTAATCACCCAGAACCCTGATAAAATCGGCGCGCTTTCCTGCAACCCCGCGATTGGCGGGCTTTCCAAAGGCAACCTTGTGCGCGAAGTTGACGCGCTTGGCGGCGAGATGGCAAATTTGATTGACGCGACAATGATTCAATACCGCGTACTTAACCGTTCGCGAGGGCCCGCCGTTCAGGCGCCGCGCGCACAGGCTGATAAACACGCATA
>JGI24695J34938_10002938_pt1 | contig 12339 bp, 8 predicted proteins | sample TergutCo191P3_FD_34938 | JGI IMG/M metagenome (IMG submission 34938) | reverse complement strand
ATATTTCGGCGATAATGTTAACGGAATTTTTTATTTACGGGAAAACGGAGCGTACTCATGGAGTATAGGCGGTGAATACACCGGTGTGGGCGTAGCGCTGTATCCGGCGGGAATCGAAATTTTAGGTTACAGCAAAGTAAAAAACGATCCGGACCTCGTTTACGGAAATCTTCCAACCGATAAAACAAAAGTGCGTATATGCCTGGAAACCGGTGATTCACTCTTTATAGAAAATATTTTTTATAAGGAAGAAGATATAAATTCCATTCAGTATTCCGCGGAATTCAACAATCAAATGATTTTTATAAATATTTTTTACATCGCAATCGACAGCGAAACCAGAAGATTGGAAAGAGCGGTTTTTAATTATAATGATATGACGCACACGCTCAATCTTGACGGAATGACGTTATGGTATGAAGCCTTAAATATTTCAGCTGACGATTACAATTTTGACGGATATACGGATATTAACATTATCGACGCTTTCGGCGCTAATTCGTCAAACAATGTTTTTTTGTATAATCCGCAGATTAACGGTTATTATCTTAATAACGAATTATCTTTTACAGGCAGTATTACCGTTGATAAAAACACTCATTCTTTGATACAAACTTTCCATGATTATGACACCGATAAAACAAAATACAGCGAATATGTATGGGAGAACGGAGGATTGGCGTATATCCGCGATTTAAATTCCGATGACGAGCGTATTGGCGCTGTTACAAGGCATTAACAACAGTTAATGTTTAATTGCCAAAATTATTCCGAAGTTAATTCCGCGTGAGTTTCAGCTAACTGTTTTATTATCGGCAGTTTCTGCGGGCACTTTGTTTCGCAGGTTCCGCACTGCGTACACTTTGAAGCGGCGGCGCTTTTTATCCAGCTCCAGCCGTTGATTACTTCGTTATACGCTTTTTTCGCGTGGTCTTTTAAATCGTAAACGCGGTAGCGGTTCATAATGTCAAAAAGGTACGAAATATCGATTCCCGCAGGGCAGGGTTTACAGTAATTACAGCCGGTGCAGTAAAGCTTCGCAAAGTTTTTATGTTCTTCCATCATCGCGTTGATGCGCTGCACTTCATCGCCGGAAAGATGACCGGTACGTGATGCGACATCACAATTTTCCTTAACCATTTGCAGGTTTTCCATGCCCGAAAGGCATATATCGGCGTTTTCGTTGGCAAACACAAAGCGCAGAGCCATCTCGGCGGTGCTGACGCTTTTATTTTTTAAAAGCCCTTGAATTACTTCGCTTGGAGCGCCGAGCCTTCCGCCGCCGACAGGTCCCATCACCACGGTGCCGAGTCCTTTGGATTTAGCGTAAGCGAGATTTTCTTCGTTGGATCTGTCAAGCAGATTATACTGAACAAGAGTGGATTCGAAAATTCCCGAATCGACTATTTTTTTAAAATTTTCAGGCGCATCATGATACGAAAAAGATAAATGTTTTATAAGTCCCTGATCTTTTGCCTTGCGCGCCGCTTCGATCGGACCGTATTTTTGTTTCTGCCAATCCTCAAAGCCTTTTAAATTGATGCCCCAAAAATGATAAAAGTCGATGTAAGAGGTATCGAGCATTTTTAATGATTTTTCCAGCCTCGCAGTCCAATGATCGCCGTCACTGTCCTCGATTGGATTTTTTGTGGACAGATAAACTTTATCGCGGTAGCCTTTCAGCGCCTTCCCGACAGCGGTTTCGCTTAACGAATCGCAGTATGTGGGAGCGGTATCAATATAGTTTATTCCCATATCAAAAGCCTGCTGCATAAGAGGAATCGCAAGCTCGTCATTGATCGCTTTTTTTCCGTCAACATCAATTATCGGCAGCCTCATAGCCCCGAACCCGAGAGCGGAAGTTTTCACGCCTGTATTTCCAAATTGCTTATAAATCATTTTTTGCTCCAATTTTTTTTAGGGAGTGGGGAGTAGAGAATAGGGAATGGGGATTATTGTTCGAAATCTTTGCTTGTTGCTTCTCGCTTAGAATACGAACAACGCTCCCCACTCCCCATTCCCTAGTCCCTATATTTTACATTTCTAAAATTACTTCGTTCTCTGCTTTAAGCACAGACGCGGGAATATAATTTCCTTCCATTGCTTGTCCGTTTACTGTTAATTTTTTACAACCGCTTTCCGCGCCGCCCGGGTTATTCACTTTTATGTTAAGTTTTTTGCCGCGGAAAGATTTTTCCATGGTGAGGGTTTTCCAGCTTGAAGGAATCGCGGGCGCGAGGCGCAGTCCGTCGATGTCGGGTCTCAATCCTAAAATGCCTTCTACGCTTCCTACCATGACTGTGCTTGCCGTTCCTGTCAGCCAATGAACATGACTGCGTCCTTCGAAGGGGCTCTCCGTGCTTTCTGTGAACTGCGAATAAACATACGGTTCCATCAGGCGGGTTTCGGCAATGCCGTTCTGAGCGGCAGGGCAGCTTTCCAGATAATATTCAACTGCGCGTCCGCCGCGTCCCAGCAATGCTTCTGCAAGAATTATCCAACCCTGCGATTGAAGGAAGATGCCGCCGTTTTCTTTTGTTGATGGATTGAATAAAAGAGCGAGCGCTCCGTCGAATGCGTGCTTGACATACGAGGGTGACATAAGGCGTGCGCCGAATTTTGTGTTTAATTCTTTATGCACTAAATCGAGGATCTCCTTTCCGCGTGATTCATCGGCGAAACCGGAAATTACAGCCCAGCTTTGCGGGTTCAGCCAAATTGCCGCTTCCGGATCGCCGGGTTTACCGACGATTTGATCTTTTTCTGTGATGCCGCGGATAAATCGATCTTTGTTCCAGCATTTTTCTTCGATGATTTTTCCAAAGCGCGATTTTAATTCTTCCATTTGTTTTTCTGTCGCCGAGTCTTTTTTATTTTTGGAAAAACGAATCATAATTTCGAAAGCGTAGTAAAGCTGCATCGCCACGAATACTGAGATGCCGTTCGCGCCTAACCTGAGGCAGTCGTTCCAGTCCGCATGAAGTCCCGCGGGAAGTCCGTGAATGCCAAGATGGTTAAGCGAAAAATCGATCGCTTTTTTAAGATGGTTAAACAGCGTGTCCTCGCCCGAATCGGCGTAAGGGATAATTTCGTCTAACAGCGCGGTGTTGCCCGTTTCGGCGATATATTTCCACACTGTCGGGAAAAGCCAAAGCGCGTCATCGGCGCGGTATGAGGGATGCCCTGTCGAGTTTCGGTATGAAGCGTCTTCGGGTTTGTCTTCGTGACCGGGATTGTGGCTGTACTTTACAAGAGGAAGCGCGCCGCCGTGATTAACCTGCGCCGAAATCATAAATTTAATTTGTTTAAGAGCCATTTCTGGATCAAGATGAATGATACCTTGAATGTCCTGCACAGTGTCGCGGTAGCCGTAGCCGTTGCGCTGTCCGCAGTAAATGAGCGATGCGGCGCGTGACCAGACGAATGTGATAAAGCACTGATACGCGTTCCATGTGTTGATCATGTTGTTAAAGTTGTCATCCGGTGTTGTCACTTTTAAGTTGCCAAGTTTATCGTGCCAATATTTTTTTAATTCGGCGATTTCTTTTTCTGTAATCGAAATATTTTCGTAACGCGAAATAATTTCGTTCGCCGGTTTTTCGCGCTTCTGCCCGAGGAGGAAAACAAACTCGGCGCTTTGACCCGCCGCAAGTTCGAGTTTTGTCTGAAGCGCGCCGCATGGGTTCATGTTGTAGTTGAGAGTTCCGTCAAGTTTTCCGTTTTCGATCGACACGGGATTTCCGTAATCGTGATACATGCCGATAAACTTCGCGCGATCGCCGCAGTAACTCACGACCTTTGCGCCCGCAAGACCGAAGAAACGGTTTTCGACCCTGCTGATATTCTGATCGTTCAAGCAGTTTTCGTTAATCGCCTGCATGATAAATTTTTCTTTAAAATATGTGCGCGTAATAAATTGCGTGTATTGAAGATTTACCTGATCCTGCTCGTAATTGCTGTCCGTTGTAAACTCGGCATAACCGAAACATGAAAGCTTTCTTGCCTTCGATCCTTTGTTGGTTACTTTAACTTTCCAGACTTCGTAGTCCGCGCCGTTGGGAACATAATAGCAGGCTTCGCTGCGGATGTCTTTATACTCAGCTTCGAGAATTGTATAACCTGTGCCGTGGCGGCAAATCGATTTATATTGATCCAGCGGTTTTCCGACAGGCTGCCATGAAGCCGACCAATAATCGCCGCTTTCATCATCTCTTATATAGATATAACGGCCGGGGCGATCCTGTTCGTTAAATCTGTATCGAATTAATCTTCCCGCCGCGCCGCTTTTTACAAAGCTGTAGCCGCCTGCGTTGTTTGAAATAATCGCGCCGTAAGCCGGCGAGCCGAGATAATTCGCCCAGGGAGCCGGCGTATCAGGCTTATCAATTACATATTCTCGTTTTTCAGGATCAAAAAATCCATACTGCATACTATCCTCCATATTGATTTACTTATTAAAAACATTTTATCATATAATCAGTGGATTTGGAACAGGAAGAAGCCCTTTACGAATTTCTCGAAAACGCGACGGAGCCGTTTACACTGGATGATATAACCATTTATGTGCAGGCTTCCGGGCAAAAGCCAAACAAAAAACTTTCCGCGGAAATCGGCGCGTATCTTGATGTCAGAAAAATCGCTTTTAAGCAGGATAATTTTAATTGGGTTTCGCGGCGTACATGTTTTGAACCTGCCGTTTTTGTGATCACTCCTTCGCGGCTTGAATTGCTCAACGGAATTTTAATTCCCGGTCACCGCTGCATTCCCTTCGCCAATCCGCTCGTTCTGCCTCATCGTTTTAAATTTATATGGAAGGGCGAAGCTGTTCCTATGACAACAACGGAAGCGCCGCCTGAGGATTTGTATCCTTACTATATAATTTACGGCGAGGAATTCGCTCCTCAGTATATCGCGCGCGATAATCAAAAAAATGAAGAAGCGTTTAACGCCGACCCTTACGAAGATCCGCCGGAAGTTTCGATTCACACTCTTGATATGCGCGTCATCTACCGCGAAAGTTCGTTTGTTCCCGGCGATCGATTTTTAGTCCGCGCATTGGATTGGAAGAATTGTATTTTTGATATTAAGAAAGCCCCGAAAGATTTTTGGAAAGCGGGCGAACTTGATAAATGGATCGAAGCTGCCGAGAACGGATTTGAAAAAAGTTTTACGGTTCTCGGTCCCGGTTCCAGCACCGAAGAGCAAATCGCTTTCGCTTATTGGTTCGGCGGAAAACCGATGAGGGAATTCCCCGGCTACTCGCTTGAGGAATTTCTTTTTGAAAAAACAAACCGCGTCGACATTGTTTCTTACGGATTGGAAACACGTTTCTGGTTTGCCGGAAAAGACATCCCCGATATTTCCTGCCTTCAAAATTATTCTGTTCCGCCCGACAGAACTTACATAGAAGAAATTTTATACAGCAAAAATATTCCGATTTCGGAATTTGTAATTCTTTCTTACATTAAAGACGCGTTCTACCGCAACGAAAAAGATATTGATAATGTGATCAACCGTTTGATACCGCCTGTCGTTCATCTCGACGAGCCCGAGTGGGATATTATCGCCGATTACATTTCCGACAGCATGGAAGATTTTTACAAAGGCTATTCGCTTTTTTTGGATCAGGGAGCGGGACCGATTCGTCAGCGCGTCGCGGAACTGCACACAGCGGTTATCGAACTTTCTACAAGACTGCAAAAGGGCGAGATTGAAAGCGCATGGCTACCGCGCCACACTTTCATTGTGCTCTCGCAAATTCAGGGACACGCCGCCGCGTTACTCGAAGATTTGGCTTTTGACGAATCGCCGTCGCAGTCCGATATAATCGCGATGGATAATTCGCTTGACAGCATGATTGACACTTACTCCGATATAAAAGAATTGATCAATACTGCGATGGATAATTTTAGAAGAAGCAATTTAACTTTGATACACGGCGGGAAATCTTCTTCCAATCTGCAGATGTGGCGGATGATTCAGCTCAGCATAACAGGTCTTGATGTCTGGCGCCGCGCGATAATTTCCCATGACTGTTCGATGGAAGAGCTTCATAAATTGATACAGATCGGAATGAACTGGAAAGACGGTCTGCGTTTCCGTTTTTACTGCGATACTCCCGAAGGCGGCAAAGAATACCTGCACGATAAAATAAAGTTAGGTGACATCGATTTCCGCGGCAAAAAAGAATTGATTTACGAATACGGCTCAAAGTGGAATGTGCGTATAATAATCATGTCGTCATATCAGCCCGCCAAGAACGAAGTTACGCGCTTTATCGCAGGCGACGGAGCCGCTCCTCCCGAACAAGTCGACGGTCCCCGTCATTTCAGGCGTCTTCTGGATCAAAGCTCCGGCAGTATTCCCGAAATAGGCGTTAATAAAAATCCGGTTAAAGCTGAATTCGGCGCGGATTTACTTGCAGGGGTTTTTGATATTGATAAGATGAATGATGAACTGCAGGGGTTGTTTAAAAATATTTAATCGTAACCGGCGAGGCTGACTGCGGCTGCGCAGGCAGGTAAAATCTTTGCTAAGAATTCGCTACAGAACCTCAGAGTTTTATTTTCATTTTAATTTAAATATCAATCATGATTATTTATTGTCACGCTGAGTTTCTTTTGCGAGGAGCGGCAAAAATGATTTTGCCTGCCTGCGCACCCGCAGTCAGCCTCGCCAATTGTGTGTTTTCAATTTTTTTTAAACGAATACATGCTATTGTCGTGACAGCCGCTGTCGTTACAGATATGGAAATTAGGTATACATATAAACAAAACGGTGTTATGGAAATGACTGTATGAAACGCAAAGCATTTATAAAAATATTGGAATTAAGATGTATTAAAAGAAATTCCCGGTCGAAAATAAAAAACGATCGAATGCCTGCATTAATATCTCTATTTAAAAAGAGAAAATATGCGGTTGAGTACCGCGTTTCGATCTAATGGTTTTTTGACATAAGATTTTGCTCCCATGAGTAAGCATTTTTTAACCTTATCCTCCTGACCTGCAGAAGAAACCATTACCACTTTTGCATTTTTATCGTACTTAAGTATTTCTTCAAGAGCGGTGATACCATCCATTACCGGCATAATTATATCCACTGTTACAAGATCGATAGTTGAGCGCAGTTCTTTATATTTTTGAACTCCCTGTTCTCCGTCTGCGGCCATCGCTATTACATCAAAACCTTCATAAGTCAATATTTGACTCATTTGTTTACCTATAAAAGCGGAATCATCGACTACCAGAACTTTTTTTCCTCTGCCGAAACCGGGAGAAAATTCAGGCGCAATTGTTTTTACTTCTTCCTCTGTTTCAGATTCAGATTCACTCGGCGGCGGCGGTACCGATTTTTTCTTCGGCGGAGGAGCTTTGACAGTTATTTCTTCTACGGTAATATTTTTCATGTTTTCTTTTATCTGCTCTTTCATACTTAAATAACTTTCTCTGTCGAGCATTCCTTTTTTAAACATTTCTTCCAATTCTTGTAAATTTTTTTCCATCTCAGTCATTGTTTTGCTCTCCTTTTTATTTTTATTTTATAAACAATTATAAAATAAAAATTTTTTAAGAAATATATAAATTTGTTGCCAAAACATATAAATTTGTTGCGTTTTAATAAACATCACGAACAAGCAGTCGGCGCAAAGGTGCCAAGAATCATTTTTTTGAAATATCATTTTTTAGAAAAATAATTATTATAAAAATATCCTAACGTTTGATAATAATCAAACACAATCGGTGAGGCTGACTGCGGGTGCGCAGGCAGGCAAAACCATTTTTGCCGCTCCTCGCGAAAGAAACTCAGCGCAACAGTAAATTAGCATAATTGGTTATAAAGAAAAAAAGTTATATGAAATTCTGAGGTTCTGTAGCGAATTCCCTGCAAAGGTTTTGCAAGCCTGCGCACCCGTAGTCAGCCTCACCGCTTACGATTGATAAAACCCTAAGGTTCTGCAGCGAATTCTTAGCAAAAAGTTTTGCCCGTGCGCACCCGCAGTCAGCCTCACCGCTTACGAATAATTTATAACAATAAATTTTTATCAAAGAGACATCGCCGGCGCATAACGTATCCGCATTTCAGGCGGGGATTTAATTTGCGTGTAGTAATTTATTTTCCAGTCCTGTCCTTGTGACGGATCGTTTACTCCGTCAGGCGGAGGAGCGAATAGTTTTAAAGTGATATCTTTGCTTCCTTCGAATTTATTTTGGAAGAACGCGGAAATTAAATCGATCGATTTTACTCCGGGTTTTTTGTAAAACCAGCGGTTGTTTATTTCTATCATTAAATTTAAATCTTTATCTTCATCGTTAAAATTTATTTCGCAGAAGACGGGATTTTTTTCGAAGTTCAGCGTAATCGCAAGTCCGTCGGAGTCTTCGCTTCCTCCCCATCGCAATTTTGCGGGGAAACTTGCTGCGTCTCCGGTTTTCATTGTGGGTTTAAAATCTTCCATGTTAAGGATTTTTTTGTATTCTTCAAGTATCGGCTGCTCAACGCCGATGCCGGAGTTGTTAGGATCTTCGATTTCTAATCCGAGTCTGCCCCGATCGCGGAATTGATAAAATGTAACGCCTGTGATGCACGGCGCTTCCTTAGGCAGACGGCGGTAAAAATCGCCAAGCTGCTGAGCCTGCTCGTAAGGACCGGTGACATCACCGTCTGCGTTAAACTCACTGACAACAAACGGGCGTGTTTTTTTCTCTCCCCTTTCCATGAAGCGATCGTACTCAAGATTAAAATCGCGTAACATGTCTGTGTTGTTTCCGCGCTTGTGAGATTTTCCGCCGGGCTCCGCGATGTCGAATGGCCATCCCCAGTGGAGCGCAAGATAAGTGTCCGTAGACCAAAAGTCCGTTACGCGAATAGCCTCGGCAAACTCGTCTTCGTAGTGCATCTTTCCGTCAGCGCGGGGAGGATCGCCGATGCACAAAATTGTTTTAATGTGCGGCGCATGTTTTTTTATTATTTTGTGGAAGCGCACATAAAAGTCGGCAACCTCCTGATAACTGTATCGTTTGTTAAACGCAAACCAGTTGCCTGTAGCCTCGTGATTTATCCTGAGCATCAGCCTGCCGTAGGGTCGGAGCTCGTCGGCTATTTTAATTAAATGTTCGTCGGGCACAGCGCAGTCAACAGTGAGGGTGAGAATCACATCCTGCCCGTGACGGCGTACGTCGCGCATCGATTTAAAAGGCTCACCGTTTATATTGCCGCCTATTCCGCCCTGATACGGAAAATAATCATCGTAGGCATAGTCCCACGCAAAGCCGACTTTATCGCCCGGTTTTACAAGAGTGCTGGCGCGAGCCGGCCATCCCTTATCCAGCGGATAATAACAATACATAAGATTGATACCGCGGTGCGGACGTCCCAATTTATGAAGAATATAATCCTGATCGACATATTCTCCCCGTTCGCTTCCGTCGCCTAAATCAAGCGCGCATTTGGCTTGTCCCATATGTAAATGATTTATTTTCATGAGTTTAGTATAAGACAGAGACTGTAATTTAACAAGGTGACGGAGTTGGAATAGAAGTTGGTTACTAACCTGCCATTTCTTTTTTGTATATTGTTGTTAGTGAATCCTGTAACAACTGCGAAAAATTAATATGCCTTGCTTCGGCGAATGTGTTAAGCCATGCCGGAATGGTCAGATTTTTTCGCACCGCTTTATTGCCGTATTTTGCCGCGTAAGCATCCATGTCTAGTACAAGCATGCTGACAAAACCGCCTGTCTCCGGGCGGATCTTTTTTATTGGGCTTGCCGGAGGAATTGGTTTTCCATCTTCAAGCTCTGTTAGAACCCAACCCGATGCCGCATCTATACCCATTAAAATTGCTTCGGCAAGCGAATCACCTTCACTTATACATCCCGGAAGATCGGGAACTTCTACAGTAAACCCCTGACTATCTTCGTCTTCCCAAGGGTAAAAAATTGCAGGGTATGCTAATCTCATATATTCCTCCTATTTTATTCCAGCTTGTTTTAATATGGATTTGATTGTTTTAGGATGAAGATCATCTTTATGAAATGGAATAGTCACCTTTCCTGATTTTAAATTATGAGAATAATGATAGTGTGAACCGCTGACTGTTTTTAGCTTCCATCCATCTTTCTTTATAATGCGTTCAATTTCTATGAACTTCATATTTATATTATACGTATAATACGTATTAATTGTCAATGAAATATATTTTATATTAACTAATAATTCCGCGGATTGAATGATGCGTCTATGTCTTTTTTTATATTTGTTATCATGTTAGAAATTATTTCTTTTTTTATATTGACAGGCATTTTTTCGAGGTAATCTTTTGTTTTTGGTTTTTGCTCTTTTTGTTTTTCTTCTGTTTCGTATGTGAATAATTTATGCGAAGGAATCTCCAGCGCGGCGGCAATTTCTTCTATTTTATTGAAAGAAGGAATGCGTCTGCCCATTTCGATTTGACCTATATAATTGGAAGTTGTATCGCATTTTATGGCAAGTGTCATTTGGGATATTCCCCTTTCTTTACGGATTCTTTTCAAATTATTAATAAAAATTTGCTGTAAAGTCATATATAGGTCTAATAGACATATTTTTAAATAAATAAATCGTCTGTCTTATTGACATATTATATATATAATGTTATTATGTCTTTAAGACATATTTTTGAATTGAGGTGTATTTTATGAAAATTGGGATTAAATTAGCTGGAGTTTTGGCGTTTTTAGCAATTATTTGGGTTGTTTTTACCGGGTGTGAAGAAGCTGGCATTATAACAGATATTGAGAAAGAGCCAGAATATAATGAACCTTTGCTTAGTGGAATTGTGAATATTACCGGTGTGACACAAGTAGGTCAAATATTATCCGCGGATATAAGCAATCTTGACGGCAGCGGCGGGATTACATTTTTATGGAACAGGGAGACCAATAATAATAAAAATACATATACTATTTTAGCTTCTGATGTTGGATCAACTATTACCGTAACTGTGACTCGTTCCGGATATTCCGGCAGTATTACAAGCGCGCCGACAGATATAATTACAGCGCATACGCCGGGACTTGCCTTTACATTAATTAATAACAATACCGCGTACTCGGTTTCTAAAGGTACGGCAGCTTCCACGATTGTAATAATACCGTCTGTATACGAAGGACTCCCCGTGGTCGCGATAACGGACTCAGGCTTTACTTCTTATACAAACATGACCGATATAATAATTCCGGACGGCGTAACCAGAATAGGAAATTATGCTTTTTTTAACTGCGATAACCTAGAAAGCGTATTGATACCGGCAGGTGTTACAAGCATCGGTAATTTTGCGTTTCATAATTGCTATAGTCTGAATTTTATTTTTTACGGCGGAGCTTCTAATTCAGACTGGATAAGTATAACAATAGGTTCTAATAATACACACCTTACAGAAGCAAATCGATATTATTATTCTAAAACATTTTACGGTACAGTAAACACCCAATGGCGGTTTATAGATAGTTTTCCTGTAATTTGGCCAATAACATCGGGTCTTGCTTTTACATTAATAAATAATGGTACAGAATATGAAGTTGCACTAGGTATAGCAACTGATTATGAAATTTTTATACCTGCTGTTCATGAAGGATTACCTGTTACCAAAATAAAAGATTATGGTTTTTATATTCAAGAAAATTATATATCGAGTATAATGATACCAAACAGCGTGACAAGTATTGGTAAGGGGGCGTTCGTTCGATGTACATGGTTAAAGAGTATAACGATACCAGACAGTGTGACAAGTATTGGTTCTGAAGCGTTTTATGTTTGTGAGAGATTAACGAGTATAACTATACCAAATAATGTGACGAGTATTGGTGAGAATGCGTTTGATGGATGTAAAAGCTTAACGAATATTAATGTTGATATTAATAATAATAACTATTCTAGTTTAGACGGTATTTTATATAACAAAGATAAAACACAATTAATTCGTGTGCCTGAGGCATTTAATGGGAGTTATTCAATGCCCGGCAGCGTGACTAGTATGAGTCAGGGGGCATTCAGTTCTTGCGAGTACTTAACGAGCATAATAATATCAAGCGGTGTGACGAGTATTAGTGAGTGGGCATTTGCTTATTGTTATAGATTAACGAGCATAACAATACCAAACAGCGTGACGAGTATTGGTGAGCGGGCGTTCTTCGCTTGTGCAAGCCTGACGAGTATAACGATACCTAGTAGCGTGACGAGTATTGGTGATTATGCGTTCATTCATTGCACAAGCGCAACGAGCATAACGATTGGTACATTGGCAGATTTTTATCATAATACTTTCTCAGGAAACTTATGGGATGTGTATTTTGCCGCA
>JGI24695J34938_10002937_pt1 | contig 12339 bp, 9 predicted proteins | sample TergutCo191P3_FD_34938 | JGI IMG/M metagenome (IMG submission 34938) | reverse complement strand
GCCCTTGAATTATCAAATTTAAGGCAAGTGGATTTAGCTAGAAAAACAGGGATAAATATAAAATCTATAGAAAATTACATAAAAAATGACTCAAAAACAATTCCTTCTGCCGATAAAGCTGTAAAAATTGCAAGAGCTTTAGGTGTAACTGTCGAAGACCTAGTTTATGGTCAAGATAATGGAAAAAGTGAAGCAACTAATAAGTATAGAAATAGCAGAATAATCGCAGTTATCTCAAAGTTAGATAAATATAACTTTGAGGCAATAATTTCAATTGCTAAGGCCTTACTTTCCTTACAACCGAAGTAAACAGTGTACTAAAGATACTGTAGCAAAGGTTTGAAAAGAATATCTCTGTTAATTCATTTATTAAAGCCCTCTTCATAACGGACTTCCATAGCTGTATTTATATTCCATTCTCCAAATAACATATTTCTTCCGTCTCTTGTTCTTCAAGGTATTCTTTAAGTGTACCTCCGAGAAAAACCGAAAAATCTGGCAAATCAAAATAAACCGCTTTACAAACGTATGTATCTTTTTTGCATTTCCCATGTTATAATATTCATAGGAGAAATAAAATGGGTATAGTACACACTGATATAACTTTAACAAATCTTAAAGATAATAATCTTGCAAGCGGCGGTTATATAAAACCTGAAGAAATCAGGACAGAAACAGTAACGGCGGTAGCGGATACAGGCGCAATGTATCTTGTTATCACTGAAGAATTGCGCCAAAAACTTGGGCTGGAAATAAAAGAAGAAAGAACAGCTCATATTGCAAACGGACAGCTTGTAACTTCTCAAATTACTGAAGCCGTAGAGGTTCATTGGAAAGACAGAAAAACTACAGTGCAGGCAATGATCATTCCGGGCGCTAAAAAAATACTTTTTGGCGCTCTTCCCATGGAAGCCATGGATCTTATGGTTAACCCGGTAACTCAGGAAGTTGTCGGCGTACACGGAGACAATGTAGAGTTTCTGGCTTTACACTACTATTTTGACAATTGATCTTCATGTTATAATACCCATATGAAAACACTTGCAGAGCAGAGATATTCAAAACTGGGTAATGTAATCGTAAAGGCGCTTAAGGCTCGTTCATTTGACGCGTTTTATTTTGATGAAACATCGCAGGCGGCGGATAAAATCGTCTCCCTTATTCCAAAAGAACATCAGGTTTCATGGGGCGGCTCAAAGACAATGCTAGACCTTGGCATTCAGGAAAGACTTTTAAAAGAAGGTTACAATCTTCTTGACAGGGATAAAGCCGCCACTCCCGAGGAGAGGCAGGAAATGATGAGAAGAGCGCTGTTATGCGACACTTTTCTTTCGGGAACAAACGCCATAAGCGAAGACGGGCTTCTTGTTAACATTGACGGAATAGGAAACCGCGCCGCCGCTATTGTTTTCGGTCCTAAACAGGTAATTATCGCGGCTGGCATGAATAAAATCGCGAAAACTTACGAAGACGCTATTTTCCGCGCAAGAACAATTGCGGCTCCGTTAAACATCGGGCGTTTTCCAAATTTAAAAACTCCATGCAATGAAACAGGCACATGCGCGGACTGCCTTAGCAGCGATACAATTTGTTCCCAGTTTGTTACAACGCGTTTTTGTAAACCGGCGGGACGAATCAAAGTAATTTTAATCGGAAAAGATTTAGGCTTGTAATTCGTCAGCTGCAGTTATTCCCAAACAAACTTGAGTTGTCGAACAACTTCAGCTGTAATCTTTCTTTCTAATATCCATTCTCTTTATTTTTCCGCTGATTGTCTTTGGCAGTTCCGGCACAAACTCAACAACGCGCGGATATTTATACGGCGCTGTTACGTGCTTTACATGGTTTTGAAGCTCACGGATTAATTCGTCAGAAGCGCTGTAGCCGCGCGCAAGAACAATTGTAGCTTTTACTACCTGCCCTCTCATGGCGTCAGGTGCTGCTGTTACGGCACATTCAAGAACTGAAGGATGTTCCATTAACGCGCTTTCAACTTCAAAGGGACCTATACGATAGCCTGAGCACTTAATAACATCATCATTGCGTCCGACAAACCACAGATAGCCGTCGTCATCCTGCCATGCCATGTCGCCTGTTTGATATGTTCCGTTTTTCCATGCTTTTTGGGTAACTTCTTTGTCTCTCCAATAGCCGCGAAAAATTCCGGGAAAATCAGAATCGCCGATTACAGGCGGCATGCTGTCAGGATTTCCGTCAGGGATTTCAAACATATTTTTTCCGGCTCTCGTTATACTCATATTGCCGACAATACCTTCATCGCAAACATTTCCATCTTCATCCAGAAGTTTAAGATCGAAAAGCGGAGCGGGTTTTCCCATTGAGCCCGGTTTAACGGGAAGCCACTTAAAAACCGCCGCCATTACGGATGTTTCACTCTGTCCAAATCCTTCGCGGATTTCAAGGCCTGTTAATTCTGAAAATTTATTATATACTTCCGGGCTTAACGGCTCTCCCGCGACGGATACCCTCTTTATAAATTTTAAATCATAACCAGAAAGGTCTTCTTTTATCAGATAACGGAACACTGTAGCCGCCGCGCAGAAAGTAGACGGGCGAATGCGTAAAAGAGCGTCTAACATTCCTTTGGATGTAAATTTCTCCCAGTCATAAACTCCGATCGCGGCTCCGCATATCCACTGCCCGTAAATTTTACCCCACGCGAATTTTGCCCAGCCCGAATCTGTCTGCGTTAAATGCACTGTGTTTTCCTCAACGCAGTGCCAGTATTTAGCGGTAACAATATGCCCAAGCGGCAGAGAATGATTGTGAATAACCATTTTGGGAAGCCCAGTTGTGCCGGAAGAAAAATAAATTAACATAGGGTCTTTTGTAGCGGTAGGAACTCTTGTAAAATTTTCAGCCGCTTTTTCTATTTCGCTTCTCATGTTGATATATCCGTCAGGGATTGTTTTTCCCACAACGGCGATTTTTTCGAGTTTTTTGCAGCTTGGACGCGCCGCGGCTATACTTTCAAGCACGTCCGCGTCATCGACAGTTATTAAAAGTTTTACATCGGCTACATTACAGCGGTATTCCAAATCTTTCGCCGTTAGCTGATATGTACCCGGAATGCAGACTGCTCCTATTTTGGAAAGCGCGCACATTAAAACCCATACTTCAACACGCTGTTTTAATATTAATTTAACAACATCGCCTTTTTTTACACCTAACGATAAAAACGCGTTCGCCGCCTTATCGGAAAGCCGTTTAATATCTGTAAATGTAAATGTTTTAACTTCTTCCGTATCGTCCGTCCAGACAAGAGCTGTTTTTAAAGGTTCTTTCTTTGCCCATTCATCAACAACATCATAGGCAAAGTTAAAATTGGCGGGGTTTTCGCATTTATAATTACTGTAAAAATCTTCATAGCTTTCAAAATCGATCCTGGGGAGGTAACGTGAAAGTATCTCGTTCATAATTATTCCTGTATTATCGTTAAAAATTGAGCTGTCCCGTTCACGGCGCATTGACCGTGAGGAAGCCTTGCGTCAAAATAAATTGAATCGCCCGATGAAAGAATATGTTCTGTCTTTACTACGGTTACTTTTACCTGACCTTCGATAATAAAATTAAATTCCTGTCCGGAGTGCGAAACGAGAGGCGAGGAAGGTTTTGTTGAATCAAGCGTTACGAGCAAAGGCTCTATTGTTCTGTGCTTAAAATTATAAGCGAGGCTGGAATATTCATAACCCGGATAACGCTCAATCTGAAAGCCTTTGCCTTTGCGGCAAACTGCGGCGCTGTCCATTCTTGCTTCCTCACCTGTTAAAAGAACTGTAACGTCTGTTCCCAATCTTCCTGCGATTGTATATAAAACGCTTATCGGTATGTCAATTTCTCCTGATTCGTATTTACTGTAAATATCAAAAGGTATATTTATTTCTTTCGCCATATCAAGGGAGCTGATTTCAAGTATTTCTCTTAATTCTTTAATTCTTTTAGGAATATGCGAACTAAGTTCGAGCGAACTTGGTCTATCTGATGCCTCTCCATTCATACATACTCCTTCCAGTGCTTTTTAATTATTCTATCATTTTCATCACGAATTTCAACTGGAAGTCTTACGTCTTCGGTGCCGTAATAATTAAGCCTTGCCGTATCCATCTTTAAGCTTGAAATCTCATTGTTCAATACTATACTTACATAATCCTGAATAGACTCAAGTTTTTTTTCGCTGTATATTCCAAAAAGAAGCCCGTAATAAATATCCTGAGCGTCATGAATATCAGTACCGGCAGTTACAGGTTTTCCCATTTTTTGCGCATAACGGTTTGCCAGAGCGTCATAAGAAACGTCTTCATGTCCGCCGTTTACAGCTTCTATTGCGTCAACACAGCCAACAGAAAGAACTATACGCGGAATATATGCCCTCTGCCTGAAAGGATGGGCATGAACAACGCAGCCTCCGGCTTCCCTTACTGCCCTGTACTGCTCTCCTCTGGTCCAAAATCTCGCTTCAGGATGTCCAAGGAGCCACTGTTTATCAAGTCCATAGACAAGGTAATCATCGCATCCGTCAAATGTTTCTTCCCAGCCAAAAAATACATTAAGTCCCTGTTTATCACCCTCTTCTTTAGCTCTTTCATACCCCAGACAAAAACGGTTTACCCACTCATCCCAGGGCAGTTTTCTTGAGAGAGCGCAATTGGCATTATAAAAATGATCTGTTACGATAATGCCGGAATAACCTTTTTCCTTGTATCCGGCGACGTACTCGGCTCCTCCAGAGACGGCGCACTTGCTGACGCCAGCTGTGTGAAGGTGGGTTTCGTATAAATATGCCACAGTATGGGTAGTATACAACTATTAGTAAAAATTGACTAGTATTAATTTACCTAATATCTTTGGAATTCCATAATATACATATATATAATAAATTGATATTCATTAGTAATATGTTATCCTGTAATCGCCTTTTTCGGCAAACCCAAGGCTTGTGTACAGGCGGCGGGCGGCTGTGTTGGTCTTTTTTACAAACAGGGTAACGCCTTTATTTTGACGCAGAAGAGAGCTGGTAAATTCGAACACCATTTTTCTTCCCACGCCCAGTCCCCTAAAATCGGGGTGTACATAAACACCGCCTACCTGAAACCTTGTATACGAGACAGCGCTCACATTAATTTTACCGATATACCGCCCGTTAAGTTCAGCCGCGAGGATTTGCCCGCCTGCAATTATATTCGCCGTATTTATTCTGCTTGCGGCAGGACTAAATTCTGAACCCTTTGGCACAACTTCCTCCTTTTCATACCCCGCCTGCAGGGGAGAAATAGCGTCAATATCTGTAAGCTGCGGTTTTTTTAAAACAAGATTAAAAAGTTTATCTTCTGTATCACTCTTTAACTTAACTTGCGTTTTATTTAATTTATCAAGAGTCATTAGATTATAATCAAAAATATCCGCTGTAATCCAGCCGAGGCGTTTCATCTCTTTTTCCAAAAGAGAAACTTCATTTGTAAGACCTTGTATCGAATGTACATTTTTCTTTCTGGTAAAATTATCAAGGAAATCAGGCGACGGGATATTTTTTTCGCCGCAAAGAACGGGCATCAATGTGCTTTTTGAGCTTATTACAAGGGCTTTAACACAAGAGTTGTAAACACTTCCAGTGTTAACACTGGAAGTGTTTACACTTTTTGTTTTTTCACGCAGCACCCAGACAGGGCTGTCTCCCCTTGTTAAAAATCTTGAACACGCGCCTACATAATTGCCTTCGTTTTCACGTAACAATGAATCCGCGGCGTACAGGTCTGCGTTTTTTATTATTTGCCAGCGTAAAGAAGAAGTCTGCCCGAACATATTATCTGTCAAACGGAAGTATGCCATGAGCGGGGATTCTTCCCGTTATGGCGGAAAAGCCCGCCGCAAATGATTCAGGTGCATAACTGAATACAGCAACGGCGCCTGTTACCCACGGCACATTTTCTATATAAACCGGGCTTAATACGGAAAACGCTATAACTTTTTTATTTAACTGCTGCAAATTCTGCAAAAAACGCAAGTCATTATTGTCGGAAAGACATAAAATGATTGTGTCGGCGTTATTGGCAAAACGGATAATATCAGACGGCTCTGTGGATGACAGGTAACGGTAAACCGAGGCGTTAGGGAAGGCGGCTCTTCCGTATCTGAAAAAATCGCCGTATCTTGACGCTCCCGCCAAAAGAATACGTCCTGAGCTTTCCTGCGAAAGTGGAAACAGGAGGCTTGCAGGTTCAGGCTTCACGATTGTAACGCTTCTTGCCGCGAGATTCAGGAAAAAAGCGGAGGCCGCAGGATCAGGAATCTCCGACTGGGCTCTTGCCGCGTCAGGAATATACGGAACGCTTGACGGACCTTTTAAATAAGTTAATTTTAATTCAAGAATTCTCCTTGCCGAAAGCCGTACAATTCTTCTAAAATCTTCTTCTTCCCTCATCGAAGCCGCAAGAAACGTCCATATCTGATCATTCAAAAGCGGAGTTCTGGAAAACATGACTATATCATTGCCGGCTGTGATTGCCTGTTTAACAGTTCTTTGCATTGAGCGAAGATATGAAATCGCTCCTATCATTTCAAGATCATCTGTTATAACAACGCCTTCAAAGCCTATTCTTTCACGTAACACCGTTCTTAAAAAAAACGACGAAAGAGACGCAGGCGTTGATCCTCCGTCCGTCAGCGGAAAGGCGAGATGCCCGCTCATTACTACAGGCAGTCCTTCATTTACAAGCATTCTGTATGGAAGAAGCTCTCTTTCCCAAAGAGTGTTATAATCAATTTCTATTCTTGGAAGAATACCGTGTGAATCAAGAGCCGTATCTCCGTGACCGGGGTAATGTTTCGCGGTTGGAATAACACCCGCTGCAAGCTGCCCTCTAACAAACGCGGTGCCAAGAATTCCGGTTCTTACAGGATCGCTTCCAAATGCGCGTGGGCCTATTAAAACCGAATCGCGGTTTGTAAAAAGATCAATTGCAGGGGCAAAGTTCATATTGACGCCAAGCAGAGCCAGCTCTTTACCGATATAATAACCGGAAAGATACGCGTCCCTCGGATAACCGGAAGCGCCAATCGCCATGTTTCCGGGAGTTTCCGATGTGCTTCCTTTAATGTGACGAACCCATCCTCCTTCCTGATCTGTCGCGACAAGAAGAGGAATATTAAAGCCTCCCGCAAGGCTCGCTCTTTGAAGCTGACCTACAGTTCTCGCAAGACGCCCAGTGTCAGATGTATTCCAGCCGAAAATTTTAACTCCGCCAATCTGCCTCTGTCGAATCCAGTCCATAATTAACGGAGAAGGATCTTCACCTACCCAGCCCAGCATAAAAAGCTGAGCCAGCGCCTGCTCGTCTGTCATCGCGCTTTCGATTCTCGCGGCAAGTTCTCTCGGCGTACCTGCGTCATTAAAATTCTGCGCAAACCCCGGCACAGAAATAATCAAGAACAGAATTATTCCGAAGAATTTCTCGCAAAGACGCAAAGCTCGCAGAGAACGCCAAGGAATATTTAAGAGAATATACTCTCTTCTTTTCTTTGCGTCCTTGGCGGTTCTTAGCGTACTTGGCGAGAAATCTTTTATATTAATTTTCATTGATGTATCCTGCGGCGTGGTGAGCAGCGGCGGCGCCGTCCGCGGCGGCTGTTATTACCTGCCTGAAAGCGCCGCTTCTTACATCTCCTGCGGCGAAAAGTCCAGGTATGTTAGTTGACATATTCTGATTAGTTATAATATAGCCGNTTTCATCCAGCTGCGCTTTTAACCCGGAAACAAGCGAAACNTGCGGAACTGTTCCCGCGAAAATAAAAACAGCGTCTGTCTCTTCTTCGTATNTTTCGCCTGTTTTTGTATCAGATAACACAACGNATTTTACTTTTNCTTCGCCTTTTATTTCTTTAATTACGGTGTTGTAACGAATCGTAATATTTGGATTATTAATCGTCCTTTGAACAAGCGCTTTTTGCGCGCGGAAACTGTCACGCCTGTGAATCAGTATAATTTTATCTGTTAATCTTGACAGATAACGGGCTTCATCGCAGGCGGCGTCCCCTCCTCCGACAACAAAAATCTTTTTACTCTTAAAAAAACTGCCGTCGCACGTGGCGCAATAGGATACTCCTTTTCCCGCGAATTCTTTTTCACCGGGAACATCCAGAAAACGCGGTTTCGCTCCTGTCGCAATAATAACAGCAGCCGCAGAAACAGAAGAGCCGTCATGCAAGCCAAGCGTAAAAATGTTTCCCTCTTTTTTTAATGAGACTACATCGCTGAATAAAAATGAGGCGCCGAACTCTTCGGCTTTTTTATGCAGATCCATCGAAAAATCATAACCGGATTTTTTATCGATTCCCGGATAATTTTCCAGAATGTCGATGGAAGACGCCTGCCCGCCCGGAGAAAGCCTCTCTAAAACCAATACTTTTAGATTCGCGCGGGCGCCGTATTGAGCGGCGGTAAGCCCGGCAGGCCCGGCTCCAATAATTATCAAATCCAAGATGGACATTTTATCTCCTGAACAATTTTACTTTTTACACTGTATAAGTTATAGTAAATTGTGAAACTAAAACCGTCAATTACGCTGGCTCTTATATTATTATTTTTTACTTCTTATACGTCCGTTTTTGCCCAGAATAGACCGCAAAACGCGGTAAACTTCCCAAGACTTGAACCTGACCCAAAAGCGCTTGATTTTTACAGGCTTGGAAGGCGAGGCGGCGGACACACATGGCAGGAGTTAGCGGAGATTGGTCTTTGGGCATCGGGGCTCGATCCTGCAGGCGGTGCGTTTAGCGCAAATCTTGAGCGTATAAGAACACTAACTGCGGCTCTTGTAAATTCGCCTGACCTGCCTTCCCGTACAAAAGAAAAAGCCGATTTTATTCTTGGTTTTTTACATCAAAATATTTTACGCTCTTATTCGGTTTACCAGACACGGATTGATACATCACTTGAAAACGGCGTTTACAACTGCGTCTCTTCCGCTGTTTTATATATAATACTTTGCGAGGCTGCCGGAATAAGAACTAGCGCAGTGGTAACAAGAGAGCACGCTTTTGTAATTGTTCACATTAACGGAGAAGAAATCGATGTTGAGACTACAAACAGATTCGGTTTTGAACCAGGCAACAGAAGAGAATTTCATGATCAGTTTGGAAGGATTGGTTTTACCTATGTTCCCGTACAGAATTACCGTGATCGTCAGGCAATTACAAAAACAGAACTTGTATCTTTAATTTTGAATAACAGAATAGCTGATATGGAAAGAAGAAATAATTTCGCAGGTTCTGTTCCGCTCGCGATTGACAGAGCGGCTTTGCTTTTCGGCGATGCGTTAACCATACCTTCGCAAAATCAATCACAGGAATCTCTTTTTCCAGATGCCAGAAAAGATTTAATGGACAGACTTTTAAATTTCGGCGCAAGTCTTTTAAGGGGAAACAGGGAAGAAGAAAGTATCCGCTGGGCACAGGCAGCTTCGGCGAAATATCCTGATTCTGAGCGCTGGCAGGAATATACATCGGCGGCGGTAAACAATCGATTAACAAGATTAATAAGAGAAAGAAGAATAACGGAAGCCGCTTCATTTCTGGAGAGCAATAAATCGATTTTAACAGACGCTGATTACGCTCATCTTGAGTCCGCTGTCATTGACGCAGATCTATTGCAGAGAGCCAATCAAATCAGAACCGCAGAAGAAGGAGACAGTGTAATCGCCGCTATAGAACAGGCACGGCAAGCAGGCAAAATGAATGAAAGAAGAGCGTCTGAATTAATCACGTTTACAATTCAAAAAACGGCAACCGTTTTAAGCGCGGCGCCTGCAAGAGACTGGAGAGCCGCCATTCGTTACATAGAAAACGCTCTTTCCCGTACTGGCACAAACAGGGAGATTGAACAGGCTCTAAGAACATACAGAAACAACCTTGCGGCTGATTACCATAATCGTTTCGCCGCAGAATGGAACAGAAGAAATTACGATGAAGCCGAGCGCATATTAAACGAGGGCTTGGCGGAATTTCCCGATAATAGGCAATTACTTGCAAATAGAGAAACTGTTAACCGCCATCGTTCACGGCAATAAAAAAAAAGAACTTACCACGAACCACACTAACAATCCCGAACATGAGCTAAGATATCTAATCTTAAACCTTAGAATTCATTGTGAACCAAGAATAATTTCTTAGGTTAAAGAAAAAAAGAACGAACAACTGGTTCGAGAAAGCCTGACCATTATTAAGTGGTTAGGCTGATCGTGGGGTTTGTGGTAAAATTCTTCCTTCTTTATTTAGCGTAATAATTAATTAAACAGCCGTCGATTAATATTTGGCGTTCTGCGTCGGTAAGCTCGCCAAGCGCGGCTTTGATCTCCGTTACGTTGTCACCTAACACGTAACCTTTGATTTGTTCAGTCTTTTCCTGTACGGCTTTTTTTATGTTCGGGAAAAAAATGAAGCTGTTCAGGCTAAACGCGCTTTCGTCCGTTACAAGGAACGGAAGAATACCCCAGTTAATAAGGTTTGAGCGGTAACGCTTTGTCGCGTATTCAAGCGCGAAGTTTGCGCTTGCTCCAAGTACGCGCTGACAGCTTGCCGCCTGCTCTCTTGCGGAGCCGTCACCCGGTTTTCGCGCGAAAATTACGCTTCCAATTCCCATATTGCTTTCTATTACACCTGCGCATCCTTCGATGTTTTTTATTTTACTAATTACGCTCGCCAACTCACTGCTCCCTGCTGTTAAATCCTGCACTGCCTTAGCTCTTTTTACATATTCAGGGTCTTTTCTACTTAATGTAAATTCGGCGAGTTTTATCGGATTGGAACGATACGAAGAAGTCTCCCCTGACGGAATAAGCTCATCGGTGGTTGTAACAGGATCAGTAATAAAACTAACCACCTTTAATAAAAGATTGTCAGGTAACGCAGGCATTTTGGGCCAGTCTTTAATGTTGGGTCCAAAAATAAGCTCTGAGTTTTGCTGCGGTTTTCCAACGCCGTTAAAAACGCGCTTGTCGTATACGCTTTTGTCAAAGAAGAACTTGTATTTGCCGTACTTTGCATTTATATCCGTTGCGGCGGTGAGTTTTCCGCCGTTTACAGCGCTCGCCGCGATTGATCTTGCGTCCATGAGCGCAACCGATGCGATCTGCCCGTCGTTGGGCTTGGAACCTTCGCGGTTCATAAAGTTTCGCGTAACGTGGCGGATCGAAAGCTCGTTGTTAGCAGGAGTGTCGCCTGCTCCGAAACAAGGGCCGCAGAAAGCTTCGCGCACCAATACACCCGCGTTCATAAATGTTTCGACAGCGCCGTTTTTAACAAGCTGTAAATATGTGGGCTGGCTCTCGGGGTATACGCTCATTGTAAAATTGTTGTTTCCGATATTTGCGCCCTTCATAATATCTGCCGCCGCCATGATGTTTTCGAAAATGCCGCCTGAGCATCCTGCGATTACCGCCTGCTCTGCCCAAATGCCGCCGTCTTTTATTTTTAAACCCAAATTCAAATTAAGCCCTGTGCTTTTATTTTCTTCTTCTGTTTTAGCAAAAATATCTTTTGCGTTGCGTTGCAGTTCTTTAATCGTGTAAACATTACTCGGATGAAACGGAAGCGCAATACACGGCTCTATTTTTGATAAATCAACTTTGATAAATCCGTCGTAGTACGCAACATTTGCAGGTTTAAGCTCTTTATAATCGCCTGCTCTTCCCCGCTCCTGTAAATATGTTTTTACAACATCGTCTGTTTTCCAAATCGAAGACCAGCACGCGGTTTCGGTCGTCATTACATCGATGCCGTTTCTAAAACCAATCGAAAGTTTTGCAATCCCCGGTCCTACAAATTCCATCACTTTATTTTTAACAAAACCGTTTTTAAAAGTTGCGCCGATTAACGCAAGCGCGACATCCTGCGGGCCTACGCCTTTTGCAAGTTCGCCCTCAAGATAAATTCCGATAACGGGAGCTGCCGGCATATCGTAAGTTCTGCCGACAAGCTGCTTTGCAAGTTCTCCGCCGCCCTCGCCGACTGCCATTGTGCCAAGCGCGCCGTAACGTGTGTGGCTGTCCGAGCCAAGAATCATTTTGCCGCAGCCTGCCATCATTTCGCGGTTATAACTGTGAATGACAGCAAGGTGGGGCGGCACATAAATACCGCCGTATTTTTTTGCGGCGCTAAGAGCGAACACATGGTCATCCTGATTGATTGTGCCGCCGACAGCGCAAAGACTGTTGTGACAATTTGTCAGCACATACGGTATTGGAAACTTGTCCATGCCGCTTGCTCTGGCAGTTTGAATAATGCCTACATAGGTAATATCATGCGAAGTGAGCGAATCGAATTTTA
>JGI24695J34938_10002934_pt1 | contig 12344 bp, 15 predicted proteins | sample TergutCo191P3_FD_34938 | JGI IMG/M metagenome (IMG submission 34938) | reverse complement strand
AAAATTTTATGCGCCGAGCTTGACGAAACAGCCGCAGCCATAGCGGGGCTTATTTCCCCATGCATAGCGTTTGCAAAAATTATTCCGGTAACCCCGATAATAAAATCCGCTTTAGTACAGTTAAAAACTACCGCATTTTCACCGGTCGCTCCATTGTTCGCTCCTGCCTTAAGCATTGCAGAAGTCGCTATCGAGTTCGTCCCAACTGCCGTAATTATTACATCGGGAAGCTCATTTTTAATATGCTCAATAATGGCTTTGCCAATTCCGCCGCCCATACCGTCAATTACCAAAATATTCAAACAATTACTCCTGTTTGCTGTATGGTTTTAGTATATAAGCATTGTTTTATTTTATCAAGCAATGGGTATATATTTCCATCTGCCCACTACTGCTGCCTTTTTCAGTTAGGATGTTGCATGTTCTACTTTTTTTTAAAAAGAATTTTACCACAAACCATCACGAACAAGGCCGAATATAATCCGATGTCTTTTCTCTTTTTCAAAGTAATATTTACTTAGTATCAAGCTTTTCTAGTGTTTAAAGAAAAAATTTCGAACAACGAGTTCGTGAAAAAACCGCAAGGTTTTTGTTAGTGTCGTTCGTGGTAAAATCCTAAATACCAAGCAAGCAGTGAACAATAAATCTGCTCACTGCTGCCTGTTATCTGTAAAGGACTTGCTTACTGCTTCGCCCAGACTGTGCCTGTTCTGATATATGTTCCAATACCGCCTGCTGCATACGCTGTCCTTAAACTAGCGCCACCGGGGAAACAGTTGTCATCGGCAATGGTAGTATCGGCGCGTTCAAAGGTAACGCTGATAAGGTTGGTACAGAGGTTAAATGCATGAATATCAATGCTCGTCACGCTGCTGGGTAGTATAAAGTTTACTTTATATAATTATTACAATATCTGTAATTTTATCGAGAATTGCTCTGGAAGGACTTTATTTATTTTTTTATATATTTATATAATTTTATTAAATAAATTAAATCTGGACAATCCTCGTTAAACCTGAGGCATTTTGGAAATAATTATTTTTTAATTTTCTATATTTATATTTATTTTTATTCTTTTATCAATAAATCTTATATTTAATACAAATCAATCTAATCAAGGAAGTAAAATGCTAAAAGTAAATAATGAATCCAAAATTATATTAGATAAACTTTGGGAGTTAGCAATCCAAAATAAAAGATACTTTAAGTTAAATAATGATTCAACTTATATTCCATTAACTATAGAGATAATTGAAAAAACAGTTATTTCATTATGTCATTATGGAGAATTAAATAGTGATTTAATGAGAGATCCTGAAATGTTGTTCTGGAAAGATATTAATGCCGATTATTATCCATTTTATTATCGCAACGATTATGCTTGTTTTGAACAATTTGTTGGTCAAGTATTAAATAATGAACTTAATGTTTACAATGAAAAACAACAAGTAGGACAAACTGATTTTGCTAATACTTGGATGTTAAATATAAATTATCAACAATTTAAATAGAAAATAGTATTTTGAATTGTTTTTCTTAATATCTTATATCAAATTTATTAATATTTTATTGGAGGTTCTATATGAACAAAAAGAAAATTCAAAATGAAAACGAAAAGACATTTTCAGATTTTACCAATTTGTCGTGGTATAAAGAAGACGACACAATCAAAATCGGTAAGAGTTTCCCCGATATTATGAAAGGTGATTTCCAAACAATAATTGTAAAGGAAATATTTACAGGAAATCAATATCAAACTTGGAAAATTGTAATTGACAAAGAAGATTTAATATATCTTCTTAAAACATCAAAAGAATTAAAATAAATTATTTTTTATTCTATATTGAAAGAGAGAGTTTTAACTCTCTCTTTTTTATTTATTCATTATAACAAGTGCAATTTTCTTCTGAATTTCCACAAAAAGTGCATAATCCACATTCACACAATTCATAATATTCACCACATTCAGGACATCTTTGACTTTCATCCGGGTCGCCCCATCTTTCAATTACTTCATTTGAAAGTGTATATATCTGATGATCAATTGAAGGTTTTCTTTTTAATTCTTCTTTTACTTTAGGATTAATATTTACTGCTAGTTTTATCAATTCATCACATAAATTATCATATTTATCTTCATCAACATATTCCATTTCTAAAATTAGATTTCTTATTTCTTCTGGAGCATATTTTAAAAGAAAATAAGCTGCATTTCCACAAGTTTCAATTCCATAATCTTTCCAAAATAAATCACCATCATTAAAATAACGCCAACAAATACGATTTATAGCACGAATTACTTCGCCATACATTGTTTTAGCTGATCCAGATTTAGGGACTTCTTGATCAAATATTTTTTCAAATTGATTTGAAAAATCACCACCCCAACTTTCTTTTAAGCACTTTTTATATATATGTCTAAATGATTTTATCATAATAATTAGTTTAAGTTATATATCTTTCATATATTTCTACAAGGACAAGACGTACTCCAAGGATGATTTGGACACGAATTGGAAGTTGAAGACATAGATGATGGAAAATAAATTCAAAAAAATTTATGAATACTTGTTTAACACCAAAATTTAAAAATAGATATAGTTTTAATGTTAAATATTTAATATTGAAAATATTTCTTATATATTCTATGAGGTAAAATATGACTTTTGATATAATTAGCAAAAAGAAAATCTTAAAAGCAATATCAATTAAAAAACCAATAGACATATTTGAAATTGTCAAAATGTATGCAAAATCGAGACAAGAAAACTTTTTAGTAATGACTTTAAATGCGGCTCATTCTGTAATTGGAATTCATATCGCAACAATCGGAATTGTAAACCAAACGATTGTCCATCCAAGAGAAGTATTTATTCACGCAATAAAAGATAATGCTTGCGCAGTTGCTTTTGCACATAATCACCCATCTGGACAATTAGAAATGTCTCAAGAAGATGAAGAAATTACTGAGAGATTAGTGAAAGCAGGCATAATACTTGGCTTTCATATTTTAGATCACATTATATTCAATGAGGAAACATTTTTCAGTATGAGAGAAAATGGATTTACTTTTAATTGAATGTTTAATTTGAAATCTTATATATAAATATCAAAAATTAGGAGAAGAAAATGGAAAAATATTCGTTAGTTGGAATTGATGGTAATGCTTTCTATTTATTAGGTTATACTTCTAAAGCAATGCGAGATGAAGGCTTTTCTAAAGAAGAAATTGATACAGTAATGAAAAATGCTAAATCTAGCGATTACAATAATCTACTTTGCGTCTTAGATGAAGCAATTAAAAAATGTAACGAAAAGGCAAGTTCAAAATGAATAAAGAAGATAGATTAGTCGAAATTGAAAAGAACTTACACGATTGCTTTAATGCAATTGATGAAGCGATGAAAATTGCTAAAGTCAATAAGCGTCTTAAATCGAATATAAATGGCTATATAATGGCAATTCTTTCTAATGGATACTATCTTGGAAAGCTAAACGAAGATTTAAGCGAATGGACTTTCAAATATCAAGGATATGGACAATAATGGCAATGATGTTTGGGAAAATTACCCAATAAGTCTAAATAGATTTAAAGAATATATGAAAGAATTATAATGGATTGATATTGAACAAGCGAAGCATACGATTTACTCGCTATAATTTAATCATTAAAGAAAATGACTAATTTATATGAAAACATTTTGTATTTCTACAAATAATTCAGCCTCCCNCTCCACCACATCCACCTTGAAAAATTCCTCTTGAAACTACATTAGTAAATGTTATTCCTTGAATGAAATCTTTATTAAAAGGAGAATTATTAATATTATGTTCCCATTGCAAATATGGTTCATTTGGAAGTCGAATTCCAGGTTTGTTATTTGAGGACTCGCCGCCGCCTCCCCCTCCGCCACCTCCACCATAAGCTATCAAATGAATTTTTTCTCCATTTTCATTAATATAACATAAAGTTGCGGATGATCCACCTTTACCACCACCCATACGCCAGGTTGAAAGCATTATCTGTTTCCTCTAAAGTTTCCTCTAGTGTACCCCTTTAATATAATATATATGTTAGTATTGTTGAGGAAACTTTAGAGTTAACCAAACAGATGATACTATTTAATATGACCGAAATTAACGATACAGAAGATCAAATTGAAGAGTTTGAAAGAATATATCAAGAATCAAAATACAATAAACAGCCGGCATATTTGACATCTTCTCTTGACGATAATGTCAATCCACTTTTGCATTCTGAGGCTTTATTTGAAAAGATATATCAAAAATCACATTTTCTTTTGTAACTTTAAAAGGACATTTGATTGCTCGATTAAACAATCTTTTAAAGACTGGTCAAGTTGATCGTAAATAAATAGAAGTCTCTCTTTTTTTAAATCTGACTGAGGGCTAATATACATTTCGCCTTTCCCAGTCTTTAGCCATTCTTCTCGTATATTGAACTGTTTTGAAACTATAAAAATCATCCGATTATTGACTTTTTTCTTTCCAATTTCTATATCGCCGTAAAAGCTTTTAGTTATTAAAATTCGCTCGGCAAACTCAACTTGNGATAATTTTGCCTTTAATCTGACTTCTTTTATCCGTTCATTTACGNTTTTCATANAGAAATAATATATGAAAATTAACGAAATTTCAAGAGAATTTAGATTAAGTGTATGAAATATCATACACTTTTTCCAGTTGACATTTTATAGAGGGCATTATAAAATACTCATAGAGGGATATAAAATCTAAGATTATTTTGAACAATTTCTGGTTTTTCTTTATATAATACCAGATTTAATTTTTACAGAGGTTTTATGAAAGACAAACAAAAAGAATTATTAAGTAAGAATATCGATAAAATGAAAGACGATAAAAAGGAAACATTGGTATCGATTGGGGAAAACTTATTAGATATTCAGAATCAGATAAATAGGGAAAAACTTAAAAGATTATCAAAGAAATGAGGATAGAATTTAAATGGTCTTACTAATTATTATGAAAGTATATTGTCCCTCATATAAAAGACCAGACGCTCCATTATTTAAGATCGCTAAAAATTTAATCATAGTCCTAAATAAAAGTGATGACGAAGAAGTTGCTGAATACAGACGAATAAATGAACCTCGTGGACATACTGTAATTCATCCCGATCCAGAGCAGAAAACTTATATTGGACTTTGTGGAACCCGAAATTGGATATTAGAAAATGCAGAAGAAGATTGGCATATACAAATAGATGATGATGTTTACGAATTTTGTAAATATGATACAGAAAGCGGATCGTATATAGAAACTGATTTCGATAATTTTATATCTGAAACTGAGAAAGTAATTAAAGAAGTGGACAATTCTAAAACTGGAATGATTGGATATAAAAATATTTCGCTATTGCGTAATGATCTTTATTATCCTATAGACAATAAAAATTATGAAATATGTAGTAGATTTGATTTATATTTTTGCGTGATTTTGAATAATAAATTATTAAAATCTAAAGGCTTTAAATATAATGGTTATCCTAATCCAAAAGATAATACTAGAAAACACGGACACGATGATTTTATACAATATTGGTGCGAAAATGAGAAATTAGACAGATATAAAATNTATTCTGTAACAATTAAATGTAAATGGGTAAATAATATTAGCAATTCTATATTTTTGAATTTAAAAACTGAAAAAGAACTTTATTCTTTTAGAAAAAATNTAAATCTTTGGTTATTAGAAAATTTTAAAGATAATGATATTTTGAGATTACTCAGTTTAAATAATATCAATTATTTTGAAAGAAGAATCAATCAAGAATTAAAAGTATATGTGCCTTCTCATAAAAGATCTAATTCTAAATTATTTGAAATTGCTGATAATCTAAATATAGTATTACAACACGAAGAAGATATTGAACCTTATTCTAAATGGAAAGACAAACATAATGTNATTTATATTCCAGAATTACGTGGTTTATTAGACGCTCGCAATTGGATATTAGATCAAAATGACGATTGGTTTCTAATGCTAGATGATGATGTTTTAGATTTTAAGAAAGGTAATGATAGTATTACTTGGAATGATTTTTTATCTTATACAAAAGATGTTATAACAAATCTAAATAAAGATGAGGTAGGTATTGTTGGCTATAATCGAGTTTGGGATAACTATAAATTTACTTTAGAATATGAAAAAAGTTATTTTGCTTCTCTTGTTATTGTTTTAAATGGAAAATTATTAAAATCTAAGGGTTTTAAATATGAAGGTTATCCATTTGATGGACAAAATGGGCAAAGAGCTTTCAGTGAAGATTCAAATTGTGTTTATTTCTGTCATTCAAATAATATAGAAATAATAAAAATAAATCCTGTATCAATTTTATATAATAGTGATCATAATTCTAATGTCTGGGAAGATAATAAACATAGAGAAAAAATGGTGTTTATTACTCATTTATGGCTTTTAGATAAATACAGGAATCATAGTGGGTTTGAAGAATTTAGTTATTTAATAATGAATACTATAAAAGGAACTCTATCGGATTTAAAGTATTATACTTTTGAAGAATTAGTAAATGAAATCTCGTATGAGATTTTAGATAATAACAAAGGAGAAGAGAGTATGAAAAAGATGTTGGTAAGTGGATTAGTATTGTTTCTAGTGTTTTTTGGGATTAGTTTTACTTCATGTGATACAGATGACAAAAAAACTGATGAAAAAGTTATTGCGGAAGAATTCAGAGGAATTTGGATTCGTGAAAAGACAAATATTAATAATGGAAAATTATATAGAATTAGTCAAGGTAGTTTATATTGTGCTATAAGAGTTACAGAAAATGAAATACATTTTATAGCGTTTGATAGTATTGATAAAAATCAAAAAACTACTGGTGAAGTAAGTGCGAATGATACTGGCAAAAGAGATGTTTCTAATTGTTGGTCAGATGAACATACTCATACTATTTATAGTGGTGATAAACAAATTGGAACTTATTTTGGCAATGAAGACACTTTAAATCTTTATGGTGTAGATTATTCTAGTTGGGAGTCTGAAAGAGGACTTATTTTTATTAGATTTAAAAGTGATCTTTTACCATAATATTTGATAATTCCTTATATAACTAAATAATAAGGAATTATTAATGCTTAAAGTTTATGTGCCATCTCATAAAAGACCAGATGTAAAACTATTTGATTTTGCATCTGATTTAAATATAGTAATAAATCAAGAAGAAGATATTGAACCATATAGCAAATGGAAAGGCAAACATAACATAATTTACAGACCAGAGTTAAAAGGGCTTCTTGATGTTCGTAATTGGATATTAGAACAAAATGATGATTGGTTTCTAATGCTGGATGATGATTTATTATCTACTAAAAGTGAAGAATTAACTTGGGATGAATTTATTAAAGAAACTGAAAATATAATATACAGTTTGGATAAAACAGAAGTTGGAATTGTTGGTTACAAAAGAGATGAACCAAAAGAATTTTATTTTGAAGAAAAAAAAGATAACTTTACTAATATTTATCAAGCAGTAATTCTAAATAGTTCATTACTTAAATCTAATAATTTCAAATATGAAGGATATCCATTTGACGGAGCAAATGGGCAAAGAGCACATTTAGAAGATTCAGATTTAATATATTTTTGTTATTCTAATAATTTAAAGATAATTCAATTAACTAAATTAGCTGTATCTTTTGATAAAATATGTTCTTCCGTTGCATGGAATGATGAAAATAAAGAAAAAATGATATTTTTATCTTGTTTATGGTTGTTAGATAAATATAGAAATTATCCAAATATTAAAAAAGATATTAATTATTATTTCAATAATAAACCTAACAATCTTAGAAATTATAGCAAATTAAATTTCGCTGAAGAAATTATAGAACATATATCCAGAAATAATTTTAAAAAGGACATCGAATTAGTCACTAACATTAATGGATTATTAATAGCTATGAAAGAACTTATTGATGAAAATCTTTAAAATAATTATCTCTGCTTTTCTTTATATTTTTAATTAGATCAGTAGAAATATGTAAATTGTCTATAAAATTTAAAAATATTGGAACATCTTTATTTAAACAATGACTATCGTAATAAGGTTGTTCTGGATAAACCCAAGTATGAGATGAACCAACCCTCTCATCCAAAATAAATAATTCTCTTAATTCTGGATAACTAACGCCTATTTTATTAGCAATTAAAGCAAATTCATTGCAAAATGTTACTTTCATAGCTAAAAAACAGTTCTCCATATATTTGACTAATTCAGCAGTTTCTAAAGTTGTAAAATGAATCTTAAAATTGCCTGATTTCACTTTAGAATATAAATTAGCTACAATATCTCTATATTCTTGTTTTCCTCCGAGAATTAAATAATCTATTCTTCTATCTGAATTAACTGTTGTTCCATAAAATTCAGGTGAAAATATTATGTTCTTATTATATTTTTCTGATAAATATTTAGATGTTCTAGGAGGTATAGTCGATTTTATTACATAAATATCTGAATTGACTTTCTGTAGAACTTCTTCTATTTGCGAAATGTCGCAATGACCGTCTTTTAATTCAGTTGGAACACAAATAAAAGCCACATCATAAATATCTTTATAGTTATCTTTATATTCTATTATATTGGGATCGTAAATTATTGGGTTTAAACTTTCCAATTCACTATAAATGTATTTACCAATATTGCCATAACCACAGATTACTATTTTCATGATAATTAGTTTAGATTGATATTTATTAAATCTCCCCAAATTAAATCGCAACTTTTAGGTGTGAATTTCTCAATTCCCGATCCAGATGTAAAAGTCAATTCTCCAAAATAAATATTATTTTTAATCGAATATAAATCAACTCTGACGTGGTAAAAATCTTTGCATAATATTTTGGCAATTCTAATCATTTCTGAAAGATTTTCTGGCGGTTTAATTATTTGTTCATCATTTGGATAACCTAAAGCAACAGGCAATAAATTCCAATTTAAATCGTAAATATTTCTTTTATGATTAGTTTGTCTTTCTGTATCTATCCAAATATATTTTGGCTCACTATTAAAACAGATAATTTTATAGTCATTAAGTTGCCCATTTTCATCTTCAATATATTGTTCAATGATAATTTTAGGAATAATATCTTTGTATTGTAATTCTAAACCGCTCCAAAAAGCATAATTAATACTTAAATAATATTCTATCATATATTTAATTTGTTCTTTAATTATTAAATCTTTATTTTTAATAATTATATTAAAACCACATCCATGATTTGTTTTAATTACAAAACGATTAGGCAATATGTCAAAATCTATTTCATCAAAATTATCATATACTCCTAAAATCGGTATTAAATATTGCTCTCCTATTTTTTCTTTAACCCAATCTCTAACTTGATATTTGTCTGTCAATTTAGTTTTTAATGGAGTAGAATCGTATAATTTTAACCATTGAATTTTTTCATTAAACGTTTTAGGTTTATCTAAGTTTAATTTTTCATTTGTATTTTCATAAAACCAATTAGATAATATTTCTGGATATTTGCTTTCTGGAGCATATTTAATTTTTTTGTAACTTAAAATATTTTCTATGTTATTCAAATATTCATTGATCATCTTTGATTTCTGAATTTTTTCTTTTTTTATTTTTTCTTCTTTCTCTTTCTTCTAATCTATGTTTTTCTCTAGTTTTGTCGAATGGTTTATGGTCTTTCTTAAATCGTTCTTTCTGTTTATCATTTAGCCACATTTCGACATCAGAAATAACTTTACATCTGAAACATTTTTCTGTCAAGTCCATACATTCTGGCTCACTCATATTCTGTATAGTTCTTTCTTCCCAAACTGAATCTTTGGGGCATTTAGTAATTTGCCCCATAGAATTAATATGACAATATCTTTTAGTATCATTATATGGATAAGCTTCTTCATCATCTGTATCTTCTGGAGAAGTTTGTCCATCATTAAATTCTGTAGTTCTAAATTGGATTCTATTCTTTTTACAATGTTCTATCTTTTCTTCCCAATTATCATCTGGATTTTTAATTATTACAATCTTATCATAATTTTGTGGGAATTCTTTTCCTTTATGCCATGCCGTAATACGAATGAAATTCTCATTTTTATTTATAGATGTACTTCCATTAGTTTTAACAAATCCTTTAAATCCTCTTTTAGACAATTCAATAATAATTTCGTTAATTTCTGGATGTAATCCGGGTTCACCTCCTGTAATTTCTATTATCCATTTATCTGAATCGAGATATTTATCTACCCAAGGCATAAGATTTTTTACAGTTATTGCATTTAATCTACCACGCAATTTATCAATTTCTTCATCTGTTAAAGTATATTCTTTTCCAACTTCTCGACCATTAAGATTGTTCGGATTTTGTTCTATAAAAGTTCTACTTCCAGTCCAAGTAAATTTATAGTCTACTGGTTTTAAGAATTTTTTAACTGTACAATAATCGCAATTGAAATTACAAGATGACATTAAATTTAAAGAAAGTATATTCATAGTTAATTAGTTAACTAACAAGTATTGCAAGAACAAGATGTGCTTCCCGGATGGTGCGAACACGAATTAGAAATAGTAGAATTAGTATTATTATTTTGTGTAGCATTACTAGTAGGCGAGCCACTTGGTACAGTTTCATCATAAGATAAAAATTTTAAATTGATTTTTGCATTTAAATCATCAGATGAATTATTAATAATATCATTATCAGTTTGAGTAATTTTTCCTAATGAAGTAAATCTGAAAATTGGAGCATATTTACCAAATTTATCTTCTGTTAAAGCAGAAGAAGATCCACCTGCTCCTCCACAACTTGGAGCACCGCCTCCACCACCTTGACCTCTTTCAAATCCAGATTTTGCTGCTTTAAAAATAAAAGTAACTCCATTAAAAGTCAAAGTTCCACCTTCACCTTTTTCTTCCTCTGTATTTCCTTTACTGCCAATTCCACCATTATATTTATCTCCGCTGACAGCTTCCTGCGAACTAGAAAGAGCTCCTGCCCGATGTGCGGCGCCGAAAATATTCCGCTTTTCTGAATCAGATATAGAATTTGTCATTGTCCATCCATCTGGACTAACATTTCCAAAAGTAACATTACCAGTTAAAGCAGCTCTCGGTGGCGATCCAGCGCCGCCGCCGCCGACACTTATGTTTCCAGAAGTTTGTCCTCCGCTTCCACCTGCTCCTCCTCCTCCAAAAGTAACAAATTGGTAAGTTTCTCCTTTTTCATCATTATAAACAAAGTAGGCTGCTGCACCACCTTTTCCACCGTATCCACCTTTTGTTTCTGAAGGACTAATATATTTTGGTTCTCCTGCATCAGCACCTTCTTCAATCATTAGTTTAACTTCGCCTGCACTTATGTTAATGTTTTTTGATATTTTCCAACCATAACCACCAGCAGCTATTGAACCCGTAATAGAATAACTGATTTTCCATTTTCTACTTTCAGTAAAGTTGCCACAAAGATGTTCTCCAATTGGATTATTACTATTATTAGCACTAATGTTTTGTAAGAAACTTCCATTATTCCAAGACCATCCTCTGGAACCACTGACAGCTTTAACTTGATTTTTACAATTATTACATATTCCAGTTCCTGCAAAAACTTCCGAAGAATTCGATCCACTGCCTGTTGATTTAGTTTCATTTGTTATTCTATTCCATTTTGGTTGAGTCCAATTATAATGATATGTTGATTCACGAAAACCGCCTTCAACTCTTGACTTCGCCCCATCATCATGTCCAACGCCCGGAGCGTCTAATCCTCGTCCACCCCACATATCTAATCGAAATGATCCTTTTGTGCTTAATAAAAAACTTTTTAATGCCGAATTTTGTCCCTCTAAAGTAATATTAAAACCTGCGTGAAAGTATATTGGAAAATCTATATATAAATTATACTTTGTAATTGTTGCTTTAATAGTTATTTTATTCCCTGTCATTTCATTATTATCATTTTTATACGAAGTAGAACTAAAACTATTTGCGTTATTGCTTTCAATAGTAAATAATAGTGTATCATTAAGATTATTTATTCCTGTAAGATTGCAATTAAAAACTTTAGTAGTATTTGTAAAACTACTATTAGGAGTAAAAGTTAAAGAATCAGTTTCACTTTTTGCAATATAATACAACATCTGAAAACCATCAAAAGCCGTTCCCGTAGTTCCAGTTAATGTTGGAGTAACTTTTAAAACATTATAATCTTTTAAATAAAATTCTATTTCTATTTTATCACCTTTATATAATTTTAATGAACCAGTATAGTTACCAGTTGTTATTTCATCTCTTTTTGTTATTTCATTT
>JGI24695J34938_10002932_pt1 | contig 12348 bp, 11 predicted proteins | sample TergutCo191P3_FD_34938 | JGI IMG/M metagenome (IMG submission 34938) | reverse complement strand
CCCCGCCGATCTCAAGCTGAAAACACGCGCGATACAAATTAGGCTCCTCCGCTGACCACAACAGCGGATTTTTAATCACCATTTTCCGCTCAACTGTAACTTCCTTCTTTCCCGCAAAAGTAAACGGAAAACTATTTTCAGAAGCGCTTTCGCCGTTTGAATCAATTAAATTTACCCGCAGAACACAAGATGAACTGCGCTCTTTATCAGCTCCCTTATTGACTACAGTTACGCAAAAACCCACATCGGCTTTTTTTTTGTTGTCAAACAAATAAGCTTTTAAATTAATCCCAAATGTTTTAATATGCACCTTAGGGACACTTTTTAAATACACATTTCTGAAAAGCCCGCTTCCCGAATACCAGCGGTCAGGCTGCTGACTGCCGTTATCAAGGCGCACAGCGATTATATTTTTTCCTTTTAAAACAAATTCTGTTATATCAATATCAAAACTAATATAACCGTTTGCCCGTCCTCCCGCTTCTTTGCCGTTAACATAAATTGTGCTGTTTCTGTGCGCACAGCCGAAACAAATATAAATTGTTTTACCGTCAATATGATCCAGATTAAATGCTTTTCTGTACCAGCAAATTCCTTCCCATGCGAAAAAACCCTGCATATTCTGCGATGTCCAGCCTTCCGTCTCGCCCCGGCTAAAAGGCCGGCTTATTACCCAATCATGGGGAAGATCAATATTTTTCCATGTCCTGTCGTTAAAATTTGTATTTTGCGCGTTTTTTATGTCTCCGTACGCAAATTTCCAGTTATTGTTAAAAAGCGCTTTTTTATTCATAATATGCTCTCCTGTTTCATTATTATGGACATAGATGTTCATTATTTATCTCAATTATATTTTATCTTGATAAAAAAGACTAGACATGATAATATAATTTTAAATTGCCGTTAGGTAAAAATAATTTTAAAGAGGTATTTAAATGAAAAGAAAAGCACTTGCTGTTTTTTTGCTTGCGTTCATTGTTTTAAATTTTTCAGCCTGCGGAACCTCAAAATCCAAAGCGGACAGCGCGGATGCACTGTCGCTCAAAACGATCTACGAGAATTATTTTCTTGTTGGAAATATCATTAATAACCTGTATATGAGAGGAGAATATCTTGAACTTCTTGTAAAACATTTTAATGTTGTAACGGCGGAAAATCAGATGAAGCCCGATCATCTTGCGCCAAGAACCAGAGGCGGCAATTACAACTGGAGCGCCGCGGACAACATGGTAAACACCGCTCTTTCGCACAATATGAAAGTACACGGTCACACTCTTGTCTGGCATAATCAAACCCACGCGTGGATGACAGAAGGAACGCCGCAGCAGGTCAGGCAAAATATGATTGATCATATCAATACGGTGCTCGCTCATTTTAAAGGAAGAGTTTATTCATGGGATGTTGTAAATGAAGCTATAAGAGAACGCGTTCATCCCGGCGAACAAAACAATGACTGGAGGACTCAGCTTCGTACCGAAAGCGGCTGGTTTAGGGTATTGGGTGCGGATTACATTGAACTCGCGTTCAGAACTGCGCGCGCCGCGGATCCTGATATTATACTTTATTACAATGACTACAATCTTGACAATTCAAGAAAAGCCACTGTTGTCGCAAATATGGTAAAAGAGATTAATGACAAATACAGAGCCGAAGGCAATACGCGGCTTCTGATTGAAGGAATCGGAATGCAGGCGCATTACGGAGCTACAACAAGCATACCTAATGTGCGCAATTCAATTGAAAGATTTATCGCGTTAGGTGTAAAAGTTGATATCAGCGAACTTGACGTAGACCTGCGCGGCATTGGAAGCGGAAGTTTCGGAACAAGAAAAGATACGCCCGTTCCTCAGGCTGAACAGCGCATACAGGCGATAAAATACGCCGAGCTTTTTAATCTTTTTAAAGAATACAGTGAACACATAACGCGCGTTACAATGTGGGGAATGGATGATGAAAATAGCTGGAAGTCGCTTGGAAATCCCTGTCTTTGGGACGGAAATCTGGAGCCCAAACAGGCGTTTTTCGGCGTTGCTAACCCAAACAGAACGCTGGGTTTATGAAAAAACATAAAAATATTTTTTTTTACATAACGATAATTTTTTTGTTAAGCGCATGCGGAACTTCATCAGGCAGCGAAGGCGGAACAGTCAAAATAAATTATAACGAATACCATCAGGTAATTGACGGTTTCGGCGCTTCAAACGCGTGGACAAGACTTCCCCGCTATGACGATACGGCGCAGAAACTTGTAAAGCTCCTCTATTCAAGAACTGAAGGAGCGGGCTTTACAATTTTGCGTAACAGAATCCCCTTCCGCGAACGTCTTCCGGAAGATGATACTCCAAGCCATAACGACGGCTTTATGGTAAGGAAAAACGATCACACTTATGATTACACCGTAAATCCTGACGGCACAAAAACTTTTAACCTTAACTGGAGAGCGTGGGATCTTGACAGCACAAGGAATTTAATCCGTCTTATACAGAATCTCGGAGAAGACGGTCCTGAGCATCTTGCAATTATGAGCACTCCATGGACTCCTCCGAATAATCGCGTAACGCAATGGAAAGAAAATGTAACAGGCGTAAACGCAAGGCTTGACTATACAATGGACTGGTCAAGACCCGATTGGTGGGGAAGATTAAAAAGAGCGCATTACAATGATTACGCTGACCTTCTTGCCGATTATGTTAAAAATTTTGAATCCGAGATGGGAGCGCCTCTTGCGATCCTTTCCGTTCAGAATGAGCCCAACTGGAAAGTTCAGTATGAATCCGCATACTGGAGCGGAATAGATCTCCGCGATTTTATCAAAATAATCGGACAGCGATTTCCGCTGAAAGGCATAACGTTAGGTGAAAATGGCATCGGTATAATGATGCCGGAATTTGAAAATTTTAACATTAACTTTAATCAGATGATAAAACCGTCTCTTGATGATCCTGAATCAGAAAAAGTTATTACACACATCGGTCTTCATCAGTACAACGCCTCTTTTGATCACTCAACAAGAGCGGGCTCAAGGGAATTCCCGGAAATCGCCGCCTCAGGAAAACGTTTCTGGCAGACAGAAGTTTCAGGTTCCGGAAACCAGATCCCTGCGGGAACAGGCATGTTGAACGCGCTTCATTATGCCAGAATGATCCACTGGAACATGATACTCGCAAGGACAAACGCGTTCCTTTACTGGTGGCTCTGGTCAAATAATCCAAACGACACAGGCGGCAGCCTTATCAATGTCGATGATGACGAACTGCTTGTCTCGCACCGGCTTTACGCGATGGGGCAATATTCACGTTTCATCCGTCCCGGCTGGTACAGAATAGACTCAGACACATCCCCCAGAAGTTCTGTCTACTCTACCGCGTACAGAAATCCCAAGACAAATGAAATCGCGATTGTGATCATTAACGAAAGATTTTCAGCTTACACAGCTGCCCTTGAGCTGACAGGCGCGGAATTCGATCAGCTTGATATCTGGCGCACATCAAACAATGAAACATTAAAACCCATAGGCAGGCAGAGAGTTTCACGTAACACAGCGGTTGTAATACTTCCGTCAATGTCAATAACAACTTTGTACGGCAGGGTTAAATAAAAGATTCCTGTTTCATTTTTCATTTATTTTTGTCCACTCTATCGCAAGCTGTCTTAGTTCCTGCGATGTAGTGCAGTGCAGTTTTAATTTTAAATGTTCTTTGTGAGAATCAATTGTTTTTGTGCTGATATTAAACATCGACGCGATCTCTATGGTACCGTATCCTTTTCCTATCAGATTAAAAACCTGAATTTCCCTGTTTGAAAGTTTTTGCATTGAGCCAATCCAGTCTTTTTTTCCGGATGAATTCTCTCCCGTTATCGCCTGAAAAATCCTGTCCCTTTCGTTTTCGCTCAGATAGATTCTTCCGTCCATTACCGTATTAATTGCGTCCAATATAATGTCGGCGCTTGATGACTTCATAATATATCCGCGGGCGCCCATGCGCAAAACGCGCTCAGAAAAAAATTGTTCATCATTTGCAGATAACACAACAATGATTATCTGCGGATTTAGTATTTTTAACTTTGATATTAATTCCATTCCGTTTTCATTGCCAAGCCGGATTTCAAGAAAAACAAGCGCGGGTTTTTCCTTTTCCGCGATTCGCATCGCGTCGTTTATACCGGAAGTAATTCCCGCAATGCTGAATTTTTTACAGCTTTCAAGAAGAGACGCAAGCCCCAAACTGTAAATTGGCTGCTCGTCAACTATCAATACTTTGGTATATCCATTTCTTGCCATAATATATTACTACAATATTTTTATTATATTGACTATAGTAAAATTTACCTATGTATTTTTATAATTAAATTTAAAATACTATACCCATGAATGGTTTAAAAAACGTTTTTGGGAATAATTATAAGGTTGGAGCGGCTGTTTGCCGCAAAGTTCTGGAAAATAAAGACGGCGAGAATGTCGTAAATCGGCATTTTTCCTCCTTAACCGCGGAAAATTCGATGAAATTCGGCCTAATTCATCCCGCAGAAGATCATTTTGACTGGGAAGAAACCGATTTTGTCGCGAATTACGCAAGAAAAAACGGGTTTGTCATGCGCGGACACACAATGCTCTGGCACAACCAAAACCCGCCGTGGCTTTTCCTTGACGGAGAGCAGACCGTATCCAAAACAAAACTTTTTAAACGTCTGGAAGATCATATAATCGCCGTTTCTCAGCGTTATAAAGACATTGTATATTCATGGGATGTCGTAAATGAAGCGATAGACACCGACAAAGGCGATGAAAATAACATGCGCCAGACCGATTGGTATAAAATTTGCGGAAAGGAAATCTACGATTTTGCATTTAAAAAAATGAGGGAGTTATGCCCTGACGCGAAACTTTTTTACAATGACTACAACAACGAATACGGCGAAAAACTGGAAAGCACAATTCGTTTTCTTTCTTCAATGCTTGATGCAGGAATTCCCGTAGACGGAATCGGTCTTCAGGCACACTGGTACTACAATTTCCCCGATGAAAAAATTATCAGAAACGCGATAGAATGTTATTCGAAACTCGGTCTTGAAATTGAATTCACGGAAGTCGATGTTTCCGCCTACGTGTGGAGCGAAGCCAGAGACAAAGCCGATTTTTTAAGCGCCATGCCGCAAGACAGAATAAAAGAACAGGCAAAACGCTACATGGATCTTTTTTTGATAACCTGCGATTATCCCAACATAAAAAACATCACAACATGGGGCGTAGCAGATAACCACACATGGCTTGATAACTTCCCCGTAAAAGAAAGAAAAAACTGGCCTTTGCTTTTTGACGAACAATACAGAGAAAAACAAATTGTCGCGGATCTGCTCGAAGCGGGGATGAAGAGACCGGGGTAGCTCTATGATCCAAAGAGCGATTCGCATGTGCCGAAATTTATTTTCTATAAAAATAAGCTACAGCCTTGAGCTTTAAACGCTTCTGCTCTGACAAGTAAATCCTCCGATGTAACTTCCAGATAGCCAGCAAGACAATTTATGCATAAAAACCTTTTTACATTACGCCCGAGTAACTTTTTATTTAATCCTTGTGCTATTTTATCAAGATCATGTTGACAAAGAAAACATTTGACAGACTTTTTCATAAGCTATTTTTCTTTTAGCTTATACGAAGACATGCCTCGCTTTCCGAGCAGTTTTTTCACCTAGAAGGAAACTTAAAGCATCTGGAATTTTTATACTTGAAATAAAGAAATACACTATATATTTGCATTTTCTAATAAAATATCTAGTTGACTTTTAAACACACCCTTTATTAATCTACCATCTGCTAAGTATGTGAAATAATCAGAATAATTAATCGGACTTAAAAAATTAAAAAAATACTTTTGATTGATTTTTTCTTCATTTAAAATATTATTCAATGTATTATAGTGATCTTTTCCATATAAATATTTTTGTTTGTTTTCCTCACTATCATCATTATCAGACTTAATCTCTATTACAGAAATAAATTCATAATTATTTTGCTTTATTAAAATAAAAAAATCAGGATTAAATAAGTGAGTAGATGTGTGTGAACCTTTTGTAAGTGAATATTCAATAGAATAGAAATTTTGGTTGTTCGATTTTATCCAACTTGAAATATATTTTGCATTGTTTTCTTTGAATAATTCTCTGACAAATTTCCTTTCTGGCTCAGAACTTGTAAAAATTAAATCAATAGGTGTTTTGTATAAAAACACATTTATACTTTCTTGATAAGCAGAGTGAGGTAAAGATTCATCGGCAAATACTTCTTTACACGCAATTAATGAATCTTCTATAACTATTTCATTTTCCCATTCATTTGAGAAAAATAATGTGTTACCGCTTTTTAAGCTTAAAATTGAGACAGATTCATGCTCTCTATCCATTGTGCTTATTTTTATTAATTTTTTTGCTTTACGTCTTAATTGTACACTTTTGGGTTTTTTCCTTAACAATGTATTAAATGCTGAAAAAACTTTTTGTCTATTATCTTTCCCTAAATAATCACCAGTTATTCCTACCTTGTCCATTGATTTTCTTATTAGTTTTTCAATTGTTTCTCTGCTTGGTAAATCAACATTTGTATATTCTTCATCACCTAATTTTAATATTTTTCCCTCCAGTTTTCTTGTTTGAAATTCATTATATATTTTTTCTACTATTCCATCTTTTCCAATAATTGGATATTTTTCTTTTTTTATATCGTATTGAATTGTATATTCTTTATCTCCAAATTTCAAATATTTTGTATCTGTCTGATGTTCAAATGATTCAGCCGCAAAATAGAAATATTCTTTATAATTATACACCTCTGTATTTTTTGTTATTTCTGTTTCAATCATATCTTTGTCATAATCAATATTGTATATAAAAAAATGAAATTTTGCCCTTTCACCTTTTACAATTGGACTGTTTTTAATTTTTTTTTCCATTTCCAATATTTCAAGAACTAATTCTTTAATTCTTATACTCCATTTATCATGATTAAATACAATTACCTCAGAAGAATAATAACCTTCTGGAATGCGTAAACCTCTGCCCAATACTTGTGCAATTAATAATTTTGAATTAAATGCTTTTTCTTCCATAGGCACAATTTGAAAAACATTTTTAACATCCCAACCTTCTGTAAGCATAGCAACGGAAATAATCCATTCAACAGGCTCGGATAATTCATCTACATTTGATAATCTAAGAATATTTTGCCTGTGTTCTTTATCTGAAGTTACAACAATCACCTTCTTTTCGATGGTTGCATCAGTTTCAACTCCATTTTCAATAAGGAATTCTACAAGTCTTGTTCTTAATTGTTTTGCATGTTTTATATCTTTAGTAACCAATATTGTTAATGGTTTTAATTTTGAGTATAAACGTTTATTTCTTTTATGATTCTGCAATATCTTTTGAAATTTTTCATTTTCATTAGAATCGTCATTTTCAACAACGTAATTAATATTCTTTACAAATTTATTTTCAATTGCGGATCGCAATGAATATCTAAAGATAACATCATTAAAATAATCATTTTCAATATATGGAGTTCCAGTAAATCCAAAAATATATTTAAATCCATAAGAACTATCTAATAAAAATTCTTTCCATTTTTTTATACTTCGACTATTAGTAGTATTGCCTTTAACCACATTATATGCATGATGAATTTCATCATTAAGAACTAAACATCGTGAACCTTTACCAAAACCTAAACTATCAAATACTGATGAATTCGCAGAGCTGTAAACAGCATTAATATTTTCAATACAAATACAACCGTCTTTAATAGTTTGTTCGGCATTAATTATTGTTGGATTTGAATATTTAGAATTTAGCGGTATTGATTTTTTTAATTTTGCATTTGAACTTAATGAACTAAACTTTTTTATTAATTCTTTCTCTATTATAGTGCTTGGTGGTCCTAAAATCAAAACTTTATCTATTATGCCCAGACCTAATGCAATTTGCGCTATACCATACATTACATAACTTTTTCCAGTTCCTGTTGCTAATTCAATACAGCCTGATAACTTATGGCGAAGTTGTATTTTCATATAATAATCATCAATTGTATTGTATCGAAGACGTAATTGATCGTTTTGATTATAATTTTCCTGTATCAGGTCTTCTATGGTATTGTATTTCTTAGAAATCATATAAATGATAACAGTCTTTATTGCTTCTTTCTGATATTCCCTGTTTTCACAAAGAGTATCTAAAAAATATCCCCAATCTGACAATGAATATTTTTGTGGATCATAATTTTTTTTGTCAATTAAAAGTGTTAAATCCTTTTCATTAAACTTTTTTACGCCGATCATATAATGATACCATCCCAGTATTGATTATTTCCCTGAATTCATTACCAAAAATATCAACATAGACCACACATATCTTATCATTTTCAATTTGATTGGAAATCGGAATCGTTAACTTGTTATCAGACATAACAATATCATCATCATCCTTAAAATGACATTCTGTCATTACAAAATCATCACCATTAAATGCAGTATCAACGATAATCATACTTAAACTCTCAAAATTTTTGAAATCGGTTAGTTGCTCATCATCTTTAAAGTTAGTAAAAAATTTTGAAAGTATTATAGTATTATTTTTAAAAGAACTTATTACATCAGGTTGTAGACTGAAATGAAAACCAATCGCATTGCTAAGTTCATTATCATTTATATTCTTTCTGCTTTTCGGCTGTCTGATTTTTTCAAAATTTTTAGCATGGAGTTCTCTAATTATTTGATACGGTATTTTTAGAAAATAATAACGGACATTATCAATTTCTTGGAAATCACTTATAAAATCTACCGCATTTGCAGGGGCTATGATATACACTCTTTTACCTATATTTTTCCCAATATTTTCATGTAAACTATCGAGAAATGCTTGATCGAGATTACTTTCACTGTTATTCCAGTAATCCCATACAAGTACCGGATAGCCGTCTTTTCGTTCGCCATGAAATATAAACCCTTTCCTCTTGAATTCCTTTCGAGAAACCTCAAATAATTGTAATACAAAATCAATATACCGATCTCTGTTTAATTCTTGCATTTTCTTTAAATCATATATGCCTGTTGTAATTGTAACAAAAGAATGAGCTGATTTATTATATTTCTTTTTTGGATTTTCGAGATTTTTGCTATTTTGTATTGTAAGCATTCTTTTCTGAATCGTATAATAACTATATTTGCCAATATCACATGTAATCCATCTACGATTTAATTTCTCGGCAACAGTAGCTGTTGTTCCAGAACCTGCAAAAAAATCAAGAATTATATCATCTTCATTTGTGCTAGTCAGAATAATACGCTCCAATAATTCTTCAGGCTTTTGAGTAGGATACCCAGACCTTTCATCAGATTGAGAGTTAATTGGATCAATATCATCCCATAATGATTGTAGAGGTGTTCCTTTTAATTCATCCAGATATTTTTTTACCCTTATACCGCCATTTTTTGTAAAATGCAACCTTTTTTCTTTGTCTAATCTCTTCATTGTTTCAATTGGACAGCGCCAATAACCATCAATGCCTTTATAAGCGTAATAATAGCCTTTTCCTTTTAATCCTTTAGCCGTCAATGGACCATCTGTCCATTGACGACCATTTGAGTCAATATGCCGAAACCTATTTAAATGTTTTTCTGTATAAACAGAAAAAAGTTGCTTCCAAATATAATTTGCACTATTTGTATAATAAAGAATAAAATCTATATTTATACCAAATTTTCCAGCGTCGTTGTGTGCACTTGTTCTTTTCCAGATTACTTGATTCTTGAAATTATTCTCCCCAAATATTTCATCAAGAATGGCTTTTATGTAATGAACTTTTCGCTGGTCAAGATGCAAAAATATACTACCGTCATCAGATAATATTTCTTTTGCTAAAATAAGTCTTTTTCTGATATATTCAATGAATTCTGTGTCTTTTGTTTTATCAGAATATGTTTTCTGTCCAATGTTATTTTCAAAATCTGATGCTGTTGAGAAAGGAGGATCAATATAAATTAATTTTACTTTACCTTTTACTTTGTTTTTTATGATTGGATCATCATTCTTATATATAGTTTTCAGAAATTGAAGATTATCACCAAATACTATCATGTTCTTCCAACCATCTGAATATTTCTTACGTTCTCCATTATAGGTTTTTTCTATTTGTAATGGAACTGCAAATGTGCCATCTTCATCGGCAAGTAGGTCTTCTTTACGCATTTTGCCGGCATAACGAAGCTCATATTCTTTTTGTGTATTCGGAAAAAGTTTTTCCTTGAAATCATCTGGAATGGTTTCTCCTTTTGCAAGACATTCCATTAAAAATTCAATTTCTTTGATTGATAAATCTTTCATCCTGCTTTTTCCTTGAATAAATCAGGTATTTCCTTTAGAAGAAATTCCTTAATTGTTCTGGTATGAGAAAGCACTAAACGCATATCTTCATCAGAAAGATTAAGACCACGATCATATCGAGGCTGAACAGAAAATTGGGTGATAATGGTACAAAAAGAAGATATGCTCACAAATGAAGATCGGTGTTTTTCAATAAGTTTGCATAATTCCGGCAAATCATGTGTGTATGGAGGTTCTTCTCCCAGAATTGCTAAAGTTCCTTTGAGAAATTTTTCAACTGCCTGTTGGCAATGAAAGGCAACACCTGCTGTTGGGATAGGATTCATATTAACAGATATGTGTTCTGCAATAGCTAAATCATCTTCAGCAAGGAGATGCCAATCTCTGGGTGTGTTTGTCTGTTTAGCCATAAATTCTTATCCCGTCTCTGGTTACTTTTCGTTCTAGAGTAAAATCATCAAGGCGGTTTAAAAAGTCAGTTTTCTTTTTTGCGACAATATCAACAGACATAGATTTCTTACGGTCGATAGCAAAACGGATTTGTAAGCCTGCGTCAAGATCACGCATTTGAACTTCATCTTTCAATACAACATACAAATCCAGATCGGAATCTTTGTGAGGCGTACCATAAGCGTAGGAGCCAAACAGGTAGATTTGCTCTACTGGAATGGTATTGACAATGAGTTCAGTTAGTTTGTCCAATTCCGTCTGAACCGCTGAATTCATATTCACAGTATAATGCTGTAAAGAATAAATAACAAGCCAACTGTAAATAATGATTGATATACTCTGGTTAGACTGTTTCATAGGATAAACGCCCTTCTTCAGCTTTTCCTATGGTGGCAAAACCTTTTCTGCCATAATCAATAGATAATGCTGCTTCGGCTATACTACTTACTAAGCCAGTCGAGTCCAAATTCTGCCTCTGCTTCAGATAAATTCCACCCACCATTAATCAGAAAATCAGCACCCATTTTATCTTTCATCACTTTTGCCAAATAGGGAGGCAATGGGGCTGTTCGTATTGTGCGGCTAAAACCCTCCTTATCACCAGCTTCATATAAATCTAATGCCCTGTTTGATATGGCAAGTTTTTCATCAATGGACATTCTGACTAACAGCTTCGGTGAAATAGCGGAACATTTGGTCGCGCCTGGTATTGCGGATAAATTTAATGATTTAGGTTATAACTTTGAAGGCGTAGCGTGCGGCGGTTATGAAGTCCGTGACGAAAAAGGAAAAACCATAACTCAGATTGATGTGCTTCTTGAAAACGGCAGCTGCGTTATGGCAGTTGAAGTAAAATCAAAACCAAAAAAACATGATATAGAACATCATATAAAACGGCTGGAAATATTAAGGCAGCAGCGCAGTAGAAAAAACGATGCCAGAAAAATATACGGAACAATAGCGGGAGCGGTATTCGGCAAAGAAGAAAAAGAAGCGTGTATTGAAGCGGGCTTTTACGTGATAAAACAAACCGGCGACACAATGAAGATAGACATACCTGAAGGATTCATTCCCAAAGGGTGGTAAAATCAATACGCTGTTTTAAGGAAGCGTCCGCGAACTACGCGAATTAATTTTTCTTAAATCAATCAAACAGAAAAAGCTCTTCCTCTTTTTTTTCTTTTCCTTTTTTCTTCTGAGTTTCCAGTGGAGCTTCTTTTGATTTTTTTTTCTCTGCCTTTACTCCGCTGTCCGCCATTTTTTTCCATTGGCAAAGAAGATTAAGCGCTTCAAGAGGAGTCATCTGATCGGGCTTTATATCTTTCATCATAAGTTTAAAATTATCCGGCTCTTCTTTGTTAACCGTAATATTTTCGCGGTTAACGGGTTTTTCCTCTCCGAAGGTACCGCTCAGGTCGGTATCGCGTTCTTTTAAAAGAGCCATGATCTGTCCGGCTCTGCTTAGAACTTCCTGCGAAAGACCGGCAAGACGGGCAACATGAATGCCGTAGGATTCGGCAGTCG
>JGI24695J34938_10002928_pt1 | contig 12359 bp, 12 predicted proteins | sample TergutCo191P3_FD_34938 | JGI IMG/M metagenome (IMG submission 34938) | reverse complement strand
CTCATTCAAGGTTTAATTAAGAAATTAATAAACGCTGATTTTCAGGTCTTTACCGCGGTTAATGATAACGAATTGAAAACTAAAATCAAGTCTTATAATCCCTGCTTTATTTTTCTTGAGCATTGTTTTCATGAAAACGGTACTGATGAATTTATAAGAGATATAGTTAGTATCAACCGTAATATACATATTGTGATGTGGGCTTCCGTTGATATAAAACCTCTTTTCGCGGCTCGGTTTATTCATGCGGGAGCGGAGAGTTTTTTATCGCTTAGGGACAGTGAGGAAAACATTGAAAAAATACTTTACTCTATTACTTGCGGAAATATTTATTACCCTGCTGATGTTGAAACCGCTCTTGATCGTGACTGTCTTTTTAAGGTTAACGGAAAATTATTTACAAAGAGAGAAAGAGAAATTATGAAACTATGCGTTCCCGGTAATACAAATGCTGATATTGCGAAGATTTTATCTATTACCGTTTCTACTGTAAAATTTCATAAAGGTAATATTTACAAAAAATTAGGAGGTAATAAAAACAATGATATTTTAGGCAAGGCGATAAGAAACGGGATTATTTCATTGGAAGATTTTAAATAAAACGACAAATTACATTTTTATATGATTTTTTAATATCTTAAGTTGATGTTAATTGTTATCGGTAATCTGATTGTTCTTTGAAAAATACAGCTGGTTTTGTTTTCAAGTGTCAGAGAAGGAAAAATAATTTTGTTAGCTGTCCAGTAGCGAAACTGGATAGCGATTTTTTACTTTAAAGAACTGCTAAAATTTTATATTGTTCATCTTCTGACATTTGCTTGACATTAAATGCGCATCTTTGGCATTTATGGTTGTCTTTGCAAACCTGACAGACTTTTGATCTGCCCATGATGGACGATAAAAGTAAAATAATTTTTTCTACTACTTGGGTCATAGGTTTGCTTAGGAACCATGTTCAACGGATACGAACGCTATGAATGTACTATATAACTAAATCATAATATAAATTCCCAGCCTGATTGCCATTTCCCAATAATTCGCCAATCATTATTGACAGCTTCAATCCATGTTTTTTTATTGATGATAACATTTAAAGCCAACTGCGGTGCTCTATGGCTGACAAAAGCAATTTTTTTTTCTCTATGTTTTTGTTTTATCTCATTTAATAATTCTTCGATTCTTCTTTGTACATCAAGTAAAGATTCCCCTTGCGGAAACCTATTATTTATATGATCTAAGTAAATGACATTTTTATTCGTTGTGCCATTGTAAATACCATAATTGCACTCCCTTATTCTTTGATCATAAATTACTTCTAAAGATCTATGCCCGAATAAAATATCTGCTGACTGTTTTGCTCGATGCAAATCAGAGCAAAATATTACATCAAAATGTTCATCACTTATTTCATCAGCAAGTTTTTTTGTTTGAATTATCCCTGTTTCAGATAATTCACCTTGACTCCAACCACTTGAAATTTTTAATTCATTATCAATTGATGTACCATGAACGAAATATTTAATAATTATCATTTACTTTGTAACCTCTCTTAACATAAAGATATAGTCAAAAGGCAAATCAAAATCCACTATTATTGGTTGAGACTTTTTATAATAATTATAATATCCCTCTATAGATAAATACTCGATGCCTGTATACCGATAAATCATATTCGCTTTCAATGAAAAATATTCTTCATAATCATTAATTAAATTTATGGCGTAAGTATCTAAGTATTTATCACCAGAATTTATTATTTTAATATTCTTATCTACAAAACTTAACGAACAAACTTTATGCTTACCTCTTTCACTCTCAAAAACATACATTGCTTGACCGAAACCTACTTCATAACTAGGACTTCCAAATTCTGAAGAAAGTCTTCTAAAGCAAATTGAATTCTCATTTGATGCCTCTGGAAATATTTCAATTTCATCATTTTGTTGTAATTGCAATATTTCCTTTTTTATTAAATCAAAATCATTCATAGTAACTCTTACACTTTTTGAATGGCAAGAAGATTCAAATTTATGAACTGACATTCTAACTTTGATATGCTTATCAAAAATTTTAATATAAGATATAATCTCTTCTAAAATATTTTCTTTGGTAAACCTCCGGCATTCTAATTTTCCAAAATAATATTGAGCAAGATTTTTCTTAAATATTTTCCAGTTAGAAGCATATTTTAATCCTATTCTTTGACTAATATAGTTAGCCCACTCTAAAGCAATTAACTGACCGTTAGTGATATTTCTTTTATCAAACTGGTTTTTAATTAGACTACGATACATTATATATGTTGCATATATTTTTGAACAATCAGAAATATCATAAAACATCACTTTGAAACCCTATATACACAACGAAACCCCACATTATGATAACCATTGTTTCTTTTATAATAAAATTGATACCATGTCCACGGGTATACACCAAATAAACTCCAAGAACCTCCCTTTACAATTACTTTGTCAGTATCGTTTTTGCCGTTTACTATTGGAAAAGTAGTTGTCCATTCCCAAACATTCCCGGCCATATCTTTGCAACCAAAAGGGCTATCACCTTTAAGATATATACCAACTTTTGTTAATCCATCATGTCCAGTTATACTCGTATTACAATATTTATCTGCCTCATTCTCACACTTTTTATCTTCCTCAATAGGCCAATCATTTCCCCACGGATAAAAGCGCTGATCTCTCCCTCGTGCTGCAAATTCCCACTCATCTTCACTTGGAATCGATTTATTCCACCATTTTGCATAATCCTCCGCTTCTCTATATGACAGATTTACAACAGGGAACATTCCTTCATTTTCTCGATAAATATGATTCTCATAAAATTCTGCATAATCTTTATTTGTGACCAAGAAAATATCGATCCAGTATTCTGAATGTGACCATTTTCTTATTCCAGATGGGATATTTCTCTTTAATTGTTGCGGCAAAAAATTTTCTTGCAAGATTTTTTTACTTTGTTTTTCGTCAATACCTAATACCACATCAACTCCAGATACAATTCTGACCATATTCGCTGTTCTTTTTTTTGCAAGTAGTTGATTACAATCTTTAATAAAACTATATTCTATATTAAAATCCATATTCTTAAATATTTCATATATTGAATTGAAATGTGGATTAATATGTTTTTCTAATATTGAAATAATAAAGTTGTTACATTTTTCATTATGTTGTCCATAAATACAATATAATGCAAAACATGAAATAATTCTACGTTTACCAATAAGTGAATCCGCATCATTTTCTAATAATGTTTTCAATTCCTCATAAAATATTTGATTATTGTTATTATTTATAATCCAAAACTTCAATGTGTCAATGTATTTTATAATATCGTCTTTTTGTAATATAATATTTAAAAGAATTCTTGATTTTTCTTTGTCACTCAAGATTAATTTGTTTCTATATTTCTCTATGTCTTCTAATAGTGTTTGTGAAAATGTATAATACAAAGGATAAATATTATCACAGCTTAATTTTATTTTTTCCTGTGTTTGTTTAATAAATACTGATTCAACATCCATCCATTCATTTAATTTTTTTATTATATATTCATGAGTTAGTTCATAAAATACTTCACCACCAATTGTATAAGAGCGGACGAGTCGAGCATCAATTAAGTGATCAAGCATTTTATCAATATTTTTTTTAATATCTTTCATATTCAAAAGTTTAAAATAATCATTTATTTGTTGGCTTTTTACTGGTATTTTTGTTTGTACTGAAGATACCATGCTTTTTAATATCGATCTGAATTTTTCTTTATCTTCTCCTGTAAAATCTTTAAAACTATTATCAATATAATCGGCGAGAATTCCCTTTGCACCATTTAATGATTCGTATAATTCATGTGTTATTTTTTTCCCGTCATGTAAATTATTTACTAGTGTGAAACAAACAATTTGTAGTTGTGAAGGGTCAATAAAAGCGTATTTCTTTTCGTCAAAATTATTTATATCTAATAAATCAGTTACAATATTATCGACTAAATTATTTTCGTATTCGTATCCTAATAATTGTGCTGGCTTTATAATAGCCTCTTTTGCATTCTTTTCTGAAAATGGATTTAATAAAAATTTTCTGACATTTAAATTTGAGTCAATCGTCATTCCTATCATTTTTGTATAGAAATCTTCACGAATTATTATTAATAATTTTAGCTTAGGGTTTTTTTGTAGTAATTTATTTAATTTTTCATCTAGGTATTTTGTTTTGTCGTCATTTCCTAATACAAAAAACTCTTCAAACTGATCAATAATTATTAATTGATATGATGATTCTGTCTCTATTTGATATTCTTCATTAACTTTATCTTTTTGTCTGATAATCTCATTAACAATTGAAACATATGTATCAGATCTGCTTCGTAAATAATATATAGAATATTCATTTGTGCATTTAATTTTTGGAATAATTCCAGCTCTGATTAAAGAAGTTTTTCCAAATCCAGAACTTGATACAAGGATATGAACTTGATTTTGAGATTTTATTCTTTTGGCTAATTCTTCTATTTCATAAGTTCTGCCAAAAAATATATCAGAATCTCCTTCATCAAAACTGTCCAAGTATTTGTATGGAGATGATTTTTCCGTATTAATTAGTTTTTGAGTTAGTTCATGTGTTTTAAGATTAAATATTACTTTGAAAAATACAGAATAATCACAATTGATTATATTAAGTTTCATTCGTTTTATATACATCTCATCTGATGTATTTGTCAATAAAAATGATTCTGATGTGTATTCTGCATTTTTTCTACATAAAAATTTTATTATATCTTGAAAATTTAATGAATTAATATTAAATCCAACAAATAAGCAAGTACCATTTATTCTATCCTGTAAACCCGTACATATAGATTTTGAAGAATCTTGTATAAATTCTTCATATTCATCTATTTCTAATATATAATCATTATGATTTCCAATGTCACCGAATAAATTTATACAAGGAATTATTCCATCAGTATATGAATAAGCTTCATCAGTGATTTTTGGAAAACAAAATTCACTTTCTCTACTTTTAGAGATTAAGTAATCTCTAAATAATGTGTAAGGAGACAAGTCTATAATACATCTGATAAAATCTTTGACCTCTAAAATAGATTTATAATAATCTGGATAACAAGATATTCTCGCGCGACCAAAACTCAATTGCTCACGAATCTGTGAGATTGTAGCTTTTTCTGCATCGGTCAAATCGCTAGTAATATCATGTATCCTTTTATTCATATCAGGAATTAGCCTAAATTTATTATTTAAATCTTGAATTATTTGTGTTTCATAATCATTATTTAGTACTATAACTAATTGTTTACGTTTTGCAGAATCAGATAATATATTATTTATTTTCATTGTACCCTTCTACTATTCCTTTTAGTTCTGACATTATTGGCTTTATCAATTTAAGTTCAGAAATTGCACTATTAAAAGTCTGTTCTGTAATCGATCCGTCTTCAAATGATTCAACATATTTCAAGAAGTCACTTTCCATGATACAATAGAATAAATCTCTTGTGCGAATATCTAAAAAGGGGAAATAAAATTTGGTATCTTGGTATGCCTTATTGAATGTCTTCAGAAGTGCGATTAAACTTTCAGAATAATTCATATAAATTGATTGTCCTGTATTATTATCAATTCTATTATTTTCTGAATGACATGAATCGTTATGTTTAATAAGCGAAAAATCAATCTCTTTAGTCTTGCTTTTATCATATATAAAGTCTTCGTACTCTCTTATGAAAGAAGAGAATTTTATAGCTATGTTTTTATTAATAGATTTTTTATGATTCCTATCCGGTATAAAAACAACCAAATAAAAAACGTAAGACATAAAATATGCTATTGTTAAATTAATGCCTATATCCCAAAGGGTTTTCGACCAATGTTCTGGCTCACAACGAGATATGAGTATTTTAGCAATAACAAAAAAAACTGTGAGAAAAACAGAAACAACAACAAAGGTAAGTAATATGCTGTTTACGCTAATATTACGCTTTGACTTCGATTCCATCATTACTTATTAATGAAAAAACACTATTTTCATATTCAATTATTGAATATGCTAATAATCCTAAGTCAATTTTACCGTCAATTTTTAATATGTTCTTATAAATTGAACGGGTAACGTTACCATGGGTTACTATTACGATATGTTGAAGTTCTTTTGCATCATCAACAATTTTTTGCATTGCTTTTCTTATCCTAGTATCAAAGTCACTCACGGGCTCAGCACCTACAACCAACTCATCAGAATAGTAATTTCCTATTTTGCCTTTGATATCTTTTAGCAACCAACCGAAAATAGTTTTACATTCATCGATGTTACTTCCAGAAAGAACACCATAAGAATTTCTTTCGTAAAGCATAGTTGCTATTTCGATACCACAATTATGTGCATCATTTAAAACTTCAGCAGTTTGATAAGCACGTTTTAATGGACTAGAAAATATTTTATCAATTTTTTCATTTATAAATATTTTTGCTACATCCCTCGCTGTAGCAACGCCATTCTGTGAAAGCTCATAATCTGCTGCCCCACCATAACAATTGATAACATCATCCATAGATTCACCGTGTCTCAAAAGTGTGATTTTCATCCTTTCCATCTCCCTCGTTTATAGTTTTATTAGTTGCATAATCTGTCCATACTTAAGCCAGTCAATTGCTTTTTCATAATCTTGTTCGGTATCAAATTCAAGCCAACCTCCATTATTCAAAACGGCACTTACTTTTTGTTTTTTATCAATTAGAAACTGTAACAAATCAGTCATATATGCTTTTCTGATGCTCTTGCCTGTGTTGTTCCAATTATCGCTTGCTACATCTCTTTCATGATCAATCAATTCTATCACCTTTTTAATAGTTTTTCCCTTGAATTTTAATAAGCCGATATACCTTGCATCTATTTGGCTTATTAATGGGTCTGAAAAACCTATCCGAACTATATCATAGTCATTTTTTATTTGCAACCCCTCTAAATCAAAATTTAGTGTTCCATATCTCATAATCCAGTATTTTTGCCAGTCTTTATCAACAGCGACAGATACTTCTTCGTCACTTTCAAGAACTTTTCGTAATAAACTCTCTTCATAAATAATATCAGAATAACTAACAATAATGTCTTCGATGTACTCTTCTCTTGCCATATATAATGTTTCAACCATATTAGTCGTTTCATAATTTGGATTAACAAAATATTTTATATTTGGAAAATTAATTTTATCAGCTTCATAGCCTTTTACTATGATAATATTATTAATACCGCATTTCTTAAATAAATCAACTTGATACTCAATTAAAGTTTTATTATTAAATGATAGCATTCCCTTTGGCAAATTTTCTGTATATTTTTTTAATCTAGTTCCCTTTCCTGCTGCCAAAATAACAACTATCATAATGTTAACTCCTTACAATTTAAAAATTTTGAAATCAGTTCATCAGTATTTTGCATTGAGATTTTTTTTTCAAAGTCTCTTTCTGGATGCCATTGTAACCCTAATATATTTCCATTTGTATTAATAAAGGCTTCTGTAATATTATATTTTTCATCAATTCCAATAGCATTCAAGCTGCTCCCTAAATCATTGTTATACACACAATAATTATGAAAATTATTAACTTGGGTTGGTTTTCCTAAGAGTGTAATTTCATGATCAATTCTAACCTGTCTATCACTATAAAAGTATTTACTAATTTTTCCTCCAAAATAACAATTTATTAATTGCATTCCTCTGCAAATTCCAATAAGCAGTTTATTATGTTTAACTGCTAAATCAATGAGTTTATTTTCAAATATATCTCGTTGAGCTTGCTCAAAGGTGTTCTCATTAAATAATATATATTTTTGACTTATCATTCCGCTACCAGTTAAAATAAAAATATCATTTTCGAGTATTTCTTCATCAGAATAATTATACAATGAAGAATACAAGACTGGTTTTAATTTATGCTTTTGTGCAAAATTAATATAGTTTGATTCTATTGCCTCTGTCGAACAATAATATTTATCAACTTCTTGCTTGAGAGTAATAATTGCTTTTGTCATCGTAATTCCTCCACATTTATAATTTTCCTTTCACAATCTAATAGAACAATTTTTGCAGCTAATATTCTATCAAAAAGTATAGTTCCACAACCTAAAGCTGCAGGAATATTTAGCTCTGCACATCTTATTGCCATATGTGATCCCATCCCCCCATATTTCGTTATTAATCCCTTTATTTTATATGTAAACAGCCAATCGTATCCAGGGTCTGCATTTTCTATAAGTACTATCTTTTCATTACAATCAACATTAATAGATTCTTTTAGATAAATAAGCTCCGTTAACGCAACTTCATTGGTTATGAAATTTGGCCTTCCTTCCAAAATATTAAAATATCGGAGATCCGTATCATCAAAAATAACATTAGGTAGAATTAATTGGCTATTGATATTGTAGTCATTTTTTTTCTTTTGTAATGAGTTTTGTATAGATATTTTATCATTAATATTTAATAATAAAATATCATCTATTTCCAAATAAGACAACTCATTCCTCGATATTTTAAGTTTTTTGCCTATAAATAAAATTGCATCAAGCAATGTACTTACACCTTTTGAATAATGAAATTTTATTTTTTCCCTAAGATTTATTGCTTTTCTAATAAAATCAATTATAATTTTTGCATCTATGTCAATATCTTCATCCTTAAGAGCCTTATCAATTGAATCATATATAAATTCTATTTCAATATTTGATGCTTCATAAAACTCAGATGGTTTATATAAATTATCTTTGTATGTATCAACTCTAATATTATAAGTACCAGATCTAAGGTGTCCATATTTTACTAAAAAGTCTTCATAAGACATTTTTGAAAAGTCTTTTAAAAATTCTGAAGTTATTGTGGATAATGAAGAATAAAAAATGCTTTTCTCCTGAGCAGAAATATAATTTTGATCAGCTAATGAATCTAATAATATTTTTGCCATAAACGCAATTCTAGCATGACGTGAAAATATCGGAACAACATTATTTTTTAAAACATCAACCAGATCTTTAATGAATAAAAGGCAATCATCAATACTTGTATATTTTCTAGTTAGGATAAAATCTAAATAAGCCAATATGGCTATATGATCTTTATTAACTGTAGAATCATAATTTGAAATATTTTTTAATAAATTTGATTTTAATGCAAAGGATAATTGTTTTCTTTCTACTTCACTTAGAATTTCTTTTAACTCACAGCTAATCAAATTATTAATCCCGAAGAAAAACGTATTCAATACAACTTGGAATTCAATTTTATCATGTAATGAAGGATTATTCTTGATTTTATTATAATAGTAGTTATTTAGCTTGACAATTATTGAATGTGGTATTTCTTCTGGGGTTAAAGCAAAAAAAGATTCTTTCAAATCTATATATGGTTTATTACCAATTTTAATCATAAGTTTATTATCTGAATAGCCAAATCCTAAGTCTCTAATACCAACATTCCATGCCTCATCAGTTACCAGTTTTGCATAAATCGAATAATCCAATGGGAAGGGATTATCTCCAATAATTTCTGATGGGTTCCAAAATGCCATATCAGAAAAATATTTTTTAGTCTCCATAATATTTTTTTTCATTTTTTCATTTTCTGAGGATAATCTTTCCAATAGCTTATTAGATTGTGTTAATGTTTTCATTATTGGTCTTACTTGGAATATTTTAATCTTGTTTTCTTTAGTAATTGCGAATTCTATATCTAAAGACATATTTTTTGTAATTTCTTCCAGTTCCTTAATAGAATGTAATAACAACTCCCATTCTTTTTCAATTTTTGCATCATTCCATTCTCTTGATATACAAACCGCTTTACCAGTTTTGCCACTCGTTATTCCGTTTGTTGTTACATCAAAATTGATTATATAATAAGGCTTACCACTGACTAATTGATGAGTGTAAGCAACACCTGCAATTTTTATCTCTGTATTAGCAATTTGTCTCTGTATAAAAACTTGATCATTTTTATTAGGTATTTTATATGAATCGAATACTTGCTCTATAGATGTTTTCACAATATTTTCATCTTGCGAATTTATATTTTCAATAGTTTTATATTTACCTGCTTTTGAATCGCTAATTTTATCTTCAGATATGTTTGAACTTCTTACAATGATATTTTGGTGATAGAAAATTTTTTGAATAACATTAACAGCACTAGATTTATTATTTATAAAGTCTTTATATGTTAATATATGCAAGTCATCTATATGACTAAATGATAAATTATTATATAGTACTTTAAGCGTATTTGCTTTTGAAGTAAATAATTCATTTTCATTTATAAAATATCGCATAACTCATCTATCCAAAGCCTTCCCCTGCTTCTCAACATACCCCTTCTGCCCTGTGGCAAGATTGGCAAACTGCTGTTTGAGAAGGGCTTTTTCTATGGGGTCTACGCCTGAAGTGCGGAGCATATTTTGAAGCCTTGTCCGATGGGCGATACAGGCAATGTGGAATGAAACTTTGAAGAAGCCATTTATTTTATATTTACTGTCGAAGGGATAGATTTTTTCGGCGATTTTATAAGCAGAATCTTCAATGGCTTGGAGAGCGATGAAAGCATCATCGAAGCTCTGTATAGCATGAGTAAGGCTAACAAGGCTGTTTTTATCGGTTCCATTGTAAAATTGTAGTTCTTGCGACAAGAAGGTATATTTAACAATAATTATGGCTTGAGGGGCAATGTTGGATTGGGCATCTCTGAAAGCAGATAATGCTTCGGTTATAACTCTTTTATAGGATAAACCCCCTTCTTCCACTTTTCCTCTGATTGCAAAACCTTTGCGACCGAAATCGATGGCTAATGCTACTTCATGTATTTTTATTCTTAAGCCCGTCATGTCCAAATTCAACCTCTTCTTCCGATAGATTCCAAGCGTTTTATATCATGTAATCCGCTCCAGTTGTCTTTTTTTGCTATTTTAACCAGATATGGAGGTATGCTATCTGTACGTAAAAGGTGGTTATAACCTTCCCTGTCTCCGGCATCCTTCAATTCAAATGCTCTGAGTGTAATATTAAACTTTTCATCCAAAGTAATGGGTCGCATTATTTCCTTTTCCAGATATATATTATATCAATAAGTTGCTAGTTTTCAAGTACATATTTATTTCGCATGGATTTTATTTCATTTTAATATTTTAAAAACAATTCAAAATTAATGAATAGTCAAAAGTTTCTATCCTCTCGGTAATCAATTCCAATTAAATCCTTATATGACGCTCCTTATATATCTTTATGCTATTTATTAGAATATATGGTATGTTTAATTCTATACTGCTAATATCAGATTATGTCTTGTCGATCACTATTCATAATCAAATAATCTTCTAACAATTAAATTTTATATTCCATTCTGTTTATCCTTACTTTCATTCCTATTTTTTTTAAATATTCTTTTACGTCTTGATTAAAATCCCATACCATTAATTCAATATTTTTTGCTCTTATTTTTTTAGCATAATCTTTTATTTCTTCAAATTTTTTTCTTCCAACACCTTTTTCCTATGATTTTCATCTATACTTAAATCATCAATTACTATATTTATTATTTCTTTAAATATATTATGATTTTTAATTTTTTGTATATTTAATATACAATGACCAATAACCGTATTATTTTTTTCTGCAAAAAATATTTTATTGTTATCTTCTTCAATAATGTTTTTTATTACATCATAATTTAATGGATTTTTTCCATCCAATCAGGTTTTGCTTTTAAATGAATTTCAAATACTTGTTCTTTTAAATACAATATTTTATCAATATCTAATACGGTTGCTTTTCTTGTATTCATAGATATTTTCTCCTTCTATCCCGAGTAATTAATTCTAACTAATATTATTCAATATATGGCTCCATTGTCATATATGCTTTTTTGTAATTTAATTCTAATTAAATGTTCTTTTTCTGCAATACAATATTTAATCATATTTTCTCCTATTATTTTATGTCATTATATTTCCAATTATCTTAGGGTGATGTTTCGTATAACGTTCTAGGTTACTGACGTTTTTTTAGTGCCTGATAAGGAAAACGCGCAGCGTTTTACTGGTACAAAAAAATGTGGTATAGTGAGGCGTAGGAATGGCTTTAGCTATGACCTAGCCGAACGAAACCCAAAATTCCCGAACAGGGCATTTTGCAGTTACCGTTTGTTAGACGCAGTATTTTTATTCAGGATTTTAATATCCCATCTGTGAATACAAAGAAATTTATTATATTATTTACAAGTTCTTCATTCAAATTTTCCCAACAATATTGAAATGCTGGAAAATATGGACACATTTT
>JGI24695J34938_10002926_pt1 | contig 12363 bp, 10 predicted proteins | sample TergutCo191P3_FD_34938 | JGI IMG/M metagenome (IMG submission 34938) | reverse complement strand
CGAAGGGATCTATATTTCAACCGATATGCATAACTGGGAGCAGCGTAACCAGGGCCTGCCGGTAAAAACGATCAAAAAATTTCAGGACGGAAAAAAAACGTTTTTGCCAATGGTGCAGGAGATAAAGGATCTGGAGATAAATCCGGCAGACCCCCAAATAATGGTGTGCGCCACCAAAGACCGCGTGTACCTGAGCCGTAACCAGGGGCAGTCATGGACAAGCCTGGGTGCTCCCCCGTACCGTACCAACGGCATTAAATCGGTTGCATCGGCGCATATGCCCGAACTGACCGTGTTTCTTTCGCACAGCGTCTATGGCGTTTATTATATTCAGCCGAATCTTCCCAACGCGCAATGGACAGAAATAAGCAGGGGCCTGGAAAAACTGGAAACCACCGACAATGCCGACGAGGTTTCCGACATTGCCGTTATGCATAACCCGCCGGGAATTTACGCGTCGCAGACCTTCCGGCGGCGGATCTACCGGTTGGACTGGGCGCAAAAGACGTTCAATCCGGTATGGTCAGACAATAGTTCTTTTGGCACGGTAGATTCCCTGTATGCCGGTAAAACCGATCTCTATTTTTTATATGAAGGAACGGCGGCATCGATGAATCTATCGGATCTATCCGTGCGGGAACGTCCGGAAATTCTGGAAACAGCCCGGAAGGCCTCGGCGCAGGCCAAACTAAACTGCATCATGATAGAGGACTCAGAAAGGCTTATATTAAACGAAATGTGGCTGCTTGACGAGCCAAAAAACGATTTAAAAAACAAAGCGGCCAATAAAGAGGGGATCTATCTGCCGGTGAATCACGCAATGGACAGCCGCAGCCTTAAACCGTATCTGGATGTGATACAGCGGAGCGGCCTGAATATGATCGTAATTGACATGAAAGATGATTACGGCAGGCTTCGTTTTACCCCGAAAAATCACGCAATCAGCGCAAAGGGCAGGGTTTTTCGCCCGTTGGATATTGACGCATTTCTCCGCGACATGAAAGAGCGGAACATCTACACCGTTGCCCGCGTGGTGGTATTCAAAGACCCGGAACTTGCCGCAAAAGAAAACGGTAAATTTGCCGTTTGGGACGCGAGGAATTCAAAACCCTGGGTCGGTTATTACGATTCGCGCCGCAGAAAATCCGATATTAGCAATGAAGACCGCCGTAATAGCTTAATGCAATTCTTTCCCGCCGACGATCCCAATTACGAAACCGTCCGTACCTTTTATGACGAACGATGGGTAGACCCTTACTCCGAAGAGGTCTGGGAATACACTGCGGCAACGGCGGAGGAACTCCACGCGAGGGGTTTTGACGAAATCCAGTTTGACTATATCCGGTTTCCCACCGACGGGGTGAACCTGGACAATGCCCGCTACCGCTGGCAGGAAAACGGCATGGATATGGAAAGCGCCATCCTCTCATTTCTGCGCCACATCCGCGCGAGGGTAAAGGCCCCCATCTCTGTTGACATTTATGGCGCAAACGGCTGGTACCGCACCGGCGCCCGCACCGGCCAGGAGGTTGAACTCATTGCCCCGTGGGTAGATGTAATCTGCCCCATGTACTATCCCAGCCATTTTGAGCAGCACTTTCTGGCCCAGAATCCGCCGGAAATGCGGCCCTGGCGCATTTATTACGTGGGCACCCTGCGTACTGCCCGCATCAGCCGGGGGCAGAACATAATCCGCCCCTACGTGCAGGCATTTTTCCTGAACGTTTCTTACGACCGCAGGTATTATAACCCCGACTATGTCCTCCGCCAGGTCGAAGGCGTCCGTAACGCTGGTTCAGGCGGGCTCACCTACTGGAATAATTCCGGCAGATATGATGATATACCCTCTACCGTTTTTCCTTAACCTTCTCTTTCTCTTTGGTTATTTTCGCCTCAAGTTTATCCATCATTTTATCAATGGCGGAAGTAAGATCAAAATCTTCTTCCTGAACGTGGATTGAAACGCCCCAGCGGAAATTAACATTCGCCTCGGCCTCAAAATCCTTTCCCTTTTTAATAGTGATGATAAGATCAACGATCATGTTTTCGGCATTGTGGATTCGCTCAATTTTCTTATTGAGGTACTCCTTTGCATCATCATGCAGGTTGAAATGCACTGCCTTAATTTCCGTGTTCATTTTTTCCTCCTACTTTTTTCCGCCGTCAGCGGGTATATGAAGAACCCAGATCGAGTTCTTTACGATATTTAGCGATTGTTCTGCGGGCGAGCGAAATACCGCGCTGCGCCAGCAATTCGGAAATATCAAGATCCGAAAGATTCTGCTCATCAGTATTAACCAGTTCTCCAATAATAGCCTTGACCCCTTCTTTGGAGAAACGGGAACCGCCGGACCCGGCGCCGCTGATGGAATTGGAAAAAAAGTAACGCAATTCAAATATGCCCCATTCAGTCTGCATGTATTTGCCGTTGGCAGTCCGGGAAACCGTCGCCTCATGCACGCTCAGTTCCCTGGCAATATCGCCTAATGCCAGGGGGGCAAGATATTGGGGACCGTTCATAAAAAAAGGCCTCTGAAATTCCACAACCGCCCGTGCCACCATTTTAAGGGTATGATTCCGCATGGAAATTGAATTGATAAATATGCGGGCTTCCTTGATATTTTCCCTCACAAATTTCTGCGCCGTAATATCGGCAGATTTTTTTAACCTGCCCCTGCGAATCTCGGGATCGAGTTTTTTAAAAAAGGGATTTATCCCCAGGACAGGTATCACCTCATCGTTAAGAATAATAACAAAATCCTCACCGGCATGGCCGCTGTCCCTGACAACCTGCAGATCGGGTACCACAAAACGTACCTCCGCCGCGTTAAAAAGCCTTCCCGGAAAGGGAGAAAGTTTTTTAATCAGATCGAAGCAGGCACTGACATCATCCTTGCCGCATTTCATTTTTTTTGCCGCCTCGGCGAATTTTCCGCGTTCCAGAAGCTCAAGATGATCCAGCGCGCTTTCCATGCAGTCAGGGGCGTCGTTATACAGCAGCGCAACCTGGGCTTTCAGGGATTCGCGGTAGTCCGCAGTGCAGCAGCCTAAAGGATCGAGCGTTTGAACAAGGCGCATGGCTTCGGCAATCCGCGCCGGCGGAAACCCCGGCTCATTTTTTTTAATTGCAGTTTCGGGCGGCTCCCGGTGAAAACCGTCATTATCAAGGTTTTGAATGAGAACGGCCGCAGCAGACCGCAGTTCGGAATCCGCCGGTTCCAGTTGCAACTGCCAAAGAAGATGCTGCTGGAGGGTTTCCGGACGCGAAAGCACCCCCTCTATAAAGCGATGATGCTCATCCGACGCGGCAGCCCCGCCGCCGTGTATATAGCCGGAATCCGAACTGGCCTCAAAATACTCCTCTTCCTCCCCCGGCGCTTCGTTATCGTCCAGAGAGACGGTACTGTTATCCTCAAGGACCTCCAGGGCGGGATTCCGTTCAAGTTCTTCCCCGATTTTCTCCCTCAGGTCTATCAGCGGCATCTCTATCAGCTTTATGGACTGATACATCTGCGGGGACATTTTAACCCCAAGCTGCTGCCTTTGAACCAAAGAAGCCTGCATACAGTAATGATAATCCCTCAAAGGGCATTTGTCGAGTAAAAATTGAAGGAGGATAATTCCTCAAAACACGCTTTTAGGGCAGTTCATGTCCACAAATTCGAATTTTTTGGACATATGTTGACAACGTGGGTAAAAAATCATAAAATTTGGACATGAGCGGAACCCAAGTACCATTGCTGCCCATTGATGCCGGTAAGATAGAAACCCTGGCAGTTCTGCGGAAAGAGGCGCAAGCACGGCAGGTGCTGGCTGAGTTAAAAGGGTTTGCTCCGGCAATCCCCAACCAAAATATATTGATAAACGCCATAGTATTACAGGAAGCGCAGGAAAGTACAGCTATCGAAAATATTATTACCACCCAGGATGAACTATACAAAAACCTCGCCATACAGCCGGTTAATATGAATATATCGGCAAAAGAAGTGCTCAATTACCGGAAAGCCGTTTATCAAGGATATGCCATAATAAAAGAACGGGACATAATCAGCGTCAGCGATATAGTGCGAATTCAGGAAACGATTGTAGAAAATAATGCCGGTATAAGGAAATTACCCGGAACATCTCTGGTAAACAGTGCGACAAACGAGATCATTTTTACACCGCCGCAGGATTATGAAGAAATCTGTTATCTGCTTAGTAATTTTTGCAGTTACTTAAATAACGAAGAAAACAGCCTGTGGAAAATGGCAGTATTGCACTACCAATTTGAAACCATACACCCCTTTTATGATGGCAATGGCCGCACAGGAAGAATACTGAATATTCTGTATTTACTGTTAAAGCGTTTTATAGACACCCCTGTTTTATATTTAAGCTCATATATAATAAAAACCAAAAACAGGTATTATGGTTTGTTTCAGGAAGTTAGGGAAAAAGACATTTGGGAAAACTGGATTCTGTACATTTTGGACGGAATAGAAGAAACTGCAAAACACACTCTGGAAAAGGTTAAGTCGATAAAAATTCTGCTGGAATCAACGCAGGAAATAATAAAGGAACAATACCCCAAATTGTATTCAAAGGAATTAGTGGAAGTAATTTTTGAAAATCCCTATTCAAAAATTGATTTTTTGGCAAAAAAGTTACAGGTCAACCGAAAAACAGCCTCAAAATATTTAAAAGAACTGGAAAAAGCGAATATATTATCACATATCCAAATCGGCAAAGAAAAAGTCTACATAAACGATGCTTTAATGGCGATTCTGGCGTAACCCGCCAGTAAGATGCTGATTACTTTCTTGTTAAAATGCTCCCCCAAATCCAATATGGGGTACAAAATTTAAGGTATAACGCATGTGTCCGCCTATTAGCTGCGGTACCTTGAAGCCAATATCCATAAAAAATCCGCCTGGCTTGCCAACATCAATTTTCCAGCCTAATCCTGGATTGATTGCGAATACATAATCATATGTGCTGGTATAGCCACCATAAGAATCATAATAATATTCTGACTCATAACCATGATAACCAATACCTACACTCAGATAAAAGACTCTGCCAGATGGATATAACCGCGCATGCACATCTATTCCCAAATCATTATACACAAAACCGAAATATTGATAATAAAAATTAGCTCCTAGAGCCCATTTAGAATGTAACATTCGTTCATAGCTTAAACCGCCACCCACCATATTTATTTCACCGGAAATCCAGTTATTCCGTATTTTTGCTGTCTTTCTGGGAGATGAGCCGTCAGGAGTTATATTTCCTGTCGCTTTCCTCTGTGAACTTCCGGTTAGCGCCGCCAAAGAATTATCCATCATAATATTGATGTTTTGCATCCCTTGAATTGCCGCCGTCTCCACCGCAATAGCCCGAATTCGTAAACGATACACTTCTCCCATAGGGGTAATTGCTCCGGAAATTATTGTTTGAGCGCCCAATTTTTGACCGATTGACTGTGCCGAGGCATCGCTCACCTCTCCGGATAATTGAAAATTCATTTCTTGCCGTAGCATCTCCAAATTATGCCGATCAACCACGGTCAGGTTTCCATCATTCACCAAGTGCATAGTTAATTCGTCAATAATGTAATCCGTCAGAGCTATATAATCGGATTGAAAATTCAGAATAACCACCATAGAACCCTTAGGCAATCTTTCGGTAAAATAAACCGTCGAATCTTTCAGAGCACGTTCAAGATTAACAGCTTCTTGCGCTCCAACCGTATCTATGCACAAAAAAGTTAACAATACTATACCAACAATCATTCGTTTCACGTTAAAGCTCCTTCAACTATGAATAATAACGATACACCTATATAGGTGTAAAATTACATCTTTATAGATATTTTGTCAATACAAAAAGGTGGTAATAATCACACAATATGGTAAAAAAAGACTATTCGGAACATGAAGAGGAAATTAACGCTCAAATAATACGTATTTCCAGAAAACTACGGGAAGAACGGGAAAAACAGAAAATATCTCAAATGGATTTATCATTCAAAGCAGGATTATCGCAAAATCAAGTCAATTATATCGAAAACGGTAAAAGAATACCTAATTTACATACACTGTTAAGCCTGTGCAATGCCATGCACATAAGTCCGGCGGCTCTATTTGAACTGGATACCAGTCAAAACCGCGAACGGCAGAAAGCACGGAAAATGGTTATCCATCTGGTATCGCGGTTCATGTGAACATTAAAGATATTATACCGCAGGGCAAGCCCTGCACCCGCCGCCTACAGCGGTTTTCGCAGCAGAGCGTGAATCTTTGGTTCGGCGGAGTATTAAGCCTTTCGTTACCTCGCTCGCTCGATCATGCCCATGCATCGCCCAACAGAGCGCGAACGGTTGCGATCACGCTCCATTTGTCAACAAAGCTCTATTCCTTTTCTATTAATTCGTTAAAATTCTCATTTGATTTCCTACTTTCTTGCCAGTTCCGTGACGCTGGTAACCAGCCCTGCCAGGTTTTGAATGTCCGAGGGGATGATGAGCTTGGTGGCCTGGCCGTCGGCAACCTTTTGCAGGGCTTCAAGGCTTTTCAGCTTGATAAGGGCTTCGTCGGCGCAGACTGCCTTGATCATTATGAGGCCGTCCGCAGTGGCTTTTTGCACGTTGAGAATGGCCTGGGCTTCGCCTTCCGCCTCGCGGATAGCCGCCTCCTTGGAGGCTTCGGCCTGCAGAATTACCGCCGCTTTTTCCGCTTCGGCTTTAAGAATGGCGGAAGCTTTCTGACCTTCGGCAACCAGAATCGCCGACTGTTTCTCGCCTTCGGCCTTAAGGATCGATTCACGGCGTTCCCGTTCTGCCCGCATCTGCTTTTCCATCGCTTCCTGAATGCTCTTCGGCGGCGCGATATTTTTTACTTCGACACGGTTCACCTTGATGCCCCAGGGATCTGTCGCTTCGTCAAGCACCAGGCGCATGCGGTTATTGATCATGTCGCGGCTGGTAAGGGTCTCGTCAAGTTCAAGCTCGCCAATAATATTCCGCAGCGTGGTGCTGGTAAGGTTCTCTATGGCGCTCATGGGATTTACCACGCCGTAGGCGTAGAGCTTGGGGTCGGTGATCTGCAGGTATATAACCGTGTCAATCATCATGGTCACATTGTCCTTGGTAATAACCGGCTGCGGATCAAAATCCGCTACCTGTTCCTTGAGCGACACCCTGCCGGCTATACGATCGATGAAAGGCGCTTTAACATGGATGCCGACGCTCCAGGTGGAGTTATACGCGCCCAGGCGTTCAATAATAAAGGCATTAGACTGGGCAACGATCCTGATATTGCCGATAACCAGCGCCAGAAGAAACGCGGCCAGAACGATAAAAACATTAATCATGATTCCTCCTCCAATAATGGGCATACGATAAGCTGAACGCCTTCGATCCGCAGTATTTTACATTTAATCCCTTCAGGAATTTTTGTATTGTTTTCCGAACGGGCAGCCCAGATTATGCCGTTGATCTTTACCTCGCCCGCCTCAAACTCGCCGATTGCCTTTGCCACCGGCACCTGCATGCCAACCAGCCTGTCCACATTGGTCTTTTCCTTGCCCATTTTAAATTTTTTAACCGCTAGGGGCCGGGTAAAGATCAGCAGCAGGGCGGAAACGATCAAAAAAATGAGGGTTTGCACCGGCAGCGATAACTTAAACAGCGAAAGAAAAACCATGAGCAAAGCGGCTATGGCAAGCCAGACCGTGGTAAGGCCAAAGGTAAATAACTCGATAACGGCAAAAATTATGACCAACGCCACCCATATCCACTGAACGGATACAAAGCCAAAAGGAAACAACATTCCGGTAAAGAGTTTACGTAAGCAAGAAAAAGATGTCAACTGGGGTATCTAATACCAGAAATAGCCCTACGTTTGAAACGAATTTTCTTGACTAATTTAGTAATTATTATACTTTAGGGATAGAAGATATCGAATATAAAGCATGGCGCCAATGAGAGGAGAAATTTTATGATGACCCAAAGACATACAAAAATACTTGAATTATTGTCCAAGCACCAGCGTACCGAAGTGACTACGCTGTCGGAACTGCTGGGTGTCTCGCAGGTAACAATACGCAAGGATTTGGACTCTCTTGAGGAACGCGGGCTGATTAGGCGCGAGCACGGATACGCCTGCCTGAACAACTCCAACGATATCGGCAAACGCCTGGCATTTAACTACGACATTAAAAAACGTATCGCCAGGGATGCTGCCGCGATGGTTGAAGAGGGCGAGACGGTGATGATCGAGTCCGGTTCCTGCTGCGCCCTTCTTGCCGAGGAATTGGCCAACGAGCAGAAGGACGTGACCATAATAACGAATTCGGTATTTATCGCCAATTTTATCCGCCATGCTTCACATACCAAGATCATTCTGCTTGGCGGCTGCTACCAGCCCGAATCTCAGGTGGTGGTAGGGCCGATGACGCGAAAATGCGGAGAGATTTTCTTTTCTGATAAATTCTTTGTGGGAACTGACGGCTTTATGCCCGGTTTCGGCTTTACCGGAAAGGATCACCTGCGTTCCCAAACAGTGATGGATCTGTCGGAAAACGCCCGAGATATTTTTATCCTGACCGATGCGGAAAAGTTCTTTCATCAGGGCGTGCTGGGGCTGGTGCGCCTGGAAAATGTTTCCGGGGTCTTCACCGACGAACGTATTCCGGCGGGGATTGAAAAGCTACTGCTGGAGAATAACATCGCCCTGCACAAGGTTCCCGAACGGGATGCCATTTCCAACGTAGCCTGACGGGCATCAGTACACATTCATGATGTCCAGCAGGCGCCGCTTGTCAATCGATCTGAGGAAACTTGCCAGCCGCGGGCCCTGATCCTTCCTGATCCTTGCCGATAAGGGCCTGGTATGCGGCGCGGAACAATGCCTTGGGCTCAATACCGGCTTTCTGGGCCGTGCCGTAAACAGCTTCGGCGCAGGGTTTGTCTTCGTCAAAGGTTTCAATGACGGAGATTACCTCGTCCCGCAGCAGCCGGAGAGCTCCTTCTTCGGGGGCGGAAAGGTTCGCCTTCTCCCCCGCCGGCCTCAGCCGGAAACGGAATTCCTCGGGGGCAAAATTTTCCACCCAGTACCGCGAACACAGCGCCCTTGCGCGGAGGGAGGGCATCTGTTCCGGAGAAGGCGGCGGGTTAAGGCTGCCAAGCGATTCCAGCGTTTTTTCCACATCGCCGTCGGCAATCTGGACAAGGTTGCATAAGTGGCGGAACGAAATTTGATAAGGCGGAACAGGCGGGACTCCTGCCGACTGGGAAAGCTCATAAATACGCCGTTCCCAGCGGTATGTCGCTTCGTTCTTTGCCGGTTCCAGCTTCCAGGCAATACGCTCGGTCTTGTCGTAATCCTCGTAAATTTTAATCACGTCCAAATCATAGGAAATGGAAAATTCCGTATCAGGCCGGGTTCCCGCGAATAAATACCGCACCAGTTCCGGCGTATATACTTTAAGCATATCCTTCAGATCTATTACATCGCCTGACGAACTGGATATTTTCCCTCCCTTCCCTTTAATACTGAGAAAATCGTAGCGAAACGTAAACGGAGCTTCCCAATCGTACACTTCTTTACAGATATGCCGCGCCGTGTCAAAACTGCCGCCCGGACTGTGATGCTCCTTCCCCGCCGGTTCAAAATCCACTTTTTCGTATTTCCACCGCATGGGCCAGTCAACCCGCCAGCCGAGTTTAACTCCCGATACGCCGCGTATATCGGCTGTTTCCGTGCATCCGCAGGCATTACAGCGGTAACTGAGCCCCCACTCGCCGTCCCATCCGGCAACAGTAGTCTCATCCTTGTTACAGGCACTGCAAAATACGCTTACCGGCCACCATTCGCCCTGTATTTTGTGTTCATCGTCCCGGAATTTATCAAGAATAATCCTCAATGTTTCCCGATGTTCAAGAGCCGTGCGTATTTCTTGCGCGTAACGCGAAGAACGGTAATTATCAGCCTGATACAGATATTCGGGATAAATCCCGACAATGGGAAGGACGCTCTCTATTTCAACCTCATGGTGGCGGGCATAACTGGAATCCCGTTCCCAGGGATCAGGAACCATAGTTATGGGAAACCGCAGGTATTTGACAAGCTCATCCTGCCCTGGCATATTTTTGGGAACCTTGCGGAAAACGTCGTAATCATCCCATGAATAGATAAAACGGACGTTTTTCCCCATGTCCCGCAGAGCGCGGACAACCAGTTCCACCGAGATAATCTCCCTGAAATTGCCGATATGCACCGTACCCGACGGCGTAATACCCGAAGCGCAGGTATAACGCTCCTTGTCCCCTTTTGCGCGGATTATTTCTTCCGCATATTCATCGGCCCAATGCGCTGTTGTCTTGTGTGCCATCTTATTAAAAATTATACCGAAAAAGAAAATTGTATGCGAGGGGCAGTTAAATTATCGCTGGCGTTTGAGGGAAACAATGTATAAAACCACCGCTGTCCAGATGAATCCAAAGACAATGAAATTATGGAGGGGGAATGATTCATGAAACACAAAAACGCCGGTTAAAAAAGTCAGGGTCGGGGCAATGAATTGTATAAAGCCCAATGTTGAAAGGGGAAGCAGTTTCGCGCCCCTTCCAAACAGATACAGCGGAACAGTAGTTACCGCCCCGCAAAACAAAAGCACGCACAGGGTAGAAAGCGGCATCTCCCACAGGTAGGAAAGGCCCTGCCGACCGGTAATTGTGCCGCCCCCATACGGGCCGAAAAGCAGCCATAAGCCCAGCGGAGATGCAATTAGCGTTTCAACACCCAGGGATTCCAGCGCCGAAAGGCTGATGGTTTTTTTTAACAGGCCGTATAACCCAAAACTCAGCGCCAGGCCGAGGGAAATCCAGGGCGGCGTGCCGGTAAGCAGCGTTAAAATCAGCACGCCAATAACCGCGCACGAAAAGGCAAGCCCCTGTAAGAGGTTTAACTTTTCCCTGAAAAAGCACATCCCCAGCACAACCGAAATCAGCGGGTTAATATAGTAACCCAACGCGGCTTCAATGGTATGCCCCTGGTTGACGGCCCATATATAAAGCCCCCAGTTAAATGAAATGATCAATGACGCCAGCACCAGAAGCAAGCCTTTTCGTTTGTCCTTAAAAAAAAACAGCCATGAAGTATTTTTCCGGGCCAACAGGATACAGCCCAGTAACAGCAGGGACAGGAGAATTCGAAAAGCGAGAAGGTGCATGGGGTCCACCGCAGCCAGCAGTTTCCAGTACAACGGCAGAACTCCCCACAAACAATACGCAGTAACGGCAAAAAAAACGCCTGAACTGTGAGAAGGATTCATGGTATATTATTCACCATTTGACAAACATTTACAATCCAGAGTAATACTTAACCATGAAACAATTTATGGATAATAATTTTCTACTTTCCAATGCGACAGCCGAAAAACTCTATCACGAAGCTGCAGCGGAAGAGCCGATTTTTGATTATCACTGCCACCTGGTACCCAGGGAAATAGCCGAAAACCGCCGCTATCCCGATCTTGCTTCGATATGGCTTAGCGGCGATCACTATAAATGGAGGGCGATGCGGGCAAACGGCGTGCCTGAACAGTCAATCACCGGCGATGCCGAACCTTACGATAAATTTCTCGCATGGGCGGACACGGTGCCCCGCCTTATCGGGAACCCCCTGTACCACTGGACCCACCTTGAATTGCAGCGTTATTTTAACATAACCGAGCCGCTGAATCCGCGCAGCGCACCGGAAATCTGGAAGGCGGCAAATGAAATGCTTGCCGGGGATCCTTCGCTGTCGGTTTTCGGGATCTTCAAAAAATTCAAGGTCTTTGCCGTAGGAACTACCGATGATCCGGCGGACAGCCTGGAATGGCATGAAAAAGCAAAAAACGCGACCGAAACCATGGTACTGCCATCGTTCCGGCCCGACCGCATTATCAATATTGAAAAGCCCGATTTCGCCGAATACATCGCCAAGCTTGGGGCGGCGGGAAAAAGCATCAGCAACCTTGACGATCTTTTGGCAACAATACGGGACCGCATCGGATTTTTTCACCAGAAGGGCTGCCGCATATCGGATCACGGCCTGGGTTATATACCATTCGCAACCGCGTCATGCGATCCGTTCTGCGCCCGCCCCGGCGAAATCAATTTCGGCCAATGGGAAAAAGAAGCGCAGAGCACGTTTAACCAGGCGCTTAGCGGGAAAAAACCGGCTGCCCAGGAAACAGAATCGTGGAAAACCTTCATCCTATATTTTCTGGGGCAGGAATACGCCGAGCGGGGCTGGGCCATGCAGATACACACCGCCGCTATCCGCAACAATAACACTGCGGCGCTTGGATCGCTCGGCCCCGACACCGGCT
>JGI24695J34938_10002924_pt1 | contig 12385 bp, 9 predicted proteins | sample TergutCo191P3_FD_34938 | JGI IMG/M metagenome (IMG submission 34938) | reverse complement strand
CGTTAGCGGCAACGATTATATTTATTCGATTCCGTCATGGGCGGCGCAGCGGTTGTACCAGCCTGCGGAGAGTTTTGAAATAAGGTAGGGTTATCCCTTCCTGCGTATAAACTCTCTGTATTTCTCAGGGTCGCTCTTGAAAGCGATGATTGGCGATTTCGGATCGGATTTTGCTTTTCTAAGCGCTTCTCCGGCTTCAAGTATGAGCCTTCCGGCGTTGAGTAATCTGCCGGAGCGTGACGACAACCCTATGCAAATACCGGGCGGCTGACTGTAACCGCGTGGGAATTTTTCCGTCATTTTCTGGTAAAATTTTTCTGATTTGGAAATTGTAGCTTCAAGGCCGATGCCGGGAAGGAGGGCGGCGATTCCCCATCTTCCGTATTCAAAAAGCAGGTCCTTTAAAGCAAAAAATGAAACCGCTTCTTCCGCCGATTGCTTAAACATTTTATCATTTGACAGATCTGTAAATTCGATAAAAACTAATGTTAAATCCTGTTCTGTTGAGGAACAGCGGTGTAATTCAGAATCAAGGCGGTCTTTTATGTATTCTTCCCAGCCGAGTCCGCTGCGCGGGGAATAAAGCCCTTTCGGAGTTTCAGGAATCTCTGTATCAAATTCATCTTCTTCGGAATTTGAAGGCGGAACATAAATTACCGAATCGGAAGAGCTGGAAGCGGAAGGAGATGTTTCCTTTTTTCCCAGAAGAAGCTGGAAGAGCATTGTAAAGAAAGAAATTATAAAACCAGCCATGATAATTAACAAAGTTTCTTTTAATATCTTTGCAATCTCATAATTGTCAATCACGCTTGCCACAGCTCTTATGCTTACGCCGTGCAAACCTCTAATCGTAATCGGCTTATAATAATCATGATTTGAAAAAGAAAATCTGTTAATAAATTTCGGAGTATTGTTCGCCCAGGAGACAGCGTAATCTTTTTGTTTTTCAACGGCGCAGTCGCGATCAAGGCCTGTGATAATCAGCGCTTCCAGCCTTGTGCAGGCGTCAAGAGCGCTCTTCATTGTTTCTTCAAATCTGAGATCGACAATCCCTTGGGCTCCTGCGGAACCGGCAATTTCCGCGACTAATGAAAATTCCTGTTCAGCTGTTATACTGTTTTTTTCAGCGCCCAGATAAAACCTGACTGTTGCCTGAACAACCGCTGTAAGATATATAATGATGCAAATTGCGGCTATTACTGCGATAAAAACATGCGTTTGCTTCGTGGAAGCCGGCGTCTCATTTTTTTGCTTGCTTGTATTGGACTGAATGTTCCAGGGTTTATTATTTTGATTCTTTTCCATAGTTATGCTATAATTATCGGAAGATTTTATATGCAAATAAGAGAATATTCACTGCCTGCAGGCTGGTTTCCCCGTGATTCGGATTCAATTGCCGCTTTTTTATCAGAATTTGCAGACTCAGACGAGGCTTTGCAGGACAGTTCGCGCGCCGCAATTGCCCCTCATGCCGGCTGGTACTACTGCGGGCGCATTGCGGCGCGCGCAGTATCAAGTTTGCGCCAGGACGCGGATACAGTAGCGGTACTGGGAGGGCATCTTCCTGCCGGTTCGACGCCGCTGTTCGCCATGGAAGACGCTGTTAGAACGCCTTTCGGCCATATTCTGATAGACAATGATTTTCGCTCAATCTTATTTGATGAATTAAAGGGCGCGGAGGATCGATATCGGGATAATACCGTGGAAGTCCTTCTGCCCATGCTGCATTATTTTTTCCCGAAAGCGAATTTGGTATGGCTGCGCCTGCCTGCGGAGAGCCGCTCTTTTGAGGCAGGCAGGAGCATTTCCGCTGCGGCGGCAAAATTGAACCGCAAGGTAAATGTCCTTGCCTCCACAGATTTAACTCATTACGGCCAAAATTACGGTTTTTCCCCGCAAGGCACAGGGAAGGACGCGCTGCGCTGGATGCGCGAAGTAAACGACGCAAAGTTTATCAAAGCGGTAGAAAGCGGCGATAAGAGCGAAGTTTTACGCTGCGCCGGCCAGGATAGTTCCGCATGCTCCGCGGGAGCCGTATTAGGCGCAATGGGCTTTGCCGGAACGGAAGGTCTTGGCAGCGCCCGGCTTCTTGAGTACGGAACAAGCGCCGACGCTGACAGCGGAAAAGGGGTTCCTGACTCGTTTGTCGGTTACGCGGCGATGCGGTTTTAGCGTTTGCTCTTGACAAATGGAAATTTCAATATATACTTTAAATGAAGCACTAAAATAAACGTATAAAAGGAGTTTATTATGACAAAAATCGGAAAAATTGTACTATCTATTTTAGTATTGGGGGGAATTTTTATCTTTTCTGCGGCTGCTCAAGACAGGACGAAGGAGTGGAACAGAGAAGATCTTCAGGATATTTATATCGAACACCTTGTTTCCGAAGGATTTAGGCCGGAAATTGATTATGATGGCGACATCCAATTTAAGGTATTGGGAAGCAATTACTTCATAATTATTGATGATGCTGATCTTAAGTTCTTTCAGCTTTACACCGGATTTTGGCTGGACGATATGGCGATGGAAGATGCCTACGACTTGGTAAATTTTGCCAACAGGCGCTCAAAAGTCGCAAAAATATCACTTTCAGTTTCCGAAGATGAGCCAGACAGATTGATTGTTTCGATTACCGCGGAATTACTTATCGATCATCCGGAGGATTTTGTTTTTGTTTTTAACAGGGCGCTCTCCCTGCTCGCAAACGCAAAAAGCATTTTCCAATCGCAGTTGGCAAAACTGTAGCGCCAATCAGAAATGTATGCTGAAAGAGCTTAAGGGGCTTCTTCCCCTCAAGTATTTTTAACATACATTTCTGCGAACAGTCATCAACAAAGCTAATTTCTCACGTCCTCGGCAAATCACCCAAGCGTATGTTCAATCTCCGCAGCGCAGCAGTTCTTTGCTTCTTTAATAAGTTCCTTTAAAGTCAATTCCGGTTTATGTTTTTTAGCTGCCGCGATATAAGGAAGCAGCGTGGTAAAAATCTGCCTGTTTTTTGCGTTTAACTTTGTAAAATAGTTTTCTTTGCTTTCTGCCTCCGGCAAAGCCTCAATATCATTCCTGTACTTTTCAAGAAATGCAAAATAATTATTTTCTGCGTTGATTCCATTTTTAATTTCAAATTGTTCCATGTCTTCCGTTTTTTGTTTATTGTTAATTGTCACAGGCGCTCCAAAACCCGCCGCGCAGATAATCTCCGCCCGCATCATGGAAGCTCTTTCTTCAAGTTTTTTTCGGTAAAAGCGAAGCGAAGAAGTTTCAAAATATTTTCGGCTTTTGTTATCAGCTAATTGTTCTTTGCAATCTTCCGGCGGCAGAAACGGGCTGCGGTAAAGAAATTTGGAAAAATGCGTTTCGATTGGAGACAGCCGGTTTTGCCTCTTGTAAAAATAGGGGTAGATATATGTTCCCCTTGCGTATGACTGGCTGTTGATGTACGAAAAATCAGCGCCAAAGATGCGTATGCGTTTGGCGCCAAGTAATTCAGCGGCGGAAAGACACGCGTATGTGACATTGGCGCCGGACGTATCAAGCGGCGGAAGAGAGGCGATATACCTTGCAAGAGGATGCCCGCCTGCGAAAAAGACAGGCGTAAAGCCGGATAAACGTGAAAGAAGAGGCGGGCTCGCAATATCAAGGAAGAGCGGGATGCCGCCGTCCTGTTTGCAGCCGGATTTACCGCGTATGGAGCAGTTTAAAAAATGATAATAACTTATATGCTGGCAGTCAATTGAAACGACGGCGTCCGGCGTTATTCCGTTGCGCGCCAGAACAGGCAGGGCGGTATCGGTGCTGATGATAAACGCATTACGCGCCTTTAATTCCGCGAGAGCCTGTAATTGCTCATCCAGCGAGGGCCCAGCCGCGGCGATGGCAGCTTCAAGAACAGGTTTTTTTACGCTTAACTGTCCATTATAGACTGTAAAATATTCATTGTTAATTGTTAACTGTTCTTTGTTATTTGCTAATTGTTTAATGTTGCGGATGATATTAGAAAACCACCGTTTGCCAAAATGAGCCTGAACTGTGTAATCGCCGGAAACAATTTCAATCGCTTCCTGAACAGCGGCAATTACATCGTCGAATAACGGCTTGCCGGCCTCGACTCTCGCGCGAAGGGGGATTATTTGTATGCCGCCGTAGATCGCGGGTTTGTAGTTGTCAATTACGAAGGATTTTATTTCTTCGCGGGAAGGATCGGCAAGAAAGCTGAAACGGTTGTTTTTGATCAGATGCGTAAAATCTCTTGAAGAGAATATTTCCAAAATCCCCTTAAGGCTAAAGTCGATCACCGTTACATGAGCGTCTGTCTGTTCCAGCGCGGCTTCAGGGAGAAAGCCGCCGCCAAACCCCAGAAAAATCAAAAAGCCGCTTCCCTGTTTAATCGTAGATACAAGCCGCTCTGCCTCGCGTTTTGGGTCAAACAAAGAATGAAGCGACTGTCCCTTCAAAACAGGAACGGTTTCCCCGTTACGCGATTCTGTAAACGAATAAAAATCGGATATACCGCCATTTGCGCTATCCGCTGAAGCGGCGTTTACAGTTAACCCGTTACGGGCGAAGCTTTCAGTGTCACAAGTTTGAAAAAACACGGAAAGCCGCAGATAAAGCTCTTTGTCTGTTTCCGCGAGCGCGCTAAGATTAGTTTTCAAAAAATATTCTCTGTTCATTGTTCTCTGTTCTTTGTTATTTCTCTAAGTATTTCCTGTTCCGTTGCTTCATTTTTTGTTTCTGTAAAAAGCAGTGAAGTCAGCTCTTTTTTTAAGTTATCCGCAAATTTGGGATCGTTCATCGCGGATGACAGGGCGTTTATTCCTCTCTGATAAAACAAAGCAGGGTTTTCTTTTACGTTTACAATATTGAAAATTTCATCAAGGTTTTTTGTTCCTGCCGTCGTTTCCGGCGCCGCTTTTTTAAAAATTTTGCTGTCGGTAAGCGAGAAAATACGTTCTCCGTGTTTTTGCCACGAGGACGACTGATCCTTAAACCATGACGCGTAAATGTTCATGCTGCCGCCTTCTTTTAACAATCCGGAACGCGTGAAGCTTGTTGTGTAAACGGGTAAAAAGCGGTTTGCTTTTCCAAAAAAAATGCTGTCAAACGCGTAAGGTTTAACATGGGTTCTGATGCCACTGTTTGAAAAATCCATGCCCGCAAGATAGATATTGCCGCTGCTTAGAATCATCGCGAGTTCTACGGCTGTGGCGGATACCGTCCCCATTTGCGGGATGATTACCGAGGGGATGGCAAGTTCGCGCAGTACGACGCTCTGCCAGAAGCTGCCGTCGTTGATGATTAAAAACGGCGAGTTATTTGTCTGAGATGGCAGCGCGGCGCAGAGGTTGGCGGCAAGAACGGCGTCATGACGCCTGATCAGATGTTTCAGCGCCCAGTTGCCGCCGTCTGTAGTGATTACAATGTCCGCTTTTATCCCGCGTACGCTGAGCGCCATTACCGATGACGAGGCGGCAATAATTAAAAAGTTTTTTTGCATACCGGCGATTACAGGGATCGCTTGTTCAAGGCTAGGTCCTGAACCTGTTACAATTACCGGAAGGTTAGTTTGTCTGTAAAGAGTTGTTTTACTTATACGCTCAAGATTTTTAAAGAAGTTTCTGATCCATCTTTTTCCAAACACGGCTGTTGTTCTTTTTCCGGCGCCGGTTCTTTTTAAAAATTCTACAACCTGCGAAAGAAGAGATACGTACGCTTCCCCGTAGTAATTTAGGGAAGGCCGCCATTCAATTATGCGAATACGATCAATGTCGATTTCCGGCACTTCTTTTTCAAGGAATTTGCTTATTTCCGATCTTTCCACGCTGCAAATGGCGGCGTTTTCCGCGCCAATGTTCTCTGCATAATCGCCGTTATGCGAATGATTTTCTATATGAAGCGCGATGATTTTGCCGTTTTTAAATTTTTCCCGTAAGACAGGCATGATATATCCAAGTCCCGGCTCAATAAGGATAAAACATTCCAGAGTTTCTTTTAATTGTAATGAGTCGATGTAACGCGCGGCTTCCGCCTGCGGATTGTAACGTGAATGAAGCTGCGCGCCGGATTTGCCAGTGTTTATACTAACCCCAAATCCTTAAAGAGTTTCTTGTAAGAATCGAAGTATTCTGATTTTGCGAATTCTTCGATCTTTTCTTCAGGCAGGGACTCAAGCAGCTGATCCATGTAACTGAGGATATTCCGCAGTTCCGATTTTAATTCCGACGGAATCGCCATTCCGTTCTTTCCCGGCGCGGCTTGCACGGATGAAGATGACGATACGGCAATCTGCTGCGGGGCGGACGGAGCCGCGGTATATACAGGCTGCGGCGCGGCAGGTTCCGGCTCAGGTTCAGGCTCAGGCGCTATTTCTTCAAGCGAATCGGCGCTTAAATCATCCGCAAAAATGTCATCAATATCTTCTATGCCGCTGTCCTGCAGATCGCCTGATTCTGGCAGCGACTCAGATTCGTCAATTGCGGCGATGTCATCTAACACGCCGGTTTCTTCGGCTGTAACGATGTCATCCAGCGCGTCTACTTCGTCGATTGCGGCGATGTCATCTAACATGCCGGATTCTTCGGCTGTAACGATATCATCTAGCTCGTCTACCTCGTCAATTGCGGCGATATCGTCTAATGCGCCGGATTCTTCGATTGTGTCGAATTCTCCGATATCGTCAAGGGAATCGGATAAATCTTCGGCTTCATCAAGCGTGACGATGTCGTCTAATACGTCTGATTCTTCGATTGTATCAATCTCTCCGATATCATCAAGAGAGGAAGATAATTCTTCCGATTCTTCGGTTGTGTCAATGTCGTCTAACGCTTCGGATTCTTCGGATAAATCAATGCCGCCGATATCGTCGAGAGATTCGGATAATTCATCGGATTCGCCGGACATATCAATGTTATCGAAATCATCCAGAGCTCCGACTGTTTCAAAATCATCGGTATTTACGGCTTCTTCGGACAGTTCTTCGGTTTCTTCAGGTAACATTTCCGGTTCTTCGGTTTCTTCCGCAATGTCTTCGTCTGCTGTTTCAAGATCGCCTGCGGCTTCTGTATCATCAATTGATATATCGTCAAGAGAATCAAGGTCAATTTCCAATCCTTCTTCGTCCAGAGGCTCAATTAATTCATCGTTGATGCCGTCTGCTGACAAGTCAGGCTCGTCAATTACCGCGTCCGACAGATCCTCAAGCTCGGTGTCTTCGTCGATAAATACGGGAGGAGCGGGCGGCTCCATCTCCGGATCCAAATCTTCAAATTCTTCCAGATACGCGATGTTCTCAGGAAGATTTGTTATCGGAACGGCTCCATCTTCGCGGAGTTGTTCCAGCTCTTCATCAAGTTCATTAAGAGGGCTTTCATCGGTTTCATCTGCGTCGGTGAAATCCGCAAAGTCATCCGGAATGTCAGCCGCGCCTGTTTCATCAGAAATGCCGAGCGTGGACAAGTCTATCTCAATTTCTTCAACTTCAACATCATCGTCATCGTCTGACGAAATAGCCGGGTCTTCAATGTCCTGCGGTAAATCAACTGCGCTGTCGTCCGCTACCGCGGCCTCTCCTGATTCTTCTGTGAAATCCGCGGAGTTAAGAATATTGTCCATTTCGTCGCTTGTAAGGGCTATCGTTTCGTCATCTTCTTCGCCGGGTTCATTCGGTTCCAGAGAAACCTGTTCGGACGTATTTATAATATTGTCAAGTTCGTCGCCTGTAAGCGCAATGGTTTCGTCATCTTCTTCGGTGAAAAAGCCCCCAGCTTCCGTTTCATTCTGGCCTTCGGCTTTGTCGGCTTTTGCCGCGGAAGAGCGCACGTAGGAAAATTCTTTTTTAAGATCTGTCAGCTCGTCTCTGATGGACGAAAGTTCATTTGCAATTTTTAATAATAACTGCGTTGAAATTTCGCTGTCTTTGCCCTTTGCAGAGTCGTCAAAATTATCCTGTATGCCGCCGGTATTATTTTCTATTGACTTAACGGTTGGTATGTCAAAATCGTTTTCCCCTGCGTCATCAATCTCAATTTTATCTAAATCATCGGTTCCTATATCGTCAAAGCTGTCGTCAGTTAAATCATCCATTGACAAACTGTCGTCAGCTAAATCGTCGTCTGTGGTTTCCTCAACGGCAAAATCATCGTCTGCGGTTTCGGCGGATGTAATTTCCCCGCCTTCGGCTTCCTCAATGTTAAGATCGCCGCCTGCAATTTCATCAGAGGCAAGATCGCTATCTGCAAATTCGCCAAGGGAGAGGGCGTCATCTTCAAATTCGTCAAAGGAGAGGTCGTCATCTGCAATTTCGTCAAGGGTAATTTCTTCATCTGACAGATCGTCGATTGTTAAATCGCCGGTTCCGGCGTCTTCGATGGTGATTTCTTCTTCCGGCAGATCGTCGATTGCTAAATCGTCAGCTGCGGGTTCTTCAACTGAGGCTTCCTCTTCCGCAAAATCGTCAATTGTTAAATCGTCGTCTGAGGTATCGTCAATGTTGAAATCATCGTTTGAAATTTCTTCGATTTCCAGATCACTGCCCGCGTCTTCTTCAATTTCTTCTTCGACGGTTTCCATCGCGGCAGCTTCAATGTTGAGCATTTCGTTTATTTCATCAATGCTATTGCCGTCTGAAAGGTGAACGTCGGCGCTGTCGGCGGTTTCCCCAATATTAATGTCAATATCATCGTCGTTATCTTCAGCGTCTGCTTCAATCTTTATATCTATTGATTCGTCTTCAGTCTCCGCGGCAATGTCATCGAATTCAATATCGTCTATAACGGCGTCTTCAACTCCGGAATTATCTTCCGCGCTTCCTTCGGAATCTGGAATGTTAAAATCATCGAATGACGTGTCTTCTATTTCTACTTCTTCTTCATTGGCGTCAATATTGGCTGAGGCGTCGTTATCTGCAATTTCAAAATCTTCCAGCTCTGATTGCGCGCCTAACATGTCATCGCCTGAGTCAAGGCCGATATTTTCCATGTTTTCGGGGAATTCAATGCCCGAATCTGAAGTTTCCGCGAAATCCGCGTTGATGTCCAGTACAGCGTCATCAAAAGAAAGTGAATCTTCGCCGGAGGAAGCAAGCGAAGAGTCGTCGGTGTCAATTAAATCACCGTCCGCGGAGAGAACCTGTGGCTCACTCTTTACCCATACACCATACTCATCTAATTCGTCCGCTGAGCCAATTTGGCCGCGGTCTGAGTATATCGAAGGTTTCTTATTACTTGCCATGAACCACTCCCCAAAAATTACCTATATTTTGAAGCATCTGCCAAAAATTGACAAATACGGTAACGATAGCCGGTTATATGACTTCGTCTATCAATATATATCGGTAGATTTTCCTGTTTTCAGTAGTTTATCTCTCTTTATTATAGGATAAACTATGGTATATCCATTGTCAATGCTGATATTTTCCCGAAAATTGACGTTTTACCCGCAGCGAAGTTTCCCGCGTGCGGTTAGTTTAAAGAAACCGAAGAAAACAACCGTAAATCGAAATATGAGAATCTTCAAATACCTCGTCGGGATTTGGGCGGCAATCGCTGTTTACGCGCTTTTTTCGTTTATCGCCGGTCCAAAGGGCATATCTGCGTACAATTTTCTTTTATCCGAGAAAGAGCAGCAAAAGGAGAACATCAGAAATTTGGAGCTTCTTAACGAAGAATTGGAAAGATCAAAAAATAATCTGATATACGACCACGACACGCTTCTTGTACAGGCCCATCAGATGGGTTACGGCTACGAAAACGAGCGATTTATCCGAATTGTCGGCCTTTCCGGCAAAAAACCTATCCCCGCCGAAGTTGGTAATGTCTACTCCGCCCGATCCCCCGACTTCATTGTTGACAGGTTTATCAAAATATCCGCCTTCTGTCTCGGCCTGTTATTATTTGCCTTCTTGCTGACAATGGAAGTGATTGACCGCCGTTCAAGGGATTAGTGGGAAAATCTACCCCATCCCGTGTCGGAATTCACGCTCGATGTCGCGTTTTAAGTCTTTGTCGCGGATTGCGGCGCGTTTGTCGTAGGCTTTTTTGCCTTTGCAGAGGCCCAATTCTACTTTGACGCGGCCTTTTTTGAAGTAGAATGAGAGGGGGATTAAGGTGTAGCCCTTTTCCTCAACCTTGCGGTTAATGCGTTTGATTTCTTCTTTGTGGAGGAGGAGGCGTTTAAACCTGTCGGGATCATGATTGAAAATTGAGGAGAAGGGGTTTTCGGCGACTTTGAGGGAACGGAGCCATATCTCTCCCTTGACAACTTCCGCCCACGCATCGGGGAAGGAGATTTTTCCGTCACGGAAGGATTTTACTTCTGTCCCCAAGAGTTCTATTCCACATTCATAAGTTTCATCAACGGAATAGTCGTGACGCGCTTTCCTGTTCTGCGCGATTATTTTTACTCCGTCTCCCATGTCGTTTACCTTTTGCCGGCTATTACAGCCCTGAATGTAACAAGGGGCGATGACAAATCGGGGGGCAGGGAAGCCCTTGTTTCGGCGGAAGAAGAGGGGCCTGGCTGTCTGCCGCGCAGGGAGCGTTCGGAAGAGCCGACAGCCCGAATCGCCAGCTCAGACGCTTTAATAAAATTGAGAGGGGCGAAGGGATCGGCGCACCATTCCCATCCCGGATTTTTCATGCTGACGATACTGAGGGAGGCGTATTCCCATTCGGCTTCCGTCGGCAGTCTGACTTCCATGCCTGCAAGCGAAGGGGGGAGCTGTCCTGAGAGCCATTTGCAAAACGCTTCTGCGGCGTACCACGTTACGCCTGTTATTGTATTTCTGCCGTATGCTTCAAACGGGTTTATCGATATTTCTTCCTGTTCATAATCTGTCAGATGCCCCCTCCATTCGGGGACCGCTTCCAGAAACGCTTCAAATATTGATCTCGATACAGGATTTTCGCTGACATAAAAACTGCCGATATCAATGTCCGCCGCCCCTGTTTGCAATCTGCCCGCGCCCATGCGGGTGAAATACATGCCGGACAGGTTAAGACGGGCTGCCCCCGAGTCGGTGTCATTGCCCGGCAGGAATACGGTTTGGGAAAGCTTGCTTTTCGCCCAATCAGACGATTTAACCGCGTCCGCGGCATCGCCTGTCAGCAGTTTCGAAAGCCATGCCGCGCTTCCCGGGTTTTCCGACAGAAAGCCAAGCGCGTCGGAGATCGATCCGATCAACGTAACAGGAGAGGGGGAATTGCCGTACCCGTCAAGTAAAGCCTTTGCCCGAATCAGATCGCGTAACCCCGTGCGCGTTACGGTAAAGCGGGATGCCGCCTCAAGAATTTGCAGAAACTGTTCTTCGGATCGAAGGTTCGAGTTCTCTGTTAATTGTTCTGCGTAAATCGGTTTCTTTTCGCTGCCAAGTCTGTAAGCCCCTTCTGAGAGGTTCATGGGTATTTGCCATGTTTCCGAAGGGTCGCCGCCGAAACTCCATGCCGCGAATTCCGCGGCATACAGGGCGAAAGCTCCCGCAGGGTCGGATGATTTAAGCGTAAAATCAATCTTGTATTTTTTAGGAAAAAATAACGAGCCGAAAACCCTTCCCGGTATTTTATGAACGGCGCTTTCGTTTTTAAAGCCCGGCATTACCGCTTCAATTGTGTATTCACCCTTTGGAATTATTATTTTATCGCCGGAAACGCCCATATATATGTTGTTTACCCTGATAGCCGTCCCCGTAGGCTCTGTTTTTACGATTAACGCTGCGACAGGTTTTCTTATCCCCGGTAAAAAAAATATAAAAAATACAACTGCCAGTATTACCAGCGAGTATAGAACAGTAAGATACACACCGGGACGCATATCAAGGAACGGTTCGAGTTTAACTTGATCTTCGTTGTCATCCTGTTTAGGCGCGGCTGACGGTTTTTGCTTCATGGGGTTATTATATGTGGAACATGTGGGTATGGCAAGGTGAATACACAAGTTCGCTCCGTAGGGACAGGGTTATTCGAAGCACTGCGCCCGCTCCTCACGGTAACAGCGCGTTATTACAAATCTCCGCGTATACGGCGGGCCGGCAGCAGTCTTGTAAAAACAATCTCAGGAATTCTCTGCCGGAGGAGACCTGACAACAAAGTATTATTATTCAAATTTGGAATAAACGGAAAATTATTGCCGGCATATGTCAGGGCTCCATAGGCAGACTCTTCCTGAGTTTTTACAAGGCTGATGCCAGCCCGCCGTATACAGAGAGGTATTCAACTTTGCGCTTTTAATAAAAAAAGAGCTGTCCGATTTGTGTCAGACAGCTCCATGCCCTTGAGGCATATCGGAACTATAGTGATTTGGGAGGGGAACTATAATCCCGACATTTACAGTATCGGTAGAGGTCAGGTATTTCATGAATGAAATTTATCGATTTTTTTCTCCGCGTTTT
>JGI24695J34938_10002922_pt1 | contig 12391 bp, 10 predicted proteins | sample TergutCo191P3_FD_34938 | JGI IMG/M metagenome (IMG submission 34938) | reverse complement strand
TCCTTTGGGGTCCTGTCGGAGGTCAAAGCGCCGTACGTGCTTCGCACGCACGACACTTTACCACCGACACCCCTCAAGAAATTAATCGGGCATACATTTCAGATTGAGTCAGGTTATTCATTAACAATCCCACTCCAGTGGTTCGCGGATGATAATGACGAGGACGCGCCGGGCAAAACCGAGCAGCCGACAGAACATAAATTAAAAAGGCTTCGCGAAGAAGGGCAGGTTGTAAAAAGTCAGGAATTAATCGGCGCTATCGGATTATTTTTGCCGGCGCTTGTGCTTGTATTCATGGCTCCGGGCATGTTGAATACATGCGTCGAGATGGTTCGCTTTTTCTTCCTTCGCTCAACGGAACTTGATCCAACCAAAGACATGATAATAACCGGAAATTTTTTCCATTACTTTATCAAGCTTTCATGGCCTATTTTGCTTGTTGCAGTTTTTGCCGCGATTTTCTCCAATCTTGCGCAGCTTGGCGGCTGGCTCTTTACAACAAAACCGATTGTTCCGAATTTTTCAAAAGCGCTGCCTAAATTCGGTCAGTATTTTAAACGTATTTTTTCTACAGAGGGACTTTTTAATCTTGGTAAATCACTTGCAAAGATTGTAATAATCGGGTTTGTCGCGTTTATGTTTATAAGAGCGGACATAGAAAAACTTCTGAATCTTCAAAAAGCCGACGTTTATACAGGACTTCTTCTTGTTGCGACAATTGCGATTAGAATGATAATAGTTACGGCAGTTCTTCTTCTTGTCCTTGGAATTGCGGATTACTTTTTCCAAAGGTGGCGTTTCAGGGAACGGCACAAAATGACGCGTTACGAAATAAAAGAAGAAATGAAAATGTACGAAGCAGACCCGATGATTCAAAGCAGGATTCGCAGCCGTTTTCGCGAAATGTTAAAGCAGAATATAAACGTCGCTGTACCCAAGGCGGATGTTGTAATAACAAACCCGACTCACCTGTCGGTTGCTTTGCAGTACGATCAGCTTACAATGCCTGGTCCCATGGTTGTCGCAATGGGCGCGGATACAATTGCCGCAAAGATCAGGGAAATTGCACAGGAACATGAAGTTCCGCTTGTAGAGAATAAACCTCTTGCGTGGGCGCTTTACCGCGAAACCGATGTTGGAGATATAATCCCCGAGAGCTACTGGAATACAGTCGCTGTTATTTTAAGTAAAGTTTGGCGTCTTAACGAAGAGCGCCGTGAAAGGATGAGTGCGTAATGGCAGATGCGGTATTAAATACTGAAACTCCTCAAAGAAATAATCCACTGGGATTTTTAAGGGACAGCTTTCCTGCTGTCGCGGTAATTACAATCGTCCTCGCGCTTATTCTTCCCATGCCTCCCATAATTCTTGACGCGCTTATGGCGCTTAATCTTGTTTTTGCATTGTTGATTCTTCTTATCGTTCTTTATGTGCAAAAACCGACAGAATTCAGCCTTTTCCCGACAATGCTGCTTGTTTCTACGGTATTCAGTCTTGCTTTAAATGTTTCATCCACGCGCCTTATTTTAGCGCAGGGAGCAAAATTTGAAGGGCAGATGATTAAAGCGTTTTCAAATTTCGTTGTAGGTTCAAGCGGAAACGAAGGTCTTGTTATCGGTTTTATAATTTTTATTATTATTATCGCAGTGCAGATAATTGTTATCACCAAAGGCGCGACGCGCGTTTCTGAAGTCGCCGCCCGCTTTACTTTGGACAGTATGCAGGTAAAAATGATGGCGGTAGAAACCGAATACAGTTCAGGCGCCATCACGGAAGAAGAAGCAAAAAATCAAAAGAAACAGATTCAAAAAGAATCGGATTTTTACGGGTCGATGGACGGAGCAAGTAAATTTATTTCAGGTAACGTAAAGGTCGGCGTATTTATTATCGTTGTCGAAATGCTCGGCGGCTTTATCATCGGTTCAACAATACATAACGAGTCCAACGTTGTAAGCACTTATATTCGTCTTGCTGTCGGCGACGGTCTTGTTACGCAGCTGCCTGCGCTTCTTATTTCTACTGCAATGGGTATTGTCGTAACAAGAGCAGCCTCTACGGGCGTTCTTGCCGATCAGGTTGTTGAACAAATACTGGAACGCGATGCGCTTGTTTACTGGATTTGCGCGGGTGTGCTTGTTGTTCTTGCGGTCCTTCCCGGATTCCCCTGGTATGTGCTTATTCCGATAGCCGCATTGGTTGCGTTCCATGCTTACAGAACAACGCAGAACAAGAAAAAAGCGGCAGGCTTTAACGAAATGATGACAAAGACCCAGGCGAAAGAAGAAAGACCTGCTGATTTTCCTCCCGTTGTTCCGCTGGACGCTCTTTCTCTGGAACTTGGTTACGGACTTGTTCCGTTAGTTGAAAAGGAAAAAGGCGCGGAACTTCTGGAAAGAGTGCAGGGTGTAAGAAGGCAGTCCGCTTACGATTTGGGTCTTGTAATTCCAAAGGTGCGCATCATTGATAATTCGATTCTTGAACCATCCGAATACTGCTTTAAAATTAAAGGCGTAGATTCAGGAAGAGGAAAAATACGTCTTGGCTATTTCCTTTGCATAAACCCCGGAACTGTAACAACAGAACTGGAAGGCGAAAAGACAGTTGATCCTGCGTTCGGGCTTCCTGCAATATGGATCGATCAGGAAAAGAGGGATGAAGCCGAGAGAGCAGGTTACACCGTAGTAGATCCGCCTTCGATAATTGCGACGCACTTAACAGAAATTATCCGCCGTTCTGCCGCAGAAATTCTTGGTCTTCAGGACACGCAGGCGATACTTGATACGCTTCGCAAGGAATACCCTGCTGTTGTTGACGAGGCGCTCAGGGAGGGCAAGGGCCTTCGCGTAACGGAGATACAAAAAATCTTCCACGGACTTTTACGCGAAAGAGTGTCAATCAGAAACCTTGTGTCCATTCTGGAAGCAGTCGCGGATTTCGCGTCTGTGTCAAAAAATATCTGGTTTCTTACAGAAAAAGCGCGTCAGGCGCTTGCAAGCCAGATATGCCAGCAGTACGCAGATGACGACAGGCGCCTTCGCGTCCTTACAATTGATCCTGCCCTGGAGCAAAAAATTATAGACGCAAAATATGAAACGGCCTCCGGGCTCGTTTGCGCGCTCGATCCGCCGACGCAAAAAGCGTGGATTCAGTCTGTTGTTAAGGCGGTAACAGCAGTTAAAGAAAAAGGATGGATGCCTGTCATTCTTTGTTCAGAACAGGCGCGTTTCCTTGTAAAGAATTCGACAGATCGTGAATTACCGGACTTGGCGGTGTTATCCGTTCCGGAAATTGTAACAGGCGTAATTCCTGAAGCAGTTGGAATGATTAGATTAGAAAATACGGAGATGTAGGATGGAAATTTTTATTCAAAAAGGGGAAAGTAAAAACGATTGTATGCTGAAGATTGCTTCAAGGCACAATCAACAATTCCAGATATTAAGCCAAAAGGAGATAAGAGTCGGCGGCTTTTTGGGATTATTTTCCAAGCCCGGCGTTGAGGTTGAATATTTTTTTCCCAAGCACAGAAACTCTGCAAACGCCGGGATCTATTCGGCAGGTGCAAGCCATTCCAACAGCGCCGCCGCAATGTACGGTTTAAACCGTCAGGCTGCGCCGGATTTAGAAACGGAAAAAAGAAAAGTACTCGCTGCGGCAAGCGGCGCAAGGCAGCAAAATTTTCAGAACATTGATATTGCTCCGGGCGGAAAAGAATCGGCGCATGCAATTTTAAAAGCGCTTGAAGAAATTAAAGACAAAGTAGAGAACACAAGCAAAAAAGACGAACATCCCTCTTTTGTACGCGCAGTGCAATTGTTAAAATCAAATGATTTTTCGGAAAGCTATATAAACGGGATGCTTGAAAAACTAAAGAAAGAACTTTCTCTTGAACAGCTAGAAAATATCGATATGGTGCAGGAAAAACTTGTTGAATGGATAGGCGAGAGCATCAGCATTTACAAAGATGAAGATGTTACGCGAAAACCGCGCATTATGATTTTAATTGGCCCTACAGGCGTTGGAAAAACTACAACGCTTTCTAAACTTGCCGCGATTTACGGAATCGGCACGGACGAAATCCCCGCAATAGAAGTAAAAATGATCACTATCGATCAATTCCGCATCGGAGCCGAAGAACAGCTGAAAAAGATTGGCTTTATTATGCAAATACCCGTTTCCAGCGTTGATAATAAGCAGGATCTAAGAAAAGAAATTGCGCTTTTAAGCGAAGGAACAGATTTATTTTTAATTGATACAATCGGAAAAAGCCCGAAAGATTCATCCAAGATCGGCGAAATGAAAGAAATTCTTGACGGCTGCGGAAAAAGCGCCGAGTATCATCTGGTTATAAGCGCGGCTACAAAAACGTCCGACATCATAAATATCCTGCAGCAGTTTGAACCTTTTAATTATAAATCTGTTATTCTTTCCAAAATGGACGAAACAGAACATATTGGAAATATTATTTCCGCGCTTTCAGAAAAAAGGAAAAGCGTTTCCTACATTACAGAAGGTCAAAAAGTGCCTGAGGATATAAGAAGAGCGTCGGTTGTGCGCTTTTTAATCAACCTGGACGGTTTTAAAATAAACCGCGAAAAAGCAGAAAATCGTTTTCCATCGGGAGAAGCCGATCAATTTAAATGGAGATAATGGAGAGTCATTATGGAAGATCAAGCTGAAAAATTACGGGAAATTATGAAGCGGAAAAAAGACGGCTCGTCTAAAAATTCATCGTCTGGGAAATCATCTGTAAAACCGGCGGATAAAGCCAGGATTATTACGGTTACCTCCGGAAAAGGCGGCGTAGGGAAGACGAATCTTTCTGTAAATATGGCTCTTGCGTTTGCGCGGCTGGGGAAAAAAGTTGTCGTAATGGACGCAGACCTTGGATTGGCAAACGTCAATGTTATGCTAAACATGATCCCGAAATATAATCTGTATCACGTAATTAAAAAGCAAAAAACCATCCGTGAAATTCTTGTAGAAACAGAATACGGCATCTCCATTGTCGCGGGCGCTTCGGGTTTTTCTCAAATTGCGAATATGGGCGAAGAAGACAGAAGGGATTTTATTTCCGAGCTTGATTCGCTTTCGAACGCTGACATTATCATTATTGATACAAGCGCGGGCGTTTCAAGCAATGTTTTGGATTTTATCGCCGCCGCGGATGACGCTGTAATTATTACAACGCCTGAACCTACAGCCATTACAGACGCGTACGGAATCATCAAGATTATCGCGACTGAATATGATTCTTTAAACATGGGATTAAAACTTGTTGTAAACCGCGCAAAAGGAGCGGCTCAGGCTAAAAGCGTCGCAGACAGAATGATTAACATCGCAGGTCAATTTTTAAATCTTAAGGTTGATTATCTTGGATTCATTTATGATGATCATTCGGTTCCTCATGCCGTCTTAAGACAGAAGCCTTTTATGGTAGTTGATCCAAAATGCAAGGCAAGCATTTGCGTTCAGCATATTGTTGAACGCATCGACAGGAACAAACTCGGCGAATCGTCCGGTTTTGGCGCAATGTTTAAAAGATTATTTAAATCTTCCAATGATACCAATAGCGTATAAAACGGAAATGAGGTAAATTGTGTCAAGTTTTAGATGGGGTTTGGTTTCTTCTCTTTGCGCGATTTTTATTTCTGTTTCTCTTGGTATACTTTTTGGGGTTAATCCGGTTCATATTTTGGTTCGGGCACTTGTTTTTGGAGCAATATTTTTTGGATTTGGTTTTGGACTTCGGTTTTTAATAAACAGCTTTTTTCCTGACCTTCTGGAAAATGATGATGAGTCGGTAGCACAAGACCCTGAGCAGGGCGAGCATAAAATCGATATAACCCTGGACAGTTCCGGAGAGTATGCTGTTCCGGAATTGTATAAGTCTTCGGGTGATCCGCAGGAAATGGGCAACATAGAAGACCTTATTTCAGGCGTTTTCAGACCCAGAAACAGTGATGATGATCGTCATGTCCATCAAATGAATACAACAGGTATAGACGCGGGTTTTAAAGCAGGTTATAATGGCTTCGGAGGAATTCAAGATATTCCAAATTCTGAAAATGATAACCTTCAGGATTTATCTGTTTTTGATAAGACTCCTGCAGAAAAACCTGCGGCAGAGATACCGCATTTTACCCCGAGTTTTGGGGATACGGATGGGTTGGGAGGATTGCCGGATCTGGATATGATGGCAAGAGCGTTTTCGTCGTTTGGCGGAGATCCTGTTGCGGCATCAGCCGCGTCTGCGGCGGTTCAGGTTCCGCAAGAGGCTCCGTCACCTGTGCAGCCGGCGATGGCTCCTATAGAGGAGATTGAAGAAGCGCCGTCTCATTATGCTACCGGTAATAAGCCGCAGGCACTGGAAGGTGATTTTGATCCTAAGAGTTTAGCGCAAGGCATTAGAACGGTATTGAGTAAAGACTAAAAAAGGAAAGGTTTGGGAATGCCGGAAGAAAGGACAGAAGAAGAACTTTGGCTGCAGTACCGGAAGAATAGGGATCCTGCAATCAGGGAGGCTTTTATTAAACAATACGCCCCTTTGGTAAAATATGTAGCCGGAAAAGTCGCTGTTGGCATGCCCAATAATGTAGAGTTTGATGATCTTGTCGGTTACGGGGTTTTTGGCCTTATAGACGCAATTGATAAATATGATCCGGAAAAAAATGTAAAATTTAAAACATACGCCGTTACGCGAATTAGGGGCGCGATTTTTGACGAACTTCGTTTAATCGACTTTGTGCCGCGTTCTGTAAGGCAGAAAACGCGCGAGATTGAATCGACAATTTCTTCATTGGAAGCCCACCTTGGAAGAACCGCGACGGATCAGGAAATTGCGAATGCGATGAACATGGACGAATCTGAATACATGAAAACGATTCAGAAAATTTCGGGCACAAGCATTATTTCGCTTAACGATCTTTGGTACTCTGGCGATGATAACGATAAAGTAAGCATAGGCGACAGCATAGAATCTCCGTCAAGCTTAAATCCTGACGTGATGGTTGTAAATGATGAAATCCGCCGCGTTATTGTCGAAGCCATAAATGAACTTCCGGATAAGGAAAAGAAAATACTTGTTCTCTACTATTATGAAGACTTAACTTTAAAAGATATAGGACGTGTGCTGCAGGTTACGGAATCGAGAGTTTCACAACTGCACACTAAAGCAGTTTTACATCTTAGGTCCAAGCTGACAAATATCAGGAAGGGTATTGTTTGATGATACCCACCCGGCAGGATCGGAATGAAGGGAGGTTCCTCTCGTGATAGATTTTGTCCAGTTGCAGGAAATTGTTAAACAGCATCTGGAAAGCGACAGAGAAATTCGGTCTGTAGACGCTTCGGGTCCTACGCTTGAAGCTGCTGTAAACGAAGCTGCAGGTCTTTTGGATACGTCAATCCGCCGCCTTGAGTATGAAATTATAGAAAGAGGCTCAACCGGTTTTATGGGAGCCGGTAAAAAAGACTGGGTTATACGCGCGTATGAACGCGTTTCTGTTAAGAAGAAAAAACACGAAGAAGAATTCCTTATTGACGATAATCTTGGCAGCGCGGACGTTATTCCGGATAAAAACGGAAATGCGTTTGTGCAATGCTGGCATGACGGCGTATATTTAAAAATTACTTCTCCGGTTGGAAACGGCAATAGAGTTTATTCTGGCACGGCAATGCAGGCGCTTAATGAAAAAGATGTTGAAGATTTTGATCACAACATGGTAGAAAAACTTGTTGATGCCGCCGACGGAACATATGTAAAAGTTGCAGAATACAAGCATAATCCCGCAAATGACAGCATGGCGTCAATAGAAGTTGATGATTCAGAAATGCATGTTTTTATTACAGTAACGCCTCCGGACGAAGGCGGCGCTGATTTAACGCTTGACTCTTATAAGAGTTTACTTGCGCAAAACAGGGTTTATCACGGCGCAAAAGATGATTTTCTTGTTGAATTTTCTGACAGACCTACCTACAGGGAAAAAATTGAAATTGCGGAAGGAACAAGACCGGTTAACGGCAAAGATGCGTATATACATTATTACTTTGAAACAGATCAGACAAAGATAAAATTAAAAGAAGGAACAAACGGAAAAGTAAATTTTAAAGAATTGAATATTATTCAAAATGTTGTGCAAAATCAGCCGCTTGCAAAAAAAATGCCGCCGGAAGACGGCGTTGACGGAAAAACAGTTACGGGAAAAATACTTCCGGCAAGGTCCGGAAACGATATACCTCTTCCTGTCGGGACAAATGTTCATGTCGGCGATGACGGCGATACGATTATTTCTGATATTAACGGCCAGGTTATCGTCGCAGGCGGAAAAGTCAATGTTGAGCCTGTACTGACAGTTGAAGGAGACGTCAATCTTAAAACAGGAAATATCATTTTCCTTGGAACTGTAATAATCACGGGAAATGTCGAAGACGGGTTCTCGGTAAAAGCCGCCGGAAATATCGAAGTTAAGGGAACTGTATCAAAAGCGGAACTTGACGCGGAAGGCGATATAATAATTTATCAGGGTGTTAACGGAAAAGGCGGAGGCAAAATCAAGGCAGGCCGTTCTATTTGGTCCCGCTTTATGGAAAACTCAAATGTTGAAGCCGGCAACATGGTTGTTGTTTCCGACGGCATTATCAATTCGCAGGTAGACGCGATAAAAAGCATTGTAGTTATGGGCAAACGCGCAAGTATCATGGGCGGACGCCTTCGCGCGGGGGAAGAGATCAACGCAAAGGTTCTTGGAAATTCTACAAGCGGCACGGAAACGATCTGCGAAGTTGGTTTTGATCCTCACAGCAAAATTGAACTGGAACGCCTGCAGGCAATAAGATTAAAAGCTGACGATGAACTTGAAAACATGAGACTGGATCTTCAGTCATTAATTAATACCAAGAAACAACGTAAAGGTTTACCGGAAGAAAAAGAAGCATATCTCCAGGAGTTAATGGAGCGCCGTCAAATATTAACCGAAGAATTTGAAAAAGCGGTAGATGGAATACAAAAGCTCCAGGAATATATGAGTCAAATGCAAGTGCGCGGAAGGGTATCCGCTTCTACTAAAGTATGGCCTGGCGTTAAAATCTGGATTCGTGACGTTAAAGAAGATGTGCGCACAGAAACAAAAGCCGTTACATTTGTTCTGGAGGGCGGGTTAATCAGGACGATTAAATATGAAGAACCGGATGAGCTTGCAAAGAAGGGACTAGATGGCTATAGCTCCGATTGATCTTCAGGCAATTTTTACCCAGGTTGAGAAGGTTGGTAAAACTCAAGCCGCCGCCAAGGAAGGGCAGACTTTGCAGCAGGCGATTCAGGGCGCTCATATCGAAAAGAAAACAGAAGAAGAAATCAATCAGGTAAACCAGGCTCAAAATACAGGGGAAGGCGCGGATAAAATTAATGATAATACAAGAAGGCAGCAGAGCGGTTCAAAAAATAACAAAAGAAGAAAAGAAGAAGAGCCCGAAGAAGAGGGAAAAAAACAGGCTGTTCTTCGCAACCCTTATTTGGGAAATAAAATCGACATTAGTTTGTAAGAGATTAAAATGAATATTTGGCATTTCGTTTCCATTATTTGCGTAGCTCTCTGTTTTTTTATGTTTCTCTATTTAAAGTGGTACATTAAAAAACGAACGTCCTCATCAGGACTTGAAGAACATCGCGCGGAGATTTATAAATTGATCGCGGATATTAATTCGATCACAGACAGGGATATGCAGCTTGTAGAAGACAGGGTAAACAAGTTAAAAATTCTTTTGCTTGACGTAGACAGGCGCATAGCCCTTTATGAAAAAGATTTGGAAAACCTCGCGCTTAAAGAAGGCGAAAAAAACGCGGAAAGGAAAAAACCTGAAACCCTTTACACAAGCCTTGGACGAGGAGTCCGCATTGCTCTTGAAACGCCTGAGATTCCTCCGGGTATGCTCGCCAATGAAAGGGCAGATAAAGATTCCCCTCAGGATGAAATTATTTTTCAAGGCATGCAGGCTGAGCCGCCGCAGGTTTCACAGCCCGCGGCAATTGAACCCCCTCGTGAACCTGCGCTGTTTTCCAGGATGCCTATGCCCGTAAATCCTCCGTCAAAAAAGCAAATACGCGCGCATATCGATCTCATGGTAAATGAAGGTTTGTCTCCGGAAGAAATCGCGTCCAAACTGGAAATAAGCATCGCAGAAGTAAATCTTGCCATGAACCTGCGCCGTAAATAAGCGAGACACTCTATATAACTTTATGGTATAATTACTTTGGTATGGCTAAGAAAGCGTCATTTCTATTGATTGTTTTTATTTTCTCGGGCGCTGCCGTTTTTGCGCAGGGTGAAAATCTTACGATTAAAGTTGCGGTTATAGGCCCTGGGGATCAGCTTTATTTATGGTGGGGTCATATTGCGCTGATTGTGGAAGATTCCAGTACAAGACGCAGCTATTTTTATGATTACGGAATATTTGATTTTACAGGTGATAATTTCTTTTATAATTTCGCGTTTGGACGGCTCTGGTATAGCTGCGCCGTTTCTTCGTCCAGGGCGAATTTTGATTTTTTAAGAAAAACAAACCGCGATGTTGTTGTTTACACGCTTGATCTTCCGCCGGAAACAAGGGTAAAGATAAGGGATTTTGCCGAGGTTAATGTTCTTCCCGAAAACAAAAATTATTTTTATCACCATTTCAGGGATAATTGTTCTACAAGAATCAGGGATATAATCGATCTTGCGACAGACGGGCAGTTTGGTGAACAGTTTAAAAATGAAACAAGCCGTTTTACATTAAGGCAGCATGTTCGCCGTCATACATGGTTTTCTCCCGCAGGAGACTGGTTTTTAAATTTTCTAATGGGGCAGGTTATTGATACGCCGATTACTGTATGGGAAGATATGTTTCTTCCGTCAGAAGTTGGAATGAGAATAGAGGATTTTTATTATACTGATGTAAACGGCAGGATACGAAAGCTTGTTTTATCAAAGGAAACTGTTTTAATTTCGGAAGACCGTCATGCCGTGCTTGAATCGCCGCGAAGCCAATGGCTTATGTGGTTATTATTCAGCCTTGTGTTATCTGCAATATTTTGCTTTTTTTTCTATATGCAGAAAAAAAATATTAAAACAGGAAGGGTTTTGTCAGGAATAAGCATGAGTATTTGCAGTTTGTTTTTTGGTCTTGCGGGAACTTTGCTGTATTTTATGAGCATTTTTACAAATCATGATTATACTTTGCAAAATATAAATATGATTTTTTGCACCCCTCTTCTTCTTGCCGGTTTTCCGTTCGGTTTAAGTTATGCGTTTACAAAAAAACAGGATAAACTTGTTAGATACGGCTTTTTGCTTAGATTTATCTGGCTTATTACATTGGTTGGCATCTTTATATCAATGCTGATAAAAATTTTACCGTGGTTTTATCAAAGTAACCTGAATGACCAAATGCTGATGCTGCCGATTGCCGCTCTTTTTGCTCTTCAGCCCGTCGGTCTTAAATGTTTTTGCGATAAATATTTTCCATGGATTAATAAATGCTGCAGGAAGGAAATCAAAAATGGCACTCAGTGAAGAATGGAGAGACATCAAGTACAAAGAGATTTTTGATCAGGAAACAAGGGGGCTTACCCGCCGCCTGGAGGCGCAACCCTGCTGTAAAATAGAAGATTTGGAAGGAATCCTTGAAAATCTGTATATAATGGACGGCGCAGACCAGGGCGGCCGAGGCTGCCTCCAGGACACAATCATGGCCGCCACAATAGCCGCTTATGAGGTCTTTATAGCTGATCTAAGAGCAAAAACAGCCTGATAACCTTTTATATTGATTTAATTTTTTAAAATTTCATTTTAATTTTGTAACCATTTCTCTCATATATGGTTGTATAGTCAGCAGACTAGTGTGATTTCATGTTCCTCCTATTTTCTCCTTTCCCCGGAGTTACTCCTTTCTCCGGGGTGTTTTTTTGCGTAGGGGAGGGCTTTGTGCTTGACATTTTTTTTATAATTTGCTATGTTTCTATTAGTTATCCCTTGTAGCTCAGCTGGCAGAGCAAGTGGCTGTTAACCACTGGGTCCGTGGTTCGAATCCGCGCGAGGGAGTAAATGCCGTCCTTTGGGGTGGCTTTTTTTATGTCCGCATTCGTCTGCAATACTCTGGAACGCTACAAATAACATTGATTTTGAAATCAGAACAGGAGATACCGTTGATGCAGTTTTCTCGTTTGAGCGTGATAGCTACTGTAAGAAAGAAACGTCACAGATTGTAATTAAGGATATTAATAGAACTTTGCTTTGATGTATCAATTTCTCCTGTTCATGTTTTCTACCCAATCACTGTGCAAACGTTCCCACTCGGGAATATTCTGACCAAGCCTTCCTCCTTGCCGTACATGGGCTAGAGGTATTACTGTATA
>JGI24695J34938_10002921_pt1 | contig 12393 bp, 9 predicted proteins | sample TergutCo191P3_FD_34938 | JGI IMG/M metagenome (IMG submission 34938) | reverse complement strand
CATGATTCAAGTGAAGAAAAACTATACGCTAAAGTATCAGATATAGTTTTAGCAAAATGTTTTCAAGAGCTAGGCTTAAGGGCAACTGTTAATAAAGAACGTGCAAATTGTGCTGACGTATTAGCAAAAAGCCAATATCACGGCTATTCATTGGTTGGTGATGCTAAATCATTCAGACTAAGCCGCACTGCTAAAAATCAAAAAGATTTCAAAGTAAAATCTATGGCTGATTGGAAGGGTGATAGTGATTACTCTGTTCTGGTTTGTCCATATTACCAATACCCGAAATCAAAAAGCCAAATATATGGTCAAGCATTGGATGATAATATTACACTATTTTCTTGGGAATACCTTTCAATATTATTAGAGAATAACATTTGTGAAAATGAAATTGTAAATATATCAAACTTATGGAATATCAGTACAATAATATCGAACAAGACAAAAAATGCAAGTAAAAATAATTGTTTTCTTGATGAACAAAATAAAATAATAAGATTACATTTAAAATTGGAAATAATTGAATATGAAAAATATTTTACAGGGTTTAAATTTAAAATAATAACAAGAGGTGAAGCAGAAATAAAATACTGGGAAAATAAGAAACAGGAAATAAATCAATATACAAGAGAACAGGCAATTGAGGAATTGTTAGCATCATTGAAACTAAATGAGAAAATTTCTTCAATTAGAAAATATATTGATTCACTTAAAAAATAACGGTAAAGATTATGTATGCATTAAATAGTGTCTTTAATGGAGATTCAATAGAATTAATCAAAGATATCAATGACAATAGCATTGACTTAATAATTAGTGATATACCATATGGTATTGGGGTAGATTCATGGGATGTATTGCATAATAATACAAATAATGCATATCTTGGTTCCAGTCCTGCTCAAGAAAAAGCAGGAGCAGTTTTTAAAAAAAGAGGCAAACCTTTAAATGGTTGGTCAGAAGCAGACAGGCTTATTCCAAAGCAATATTTTAATTGGGTAATGTCTTGGGTTGATGAATGGTTTCGAATTTTAAAGCCAGGAAGCAATGTATTTGTATTTGCAGGAAGACGTTTAGCTCATCGTTGTATATGCGCTTTTGAAGATTCCGGATTTACATATAAAGATATGATCGGTTGGGAAAAAGAACGTGCCGCTCATAGGGCACAAAGAATTAGTGTTATCTTTGAAAGACGAAATGATATAATTTCCGCAGATAAATGGGCTGGCTGGAAAGTAGGAAATTTACGCCCTATTTTTGAACCGATATTGTGGTTTTCAAAACCGTATAAAATCGGCGGAACCATCGCTGATAATGTCTTACAATATAGTCTTGGAGCATATAACGAATCTATTTTAAATAAATATGGACAAGAATCAGATAATATTTTTCATATTCAATCTCAACAAGATGATACTGGTTTACATCCAACTCAAAAGCCATTAAAACTCATGGAATTATTAATTGAGTTAACAACTGTTGAAGAACAAATTGTTTGTGATCCATTTTGTGGAAGTGGAACAACATTAGTAGGCGCATTACGTCTTAATAGAAAATATCTTGGTTTTGAAAAAGAAGAATCATACTATAATATTGCATTGGATAGAATAAATAATGAAGAAAACGATCAAAAAAGTATGTTATTTGAACAAAATTAAGTGTTACAAAATTAAATGTTATAAATGCAGGGCAATATGTCAAAATAGACTGGATTGACAGGTATAGAATTATCTATCATTATAAAAATAAATAATGGGTGGTAATTGAAGAAAATGAAAAGAAAAAATTCTCCCTTTTTATTCTTGGCTTGTTTGATGGCAATGGTCGGTATTTTATTTACTTGCAATAAAAAAACATCAGGGGATCAACAAAACCACCCAGCAACCATTCTTGTTGCGGCTGCCGCAAGCCTGGAATATGCCTTTAAGGAAGAGCTAATTCCCCTGTTTCAAAAGGAATATCCGTGGATAACCGTAGAGGGAATCTATGACAGTTCGGGCAGGCTGCAGATCCAAATTGAACAGGGGCTGCAGGCTGATGTTTTTATGTCAGCGGCAACACGACAAATGGATGCCCTCGTTGGAAAAGGATTAATAGACGTAGATTCGGTGTATCCATTATTGGAAAATGAGTTGGTACTTATTAAACCTATAGGAATTACCACAACAGTCAGCGGCTTTCAAAATGCGAACCAGGCAAATACAATAGCATTAGGTGATCCCCTCAGTGTTCCTGTTGGACAATATGCCCAGGAGGTTTTTAACAATCTGGGAAACTGGGAAGCGGTTTCCGCAATAGCCAGCTTTGGAACAAATGTAACAGAAGTTCTTAATTGGGTAGCGGAAGGCAGCGCTGATGCCGGTGTTGTATACGCGACAGATGCGGCAATCAGCAAAAAAGTAGAAATTATCGCAAAAGCGCCAACCGGCAGTTTGAAAACAAAGGTTATTTATCCAGTTGGCATGGTTTCTGCATCAAGCCATTCTATCGAGGCTAAACTCTTTATTGATTTTCTTTGTTCAGAAAAGGCACTTTCGGTTTTCACCAATTACGGTTTTTCCCCCAATAAGTAGGTCAAAAAATGGACCTGTCGCCAATACTGGTTTCCCTGAAAACTGCTTCATGTTCCATAGTCATTACATTTTTTTTAGGCATCATTGCGGCGCGATTCGTTGCAGACATCAAATATAAAATAATAAAGAGCGTTCTTGATGTAATTCTAACTCTTCCCTTAGTGTTTCCGCCAACCGTGGCGGGTTTCTTTCTATTGTATATATTCGGCGTTAGAAGACCAATTGGCCGTTTTTTTCTGGAATTTTTCGGTTATAAAATCGCATTTTCATGGACAGCTACAGTACTTGCTGCGATGGTTATATCTTTCCCTCTTATGTACCGTTCGGCACGAGGGGCTTTTGAACACTTGAATATCACCCTGATTGAAGATGCCCGAACATTAGGACTTTCCGAATGGAATATTTTCTGGAGAGTACGGCTGCCTGTTTCCATGCCGGGGATTGCGGCGGGCGGAGTGCTTGCCTTTGCGCGAGGGTTGGGAGAATTCGGCGCAACTGTTATGATCGCCGGTAATATTGTCGGTAAAACCCGAACATTGCCGCTTGCGATATATTCGGCGGTTGCTGCCGGCGATATGGATACCGCGCGGAATTATGTAATTATCATAATAATAATTTCATTTATTGTAGTTTCATTGCTTAATTTATTAAGCAAAAATACATATTATTATTAGTTTTTACTTTAATTATAAAGTAACTGAAAGGAACCTACCGCATACAATCAGCCCAATGCGCCACGGTACTGCAAAACCCCCAGTTTATCGAGACGGTTCTGGTGGATTGCCAGCCGTTTGCTGAAATCATCAAGGTTTTTGTGTTTCCGGTCTGACCAGAGCGTTTCCGCAATGGCGCAGATGCGCGGGAAGATCATGTACTCGGCGATTTTTCCCGCATAGATGATCTCCGACCAGAGGTTTCCCTGGCCTCCCAGAATGAGCGAAGCGGCGGCGTTGTCCATCTCCGGCGTTACGGGCTCCATGTTGTAGCCCTGGGCAACGGTATTGACGCCAAGCTGGCCCGGTTCTTCCGGCCGGTCGATGGGCCTGTAGTCCAGGTAACAGCCCTCTGAATACGGCGCCATAATTACCCGGTGCCCCCGTGCGGAGGCTTCAATGCCGCCTTTCTGACCGCGCCATGACATGACAATAACATCTTTTGGCAGCGGGAATTTATCGGTATTTTCCAGAACCTCATCCCAGCCTATGGCCGTCCTTCCCCGCTGTTGAAGCATCAGGGCAAAGCGGGAGGTGATCCAGCTCTGCAGTTGAGCCGGAGCGGAAAGGCCAAGGGCGGCAAGGCGCTGTTGGCATTTGGGGCATTCCCTCCAACGGTTAAAGCGCACCTCGTCCCCGCCAATATGCACATATTTTGAAGGAAACAATTCCGCCAGCGTGTCAAAAACCGCTTCCGCCAGCGGGAAGATATCGTCATTGCCCGCGCAGAGCACATCCTCAAAAATGCTGAATCGGTCCTCAACCTGATACGGGCCGCCTGTACAGCCCAGGCCGGGATAAGAGGCCAGGACAGAACTGGTATGCCCGGGAAGATCGACCTCGGGCACTACTTCGATATGGCGTTCGGCGGCATACGCGACAATTTCCCGAATTTCAACTTCGGTGTAAAAACCGCCGTAGAACGCATTGTGCAAACGATGCTCCCGCCGTTTTGAACCGATTTCGGTTAACAGCGGGTACTGCCGGACGGGAAGCCGCCATCCCTGGTCATCGGTTAAGTGCCAGTGGAAAATGTTGATATGCTGGAGTGAAAGCGAATCCAGTATATGTTTAATAAATTCAACAGAATAAAAATGCCGCGAACAGTCAAGCATGAAGCCCCGCCAGGGGAAACGGGGTTTGTCTTCGATAACGCCGCACGGCAGGGTAACCGCGCCATCGCTGTATTCCTGCAGAAAAAACTGGCGCAGAACCTGGAGGCCGCGGAATATGCCCGCTCCTGCGGCGGCGCTCAGGCGAATCCCGTCCGGGAGAATTTCCAGCCGGTAGGATTCGCTGTTTTCCGCCATAATATCCGTTTTTAACAGCCGGATAGAGCCGGAACTGCCATTAAGGGCTTCTCCGCCAAAAATGTTCTTCATCTGCCCAACAAAAACCTGTATTTCATTAAGAAAAATACCGGGATTTTCATCATGCACGATCTGCGGAATGCCGGTACAATGAAAATTTCCGGGATGATAAACGACAGACAGCGGCCGGGGGATAATTGAATATTCGGTCATGGCCGTTATTATGCATTGTTTCAACATTGTTTGACAACACATCGGAACAGGGGTAAGATACATTAAGGAGAAAAAATTATGAAAGAATACGGAATTGCAGGTATGTTAGCTGCTCTTATCGCCTTTACCTTGATTACAGGAGCCGGTTGCAAAAAAGATTCCGGCGCGGCATCGGGAAAAACCCCGGTGACCGTTCTCAATTATACCGACCTGACTGTGGCTACTGCGGCTCAGGATCAGAAATGGCAATGGGATACCTTCGCTCAGCAGAATCCTGACGTAGCTGTAAATCATGAGGATCTTTTTAACGAGCCGTTCCACAATAAAACCGAGGCCTATGCCGCGTCGGGAAATATGCCCGACGTGTTATATGTTTGGCCGTCGGGCCGTTCCACATCGCTGCATGAGAAAAAACTGCTCAAAGACCTTGGACCTTTTATTCAGAAGGACAACCTCAAAAATAAATACCTGCCTACGGCAATGGATCCGGCGCAGCAGGGCGGCGGCTATATGGCTATGATTCCCCAGGGTATTACCGCCAGCCACGCTTTCTATGTGAATCTGGAAGTGCTGCGGGCTTGCGGCCTTCAACCTGCGAAAACCTATGCGGAATTAAAAGCCCAGGTACCGGTATTGAAAGCCAACGGTTATGAGACGGTGATAATGCCCAATAAAGATTCCTGGGTTATGCAGAGCTGCCTGTTCTCCGCCGTCGCGGGGCGTTTCGGGGGGGCTGGTTGGGAACAGGGCGTCCTTGCCGGCAGGGCAAAATTTACCGATCCCGATTTTGTGAAAGCCCTTGAATTAATACAGGCCCTGTACAGGGACGGTGTGCTCGCCCCTTCATCCCTGGGCATGGATTACGGNAGCGGCCCCGGATTGTTTGCCACGAATAAAGGCGCCTACTATATCGACGGCGACTGGCGTGCCGGAGCTTTCATTACCGATCCGGATACAGGCCAGGCGTTAATCAGCATTGACAGGCAAAAGAACTTTTTGGTAACGGTTTTCCCCGACATTGAAGGGGCTAAACTTAATAAATCGACATCGACGATCCTGGGAACGGGCTGGGCGATGAGCGCCGGTGTTCCGGCAGGTTCAGCAAAGGAAGATGCGGCATGGCGGCTTATCAAATGGCTGTGCGGAACGGAAGTTCAGGCGCGGATGTTTGAACACGGGGGGCTTCCCGCTCCTTCGCGGACCGATATTGACTTTAGCCAAATTCATGTTGAACCGATTACCCTGGCAGTGGCAAATCTGGGAAAAGAATACACTACCGGCACCTGCGTTATTGACGGGGTATTTCACAGCGACGTGTTTAACCCGCTGAACGACGGGCTGCAGGAAATCGGCCTGGGCACAAAAACGCCTGCCCAGGTAGCCGCCGAAATTCAAAGGGCATTTGACGCGGCAAAAGCCTCCGGAAAATTTTAAACGTTAAAAGGCAGGGCGGAGTAATGATGAATACAAAAACGGAAGAACGTATTTCTTACATTATTCTTGTAGTGCCCGCCCTGCTTGTTTACCTGTTTGTGATGGCCTTTCCCACAATTTTTTCCGTAGCGCTGAGCCTGACCAATTATTCGGGGGGAAAAGTTTTCGGCAACCCGAATGTGGGCTTTGCCGGTTTCAAAAGTTACGCTGCTGTTTTTTCCGATCCTTATTTTTACATGTCATTAAAGAACAACCTCTGGATAGTGTTTATTTCTGTTTTCGGGCAGATTCCCCTGGGGTTTTTTCTCGCCTACATTCTGTCGCGGGGGCTTATCAGGGGAACAGATTTTTTTCAGACAATGATATACCTGCCCAATGTTATATCCGCCGTTATTATTGGCATTCTTTTTAATAAATTTTTTTTAACATCCAACAGCGTTTTTCTGGAGATTCAGCGATTCTTTAACCCCTCCGCCGAATTCATACCGGGAAAAAACGCCATGCTGCCGGTACTGATAGTGATACTGTGGATGTATACCGGAACCTATGTGATTATATTTCTGGCTAATTTACAGAAAATCGACCCATCGGTTATTGAAGCCTCCAAGATAGACGGCGCAAGCGAAATGCAGACCTTGCGTTATATAATATTCCCTGCCCTTTCCGGCGTTATTGTCACCACCGCTATCCTGGCTATTTCAGGTTCGCTTAAATCCTTTGATCTCATTTTTGTAATGACACAGGGAGGGCCTGCCCACAGAACGAGCGTTCTTGCGCTGTACATGTACGAAAAGGCCTTCCGGGGCGCGCCCAATTATCCGGTGGCAAATGCCATCTCGACGATTATGGTCATTATAAGTTTCCTGTTAATCGCCATAACCCGGGGTGTTGAAAAATATTTTTCCAGGAATTACTAATTCATTAAGCAAAAAATTCGGGAGTGATTATGGCTGATGTACGCAAAACAAATTTATTTTCGCTTATTGTAATGTATGTCATCGTTATAATGTTCACCGTTCTTGCCATATACCCCATCTTCTGGCTGATAATTCAGTCATTTAAAACTACCCAGGAATACATGACCGCCAGCAAGCTGGCTTTCCCCAAAATATGGTTTTACCGAAACTATCCCATATCATGGTCAAACGGCAGATTCGGGATACTGATAATAAACAGCATTATTTATACTTACATAACGGTAATATCGACCATTATATTGAGTTTTATGGCGGGTTTTGCCTTTGCGAAACTACCGTCGAAATGGACCCCCGTCCTGCACGGCAGCTTTATAATAGGCATTCTGCTAACCCTGCAATCGATTCTTGTCCCCCTGTTTCTGATGATCAACGCGGTGGGCCTGTACAACACAAGGCTTGGAATACTTATCCCCTACATCGGCATAGCGCTTCCCTTTGGGGTATACCTGAGTACCGAATACATCAAGAGCATACCGAAATCGGTGATTGAATCGGCCCGGCTGGACGGCGCGAAATATCTGCGCATTTTCCGGAGCATTGTCATGCCCATTGCGGCACCGGTCGCCGCAACGGTGGCAATTCTGGGGATTACGGGAACATGGAACGAATTTATGCTGATCAATATTCTGGTTTCAAAAACAGAACTTAAATCCCTTCCGGTGGGGATCAATATGTTTTCCGGCGCGCTCGCTTCGGATTACGGCAAACAATTCTCGGCGCTGGTTATCGGCATGACGCCGATGATAATTTTCTATTTGGTTTTCAGAAAGCGAATTACCAGAGGCGTAGCGGCCGGCGCAGTAAAGGGGTAGATATGAAGTACGGTTTTTTTGACAATGAGAAACGCGAGTATGTCATTGAACGTGTTGACACGCCTATGAGCTGGACCAACTATATCGGTACAGAAAACCTTGTGGGGGTTTTTAACCAGACAGCCGGGGGCTACCTGTTCTGCAAAAGCGCGGAACATCATCGCATAACACGGTTCAGGGGGAACGCCCCCGCCGACCGGCCGGGACATTATGTGTACCTGCGGGACGATGAATCGGGCGATTACTGGAGCGTTAGCTGGCAGCCTGTGGCAAAGCCAGTCGAACATTACAAAGCCAGGCACGGCCTTTCCTATTCGGTGTATTCATGCGAGTATTCGGGCATTTATGCGGAGCAAACCCTTTTTATCCCCCGAGGCGCGGATGTGGAACTGTGGGACATAAAAATTGAAAACCGTTCGGGCAAGCCCCGGAGCATAAGCGTGTTCTCATACGCCGAACTTTCCTGGCATCAGATTGACGGCGACAATAAGAATTTTCAGTGTACGTTATACTGCGCGGGGGCATCCTGTAAGGACGGCGTTATTGAACAGGAACTCCATTACGAGCATAACAGTTACCAGTTTTTTACCGCCGATTTTAATCCGGACGGTTTCGAAATTGAACGTGAACGGTTTACCGGTAACTGGCGCGACGAGAGGAATCCCGAAGCGGTAGAAAAAGGCGAACTTGCCGGTCGCACGGAATGGCAGGGCGGTAACCAGTGCACGGCGCTGCATAAAAAACTTTCGCTGGAAACGGGGCAGCATGTGCGGCTGTGTTTTATGCTTGGCGAAGGAAACCGTGAAGCGGGCCTCCGCATACGGAAACAATTTGCCGCGCCGCAGGCGAGGGACGCGGCTCTTGCGGCTCTGGGCGAATACTGGCGCGGGAAGCAGTCCCAACTGCGTGTCAATACACCTAACGAAAATATGAACACCATGCTCAATATCTGGACACTGTACCAGAGCGAGATCAATGTGATGTTTTCCCGTTTTGCCAGTTTTATCGAGGTCGGCGGCCGTACGGGCCTGGGGTTCCGCGATACATCGCAGGATGCCATGTGCGTCATTCCCAGTAACCCGCAGAAATGCCGCCAGCGGCTTGTGGAGCTTATGCGGGCGCTCCACAGCGACGGTTACGGCCTGCATCTTTTTGAGCCTGAATGGTTTGAAGAAAAAACAGAAAACGGTTATAAAAGCCCCACGCTGGTCCCCTCCGGCAGAAAATCCATTATCCACGGGGTCGATCAGGCATGCAGCGATGACGCATTATGGCTGGTTTCATCGGTAACCGAGTACATCCGTGAAACCGGCGACGCCGCCTTCGCCAGCCTTGCGCTGCCCTATGCCGATGCGGAAGCGGCTGCGGATTCGGTGTACGAGCACTGCAAAAAAATACTCGCCTTTTCCGGAAAAATGGTGGGCAGCCACGGCATCTGCCAGGGGCTGCGGGCGGACTGGAACGACTGCCTTAACCTCGGCGGCGGCGAAAGCGCGATGGTGAGTTATCTTTTCCTCTGGGCATTAAATAACTTTATCAGCCTGGCAGAATTTTTGGGCAAGGCCGATGACGCCGTTCATTTCAGGCATATTCATGAAAAAGCCGCCAAGGTCTGCCGGGAAACGCTGTGGGACGGCAATTGGTACCTGCGCGGCTTTACCAAAAAAGGCCGCCCCATCGGCACCGATGCCGACAGGGAGGGCAAGGTTCACCTGGAAAGCAACACCTGGGCGGTTATCGCCGGTGGCGACGGGCAGGAACGGGGCATTCTGGCAATGGATTCGGCGGAGAAATATCTGGGCACCCCTTACGGGCTGATGCTGAACGCCCCGGCATATACGGTTATTGATGACGATGTAGGTTTTGTAACGCGGGTGTATCCGGGCCTGAAAGAAAACGGGGCCATTTTCAGCCATCCCAATCCCTGGGCCTGGATAGCCGAATGCATCCTTGGCAGGGGAGACAGGGCTATGGATCTGTACAACAGGCTCTGCCCCGCCGCCTGGAACGACCGCTGCGAGATCCGCAAGGCCGAACCGTACAGCACCTGCCAATTTATTACCGGAAAGGATCATCCGGCATTCGGAGAGGCGCACCATCCCTTTATGACCGGTTCCGGCGGATGGAGCTACTTTGCCGCCACCCAGTATATTCTGGGCATAAGGCCGGATTTTGACAAACTCATTGTTGACCCCTGCATTCCCCGCGAATGGGACGGATTCAGCGCATTCCGCCGTTTCCGTGGGGGAGAATACCACATAACCGTAAAAAACCCCAGGCATGTATGTTCGGGAATCAGTGAAATTCGGTTAAATGGTAATAAATGTGATATAATTCCTATTATAAGGAGCGGCGAAAGCTGCCAGGTAGAAGTGGTTCTTGGCTGAAAACAACAATAGGAGTGCTTTATGGTTAAAAAAGAGCTTTTTTTTGCCATATTTCCAGTCGTCCTGATTATATGGCTTTCAAATTGCGCAACTTTAACCAGAGAGAAGATTGTTGTGGAACCCAGGGTTTCAAGCTATATCAGAACATGGCCTATCCCTGAAGGAGTCCGGGAGGGGGACAATCCTTACTGGACTGCCAATATGATCAAGGGCGAATACCTGACAGACCTTATGATTGCCTTTGCCCTTATTGATCCAAAAGACGGAACCTCAATTTTTATCCCCGAATACCCGGAATTCGATGTCTGGGCGGAGGTTGCCGCCCTTAAGGAAAAATACCCACATCTCAGGGTGAGTTTTTCCGTTGGCGGCGGAAGCCTTGAGGGCCTGGCGGGTTTTTCCAAAATGGCTGCCAACCCGGCAATGCGGGCAACTTTTGCCGATAATATTTGCGCGTGGCTGGAAGACTACAACCTTGACGGCGTTGATGTTGACTGGGAATACCCGGTAGGGGCGGAATGGGACGATTATCATTACCCTCAGGACAGGAAGAACTACATCTTGCTTTTAAAGGATATTCGGGAGGCGACAAACAGGCTTGGCGAAAAAACCGGTAAACGCTACCTCCTTTCGTCGGCGGTTCCCGCAAGCTGGTGGTTTGTGCAAAGAAACGACGCGCGGGCTGCCGCTAAAATTGTCGATTACCTTAAACTGATGTGTTACGACTATTACGGCCCCTGGAGCAAAACCTCCGGGCATAATGCCAATCTGTATAACAACCCCGCTGATCCCGCCTGGGGCGGTTGGAGCACTAATCAGGGCCTGGACGTTTATTTTAAAGACTGGATACCCATGGAAAAAATAATGCTGGGCGTCGCTTTTTACGGGCGCGGGTGGACAGGCGTAGAGCCGGGTCCCAATCCGGAAACCCCCGGCCTCTTTATGCCGTATAAAACGTCAAAGGCCTTTAACCCGGACGGCGCACTGGCTTATTCCGAAATAAAGGAACTGTTAAAACCGGGTTCCGGCTTTACACGCTACTGGGACGATATAGGCAAAGCGCCATGGCTCTACAACGGCGACATTATGCTCAGCTATACCGACGAGCAACTGATAAAGCTGATAACGGATTACGCAAAAGAGAAAAAAGTCGGCGGGGTTTTTGTATGGGAATTTGGCCATGACCTGGACGCAGACCTCATGAAGGTCCTTTACGAGAACATGCAATGAAGGGGAAATTAATGAAAAAAATCATCTGCGTATTGGCAGCAGCATTATTTTTGGCATCTCCCGCATTTTCACAGATCCGCATAGGCGGCTGGGGCCGTACCGTGTGGGTGCCGCTTCTCATAGATCAGGAAGGGGAACCGAGATCGGTGGTTCACGCGCCCTGGGGCGAAGAACCCGGCCTGGAATTTATGCTTACCGGCGCTACCGCTAATATCGGTGTTGATGTGGGCATTTTAGTGGAAAAAGGGGCTGCGGAAAGAGGGTCGTTCAGCCAAATTGCAAATGCCAAAGTGTGGTGGTCGCCGAACAGGTACTTCAAACTCCACATTGGCGCCGGCCGTGTTTCGGAAATGCGGGGCAAGGCGTACAGCAGCAACGGCCTATACGCCTACGCGCGGGGCCTTCATACCGGTATTAGCTCGCGCGGCGGGGATAACGAGCCGTATGTAAAAATCGATGACGGGGACGGCATATTCAACCGCTTTAACCTGAGCAGGGTGGGCGCCATCATGGAATTAACCCCCATACCGGACCTGTATGTCGGCGCGGCGGTTATGCCCGAGTATAAAGACAACAGGGGAAATTACGCTGAAGATGTGTACAAAAACCTCCATGCGGTAGCGGGTTACGACATACGGGGTATTGGTCTTTTCCGTGTCGGATATGTAGGCGGAGGCAGCGGCAGTGACGGCCTTATCGCCAATACCGCGCGAAATTCGGATTTTTCGCTGGATCGGCGGATAG
>JGI24695J34938_10002920_pt1 | contig 12394 bp, 9 predicted proteins | sample TergutCo191P3_FD_34938 | JGI IMG/M metagenome (IMG submission 34938) | reverse complement strand
TCGGCAAAATACCACTGAGCGCTTCCCTCTGCAGCTGTTGCGAATTTTGAGTATACGCCTTCGCCGCGGCACATTCTTTCAAGACTGCTTTTAAATGCTTCCCTTTTTTCTTTATCGGGAATCCTAGATAATATGACAGTTTGCCCGATAATTTCAACAAGCAAGGCAGTTGCTTCGCCATAAGTGATATTTCCGTAGGAATCCTTACTTTTTTTACCCATGTTAAAAATATTATAATGTATTTTTATTAAAATTAAGCAAAATACGGCTCAAAAACTTTAATTTATCCGGACAAAAGAAATTTTGCCGCCTTTTTTCGCCGGAAGCCAATTTGTAAATTGTTTTATGATTTAACCTTCTCGTATGAGAAAAAATCTATTTGGAGGTTAAGAATGGAAAAGAACAAATTAAGGGTCAGGTTTTTAGGAGCTGTCGGGACTGTTACAGGTTCTTGTACTCTTCTTGAGTACACTTGCTGTACAGACGGTAAAAAGCGGAATTTTTTGGTTGATGCCGGAGCTTATCAAAATGAGACTTCGGATCAAGATTTTGAAAGAAAAAAGGTATTGTCTCATATCGCAAAGGATATAGAGAAAATATTTATTACCCATGCGCATTTGGATCACATCGGGATTCTGCCGGAAATAATAAAATACGGTTTTAGAGGCGAAGTTTGCTGCACTGCCGCAACACGCTCACTTTTGACAGAAATGCTGACTTGCGGTGATGGTAATGAAAATAATAAAACTTTATTGGCAAAAGTATCTTTTTTTGATGTTGACGGAAGACACGGTGAAAGGCAAAACAACGGATTTGGCAGAACATATTTTAATATTGGTTATGATTTTAGGTATGGATTTTTAAGAACCAGTCATGTTCTTGGGTCATGCAGTTTTTATTTTCAATGGACAGAAAACGCCTATCCCGACGGTGTTTTATTTCCGGATAAAGAGTGGAAGTATATTCATTTTTCAGGCGATATTGGTTCTGTATCGGACAGCGTAATAGCTAATATATTATTTAAGGAATATCAAACTCCTTACTGGAATCAATACGAAAAATGTATAGTTGTAGAATCTACTTACGGCGAAAGAATCAGGCAGAAAGATAATATTATTCAGAGAAAAATAGATAAACTTACAGAAATAATCGAAAAAGCAATTTCTAAAAAAGGAACAGTAATTATTCCTGCCTTCGCACTGGACAGAGCGCAGCAAATTCTAATTGATTTATTCAGCATACAAAAAGATAAAGATAATAAATTATTACTTACAGAAAACGAAAACGACTGGATTAATATTTTACATTTTGTTTTTGATGATACAGCGCTTAAGTCAATTAACAGTTTATGCAAGCTGCCTGTATTGCAAGGGAAAGATAAAAAGTCACTGCGAAAGACTCTCGAAAAGGAGATTGAACAGATATACAGAAATACTAAAACTGACAGTACCGCGCTTTTTAAAAATTTACCGGAAGAATGTCAGAAATTAATCGCCGATGTGTTTAAAAAGCATAATGTTACCAAGCCGAATATTAATGATGAAAACCTGCAAAAAAGCCGCTTAAGGTACGCAATTGATTCGCCCTTAATCGAAAAAATTAATGAAATATATATTAACCGTTTAACCGATGAATCATATTGTCAGAAAAATAACGAAAGAAAGTTTAAGTATTTATCGTATGAATTCCTGGAGCGCTTTAATATTATAGAAGGCGATATTAACTCTAAAAAATCAGAAATTAAAAAGACTCTGGGTATTTGCTTTAATAAAAACTTAAAGAATGCCGATGTTATTGTCGCAGCTTCGGGAATGTGCGATGAAGGGAGAATGGTTAATTTACTGGAAAAATATTTGACTGACGAAAACGCCGTAATAGTGCTTACAGGTTTTCAGGCGGCGGGAACAAACGGCTCTTTTCTTAAAAATTTGCTGAACGGTAAGTATAATGAACAGGATAAAAATACAATACCGTTTAAACTTTACAGAAATGATTTGCGGCTGGCGGATGTTAAATGCAGTATCGAGGACATGTCAGAATTTTATTCAGGTCATGCTGATCAAGAGCAATTAATAGAATATGTTACCCCTGACGAAAGAAATAAAGGGAAAACTACAATTATGCTGAATCATGGCTCTGAGCAAGCCAGAGAAACATTAAAATCCGCAATGGAGGAAAAAGGAATAAACGTTCAGCTTCCGGAATTTAATAAATGGATTAATCTTAGTTCATATGAAAATGAAACAGACGACATTGATTACGCAAATGAAGAAAAATTAGAATTGGCGTTTATTAAAGTTAATGATTTTCATATTTATTATCCTTCCAGATTAAGAACGGAAAAGGTGGAAGCGCTGGCAGATTTTATTAATGAACTATAAAAAAAATATTTATTGCCGCGTAATTTATTGATCCAAATACTTACTTCTTTTTTACGCGGCGCAGATTTACAGCAAGGTTGACTTCCGCGACGCTTATCTCGAGGCGTTCGGCGATTTTTTCGGGAGGGATTCCCTCGTCTAACAATAAATCTATGTGCGCGCGGATTTGTTTTTTTGACGGCGTTTTTTTTACAGGTTCCTCGGGAGCCGGCGGCGCGGCTGCCTGCGGCGAGACAATATGCGGCATAACAGGAAAAAGAACAGGCTGCAGCGCCTGCGAATTTTTTTCCGCGGCAGTATTTGCCGACAATGCGGCGCGGATGCCTTTACCCAAGCTTGTATAAAGAGCTTCCGCGGGAAGCTTCGCCGGAAGATCGCCTGCGCGGATTTTTTCGAGCTCTTTCATGTAAACGGAAATCTGCATATCAGCTTCTTCCAGAATTTTTTTAAGCTGATTTATCCGATCTTCTACAAGCTGTGAGTCCCTGTCTGTAACCTTGTCGATTTCTGCGATCAGCATTCCGACTTCCGCGCGGTATTTTTCTAAAGGATCAAAAGAGGATGTTCGCTTTTTGACATACCATTTTAGATAGAAAAATATTACAAGGCAGAAAGCAAAACAAATAATAGAAACAATATGCAGTATATTCATCGTATTCCGTCTTATAAACTAATATCTATTTTATTTCCTAAACTCGGATCCCGTCCGACAGAAAGTTTAATTTTTTCTTCGGACTTTTCTTCTTCCTGCTGCTTTCGTTTATCGTTCCTTCCGCCCTGATTATTTCTGTGATTATGATCATTAATTTTTTCCGCGCCTTCGCCCGTGTTCTGCGCTTCGTTTACCTGATTAATCATCTCTTCCGTTCTGCGCTGAATCTCCGCGCCCTGTATCGATTTGGCGAGCGACTGTCCTTCGCTCTGCGCAGCTTGAGAGCGGCCGACTTTATCAACCTGAGTAAAAATAGTCTGGAGATCAATCGGAGCTATAGCCATCGAGTCCCTTCTTTGCAAGCTCATCCGGCTCTTCGTATTTAGTCGGTCTTATGAGCCCGTTTTCAAGAATGAATGTAACTCCTTTACTTTCCTGCCTGATATCTTCTTTTACATCACGGATTGTTATTTTAACTCCGGGCCACACTTTTGTGGACGCGGAAACTTTTCCCCTTACTTGAATCTGATTCATGAACTCCTGAACTTTTAAAATATTCTCGTTGGCTTTTGACAATTCTTCCGTTAAAATATCGCGGCGCTCGAGCAGTTCCTGCATGTACGCTTCTTTATCTTCGGGAAGAGTTTTACGCTGCTTTTTTGTGTTGATTAAAGTTTGTAAATCGAGTTTAAGATTATCAAGTTCTTCTTCCGCGTTTGTTTTAATGTCAAAAAGCCGTTCTAGTTCCACTTTGCTGTGCGGATCAAAACCGACTTCGAGAAGCGTTTCCGTGCCGCTTGTCGAATTACCCAATACTTTCGCGTTTATTTCTTCGCCTGCTCGGATTCTTCCGCCCATGATGCACGCGCGTTTTCCCATAACAACAACATTTTTAATCGCGTCAATCTGCGAATTGATGATTCCGTCGGCGACAACAACCATGTTACCCGCTTCGATATTTGCGTTCTCGATAAAGCGGGACCACATTGAACGCCCGGCGCGGATTTTGCCGCCGCCTTTTCCGTTGACGCCCTGATAAATAATTATATCGCCTTCCGCGTCAAGTTCGGCTTTGGACACTGTTCCTTTAACTTCGATATTGCCCGCCGCCTTAACGGAAAAACCGTCTTCGATATTGCCTGTAATGATAACTGTTCCAAGAAAAATAATATTTCCTGTTTTAAGATTAACGTCGCCTTCGACAGTGAGAACAGGTTCAACATTTATTTTTCCGTTTGCGACAATTACCTGCCCGTTAATGTCGGAAAGAATCGAGTCGCCGTCGTCGCCGACATGCACATTGGTTCCGATAGGAAGAGGAATATCGCTTCCGGATTTCGCGGGAAGAATTTTTCCCGTAACAGTCTTTCCGTCAACGCCGTCTTCGGGCGGCATTTTTTTTGCGAGAACCTGATTTTGCACAACGTTCTGGATGATATTTAATTCTTTAAAATTTACTTTTCCGTTGGTTCCTTCTTTAAGCCGAATCTTGGTTTGATCTGTTTCGAAGTTATATTGGATATAAGCGTCTTTTCCGTTGACAGGCCTTAGACCTTCGGCTACTTCAACTTTTTCTCTGTAAACGGGCTTATCGGCAAGTTCGATTAGATATTCTTCTTTAATCCCGTGATATACCCTGTGCTGAGTTAAAAGACTTTTGAAAGCGTCGACTGTTAAATCCGCTCCTCCTTCACCCGGAGGCATGATAGTAACCAAAACGTGCATTTCTGCGTCGTCTACTTCTACAGACGCCATCGAGTCATTTATCGGTCTGTGAGTAAAGTTCGCGACTTTAACATACATTGATCCCGCTTCGTTAACAAGATTTTCTACCATGTTATGATCAAAATTTTCTATGCCTTTGCTGTGAAGCGCCTGCATCGCGTACGCCGAATAAATCCTGTTGCCCTTTCCGATCGGCGGAATAATTTTTAAATAAACTCCGTCAGGCCAGCATTGAACAAAAGCATCTCCGTCTTTATCGATAATAACCTGTTCAAATTCGGCGTCTTCGTCGATAATGCTTTCTTCTTTTCTCTTTTTCTTTCTTGACGAAATATGTTCGTAAGCGCGGATTACCCAGTCTTTTTTTCCCGCACCCATGAAACCGGCGGAACCTCTTTCGATTATTTCGTATTCGAGGCGGCGAATCGAAGTGTTAAGCATTGTAGCCGCTTCGTTAACTGCGGCTTCGAGAGTGGGACCTGACGCGTCAATTGAGTGGATTGCTCTATCCTGTTCCAGATGCTCTTTTATAATTTCCTGCAGCTGGACAAAATCTACCATTACACAATACCTTTTCTTATATTTGTCAGCTTTGACCTCAGATGATTCACGGCTTTTGTATGAAGCTGCGATACGCGGGATTCCGTTACCTGCAATACCCGCCCGATATCTTTTAATGTTAAATCTTCGTAATAATATAAAACCAGAATTTTCTTTTCTTTATCGGGAAGTTCATTAATCGCTTCCACGATAACACGGCGGATTTCGTCGTTTACCACCATTACATCGGGATTAAGGCTCGACGGCGATTCGATGCTGTCGCCGATGGACACTTTATCGTTATCATCGCCGGAATACCAAAGATCGTTAAGTGAAATTATCGAAGTGCCGGAAATTTTTTGAATCACTTTCATGTATTCGCTTTCGTTCATACCCATGGCGCCGGCGATTTCCTGATCGGATGCGGTTCTTCCAAGCTGAGCTTCAAGGCTCGAAATTGTAGATTCAATCTCGCGCGTTTTCTGCCTGACAGACCGCGGAACAAAATCGATAAGGCGCAGCTCGTCAAAAATCGCGCCTCTGATCCGCGTAACGGCGTATGTTTTAAATTTTACGTTTTTTTCAGGGTCATATTTATCGATAGCGTCAATTAATCCGAAAACGCCGTAGCCGACAAGATCGTCAAACTCGACATTATTGGGCATGCCTATGGCGACTTTTCCTGCGACATATTTTACAAGCGGAGCGTATTGTTTAATAAAGGCTTCCCGTATCGCAGGATCCCGGTTCTTCCGGTATTGCTGCCAGAGTTCCTCTTCCGTTCTTTCTGCACTTGTAACTTCGCCCGGCATTCCAAAACCTTTCCTTTTAAATATTTATCTTTACTTATCTTTGCTTAAAACAGTGCTTATACCCTTGGCCATATCCTTGGGATTAAAATCACCCTGCAACGGCTGAGCTTTGTTACCTGTATATTGACTTCTGTCAGGTTCAAACACTTCAGACATACCGGGCTCCATCGGTTCAAAAACCGGCGCCGCCGCTCCTCCTCCCGTTACGGGAGACGGGCTGTATCCGGAACCTCCTCCGGAAAAAGCCATCGCCATCGAATCCAAATCGGGCAGACCGTCCATTCCGGAATCATCGCCGAAATTCGGAGTAAATTCCTGTTTCCTGACTTCCTGTTTATGAACCGGCTTTTCATCAAAACCGTTACTTCTCATCGCAGGAAGTTCATCAATCGCTCCCCAATCGCTCGGTATGCCGATGCCGTCCTCGGAAATATCGGGAACATCAAACACCCTCTTATCATTATAACCTGTTTCTCTGCTTCGGTCTATACCTGCCTTGTTTGTAAAAACCTGAGCCTGATCGTCATCGCTATCGGAGCGGGATTTAAAAGCGCCTGATATTAAATCTTCTACATTACCCAATTCTTCCTGATCGCCCGGCGATCTGAACAACTCGGGCACGGCGTATTCGCCTGTTCCGTCTATAGTGATATTTATGCGAGCGCCGGCTTCATCTTCCGAAACTGAGGAATCGTCGCCGCCTATCGTCAATAATTCGGGAAAAAAACTGTTTATTAAAAAACGAAGACCGAAAGCGAGACCGAAAAATAATACGCCGAAAATTACTGCTCTTAAAAATATATGAAGAAAATTTACGCCCGCAAGCACGCCGAGAATCACGGAAATAAAAATTGCCGCGACAGCGGAAAAAACTCCCCATTTAAAGCCCATAAAATTATCCCTCTATTAAATCAAACAGCCGGCTCATTATTGCCGAATAATCTTTTTAACATTCCGCCGAAGCCGCGCGAATCTCCTGTTTTATTCCGATCCATGCGATCAACAATATGCTGAACGCAGATGCTCGCCTTTGATTTAGGATCGACAACTAAAAAAGGTTTTTGCCGGAGAACGGCGTTCTGAACCGAAACGTCGTTATAAATAAATCCGAGATAATCCAGCTTTAAATTCAAAAACTGACCTGCTATGTTGATCATTCTGTCGGCGACATTTTTTGCCTGCGCCGCTCCGTTCGCACGGTTTACAACAAGCTTTAAAGCCACGCTTAGCGAATCATACTCCGTAGCAATAATTTTTATGATGCCGTACGCGTCGGTGATTGCCGTAGGCTCGGGCGTCGTGATTATCACGGCATCATCGGCGGCGGCGATAAAATCAAGAACGTTACTCGAAACTCCGGCGCTTGTGTCAATGATGATGATGTCCGCGTTAGAAAGTGTTTCCAGTTCCGAGATAAAATCTTTTCTGTCTTCCTCGCCCATATTGGCAATCTGCGAAAACCCGGAAGCGCCGGCTACGATTGAAATGCCGTACTCGGTTTCCACAAGAATTTCGCGTATTGTTTTTTGTTTTTTCATTACATGATAAAGATTATATTTCGGAATCATGTTCAGCATAACATTTACATTGGCAAGTCCGAGGTCTGCGTCCATTACCGTAACTTTTTTGCCGAGTCTTGCGAAGGCAAGCGCCATGTTAACAGAAAGATTTGTTTTTCCTACTCCGCCTTTTCCGGAAGTAACGGTAATAATCCTCGCCTTGTCCGACGGTTTTAAATTTGATTTACCGGATGAAACGGCTTTTGACGCGGTTCCCGCGTCTTTCTTTCGTTTCATGATTTCGCGCAATTGTTCAGCTTGATCTTCCATATTAGATTATTACCTCCATTTAAACTGATCGGCTTCTCCTGACGGAAACCTTTCTTCTATTTTTTCGCGGTTTATTTTAAAACCGTCAAGATTGATAAGGAAACGCACAACAGACGCTCTTCTTATATCGACAGGAACCGTTTGTCCGTTCGTTATATAAGAAACGCTTTTTCTTTTTTCGGCTAGCGCCGAGATAATATTGCCTATCCTGTCTGTTTCGTCAATTTTCGAGAAAATAACGGATTTGTAATTAAACGGCTCGAACTGCTGCATTATATTTTCTATATCAGATGTTCTTGTTGCCGCCGTTATAACAAGATGAAATTCGGTATGGCGCGGCGCGCCGTTAAGTATCTCTTTCATTTCACCTAACTTCGCGGCGTCTTTCGGGCTTTTTCCGATTGTGTCAATCAAAAAAAGATCGGTGCCTTCGCTGTGAAGCGCGATTTCTTTTTTTAAATCGCCCGAGCTTACAACGCACGAAACGGGAATCTGCATGATATTGCCGATTTGTTCAAGCTGCTCCTTCGCGCAAATCCTGAAAGCGTCGATAGTGATCATCTTAACGTCGATTGCCGGGATTTCGTCGGTTCCTATTCCGTAAATCGCGGCTAACTTGGAAATTGTCGTTGTTTTTCCGACCCCTGTGGGACCGACAAGAACCATCACTCTTGGCTTTCGTTTAACGTCATCTTCCTTAAAAATGCTGATGCTTTCGCCTATCCATTCGATTAAATAATCCTGAACAAGATCAAAATTTTCCAGCTGATCAACTGTCAGTTCCTTGCGCAGTTTCTCGATCATTGTATCGATGTATTTATCCGAAAAATCATTCAGTTTTAAAAGTTCTTTTACGCGCGTAAAAGCCGGATGCTCTTCTGTTTTATTTCCGGCGGACAAACTTGTTTTTTCGACCTTTTCCTTCAGTTCTTTTAATGCTTCAAGAATTTGCTGCGACGCTTCTCTGCCGCTGACCGCCGCTTCTTTTGCTCCGTTTGCCGCGCTTGCCGCAGCAAGAACTTTTCTTTTTTCTGTTTCGATATCGCTGGCTGCGGCATACTGACGCTGTCTTGCAAGCCCCGAATCCGCGGCGTACACCGATGCCGCCGAAGGCGACGGAGAATAATAATTTTGCGTATGGTGAGTCTGTGATTTTAACGGTGAAAAATAAAATTCAACCTGAACGCCGGGTTTAGAAAAAAGCCCCATAAAACCGCCGACCCTTATTTCCTTCTCCCTCAGAATATGAAAGGGTCTGTTGTAATATTTCGATGCGATTTTTAATTCGCAATCCATCCGGCTCTCACCCTGCTCAATGTACATTTCCATTCTGCTACTCCGCGTCTAATCTTACAATCCCGACTGCTTCGGGAATAATGCCTGTTACTATTTCCGGAACCGATAAAACCGCTAAATCCGGCAGTTCACGATCTGTGGAATTTTTTACAAGGAAGCGCGCCTGCTCCGAACAAAGCACAACGGGCATCCAGCCTTTTTCCCTGACAGCGGCGACCGCTTTAGCGATCGCTTTAATCCACGCTTTCTGCGTAGGAGGATCGAGAGCGCATACAAGACCCGACGCTGTTTCGTATTTCGCGTCGATGATTCTCTGCTCCAGCGCCGGATCGATTGTCAAAACGCGGAGTCTTCTGTCGTCATCGGCGTACTGATGGCAAATCTGGTTCGCGATTGCCTGACGCGCTTTTTCCGTAAGGAACCAAATATTTTTCGAAACGGGAGCGAAATCGGCGATTGCTTCCAGAATAGAAACCATGTTTCGTATTGAAACTCTTTCGCGTAACAGCCCGTGAAGTATCTTTTGAATTTCTGTTATGCGCAATCCCTTTCCTTCGCGCATTACTTCGTCGACAACAGCCGGATAATCCTTGCGGAGCGTATCCAAAATCGCCTGCGTATCCTGAAGACCTAAAATATCCGCGGCGGATTTTCTGATAATTTCTGTTAAATGCGTCGCGATAATCGACGGCGGATCCACGACAGTGTAACCCGATCTCTCCGCCTCGTCTCTTCTTTCCTGATCAACCCAGATCGCCGGAAGCCCGAACGCGGGGTCTACGGTTTTTTCACCCTGAAGTTCTGCCGTAACGGTTCCGGGATTTATGCAAAGGAAATAACCTATGCGGATTTTTCCGCGCCCGGAATCAACGCCTTTAATTTTAAAACAATACTCCGAAGGCTCCAGTATCGAATTGTCGATTATCCGCACCTTTGGAATAACAAGACCAAGATCGTAAGCGGACTGCCTTCGCACTCCCTGCACTCTTTCAAGAAGCTCCGCGCCTTTTTCTTTTTCGACTAACGGAACAAGACCGTAACCAAGTTCAAGCGAAAGAGCGTCTAACGGAACAACTGGAGAAAAATCCGCCGGTTTTTCTTCTTTTTGATCGCGCGTCTTTGCCATCATACCTGTAAAGTCCGCAGCCTGCTTTTGTTCCCTTCCTCTTCTGTACGCATGAAACGCGACAAGCACCGCCATCGGAATAAGAATGAAAATCGGAAAACCCGCGTCGAAAAACAGCGAAATTATAACAAGAAATCCCAAAACGCCCGCGCAGATCCAGTAAACGATCGAATCGCGTTTTAAAATTTGATCCACTACCTGATCGGGAAGAGCGCCTGTCGCGGCGGCTCTAGTTACAACAATACCCATAGCGGTAGAAATTAAAAGCGCCGGAAGCTGCGTTACAAGTCCGTCGCCTACAGCCAGCTTAATATAATGGCTTATAACGTTCGATTCATTGTACATCGCGGAACCGATTATAAATCCGCCGATCATTTCGACAATGATAATAAAAACTCCGACTTTAACGTTACCCGAAATAAATTTACTGGCGCCGTCCATCGAACCGTAAAAATCCGATTCTTTTTGTATCTGCGCTTTTCGTCTTTGCGATTCTTCTTCGGTGATTGAACCGGAACTGTATTCGGTTTCTACAGCCATCATCTTTACCTGCATACTGTCCAATGTAAAACGCGCCGCAACTTCGGAAACGCGGGTCGCTCCCTTTGTGATAACAATTACCTGCACCGCGATAATGATGATAAAAATGATAAATCCTACAACAAGTCCTTCCGGTCCGCCGGAACCGACAACGAAATTCGAAAACGCTAAAATCATCTGTCCGTTAAAATTGGCTCCCTGAGTCAGAATAAGCCGTGTAGACGAAACGTTCAAAGCAAGGCTGAAAACTGTCGAAACAAGCAGCAATGTCGGAAAAAGACTGAATTCCGTGGGCTTATTCGTGTAAAGAACGATAAGTAAAATCAATAAAGAAAAAATTAAATTAATCGCCATCAGCGCATCCAGAATGCTCGGATGCATCGGAAGCATAATCGCAAGAACAATTGTTATAACGGCGACAGCCGGAAAACTATCCTTTAAAAAACCCAAAGGGCTCCGGGAAGCTGTATTTTCATTTAACACCACATCAGCCATCTCTACCTCTCATCAATATAAAAAAATTTCGTTTAACATTTTTACGCACTCATCCTCATTCTTTCGCGGCGCGATTCGTTAAGACGCCATACTTTGCTTAAAATAACCGCGACAGTATTCCAGTACGCACCGGGGATAATATCTCCGACATCCGTTTCGCGGAACAGCGCCCAGGCAAGCGGCTTGTTCTCAACAAGCGGCACTTCATTCACTTCGGCGATCTCTCTTATTCTTGCCGCCATCGCGTCGGCGCCGAGAGCTACGACCATAGGACCGGGCATTGTTTTTTGATCGTAACGAAGCGCGACAGCAAGGTGAGTCGGGTTTGTTATTACGACATCCGCGCCCGGAACCGCGGTAGAAATATTCTGCCGCAAAAGATCGCGGAAACGGCTGCGTATTCTGCTTTGAATCTGCGGATCCGCTTCGTACATTTTAAATTCTTCTTTTATCTCATAACGCGTCATCTTGTGTCTTTCTCTGAACCGCCAGCGCTGGAAAAAGAAATCGATTATTCCAAGCACAAGAAGCAGAATCGAAACAACAATCAGCATTCGTATCGCGATTCCCGCGACTAAAACAAGTCCGGTATAAACATCGGATTTTTGCAGATTAAGAAGTTTTTCGATATCCGCCTGAATAAATAAAAACGCGACAATGCCTATAATAACAATTTTTGCGAGCGACTTGCCAAGATTAAAAAGTCCTTCCGAAGAAAAAATTCTTTTAAAATACTGACCGAACTTCGGCAGCGCTTTGGAAAAATTGGGTACAAGAGGTTTTGTCGTAAAAAGCCATCCGCCGAGCTGTACAAGGTTAGAAAATATAGCCGATACAACAGCGACCGCAAGAATGGGAGCTACGAGTCTGATTAAATAAATATAAAAATTCGCCATAATTATCGCGTCTTTTGTCGGATCAAGTTCTGTTACTCTCAAAAAATAAAATCTTACCATTTCGACGCATGTGCGCAGCATCGAAGGAGCCATAAAAAGCAG
>JGI24695J34938_10002919_pt1 | contig 12397 bp, 6 predicted proteins | sample TergutCo191P3_FD_34938 | JGI IMG/M metagenome (IMG submission 34938) | reverse complement strand
AAAGTGTCGTATAACGAATGTTTTACTTTGAACTCGTCGATTTCCGCTATTGTGTGATTCAAAAAAAGATGGCGGTAAATGCCGTACATTCTTGGAAAGATTACTTCCATGCCGTTTTTTTCTAAATATCTTTCAACCTGCTGATTCGATCCCGGATGGAAAGTTAAAAGATATTCGCCCTGTATAAGCACCTGATCCCTTAACTTCGAGCGGTCGTAGCGTATTTTGCACAGATCGTGTATCGCTTTTTTAAACGGTTTCGCGGTGCCTTTTATACCGCCTTTAGCAAGCCCTTCGGCAATTTCTATAAACGCGTTTTCTACAAGTTTATCGGTTTCGCCTTTTTGAAATTCGTACGGGCGTATTTTCCGGCGCAGGTATTCGAGCGCGTCAGCCTGGATTATGCCCCACACAACTCTCGCGTATGTCAGCGGCGTAAAATTCATGCCGGGGTGCGCTTTTTTTAAGTCCGCCATATCCGTTGTGATAACGGCTGTCTGGGGGAATCCCGCCTCGTCAAGAGCTTTTCTTGTAAGAGGCATATAGTTCGACAGGCGGCAGTCGCACAAAACTTTCGCGGTTCCTATCACGGTGTTTTCAGGATCGTATTTGCCGCTTTTTAGCGCAAGAATCGCCTCTCCTATAACGATTTGCGCTGGAAGGCACATATCGTTATGCACATATTTTTTTCCCATAGCAATCGCGTCCGCGCCGCCCATCGGCAAAGGCTCCGCGCGGTAACCCTGAGTTACAAGCGCGGATGATAATATCAGACAAAAGGCCCTGCTGACATTTGGAATTAAAATTATTTTTTCTTTGTCGTTCTTGTTTAATTTTACAGGGTATGGATCGCCAAGAGGTTTTGCGTTATGCGCTGTTTTTTTGCGGCGCGTCATCACAGTTTCGATGAATGAACGGACGCGTATGCGAAGAGGTCCTGCTATTTCGCTTTCATCCATTTTTAAAATAAGAGGCGATTTACCTGATATTTCGTCCATGATCCGCGCGGCTTCGTCTGTGTAAACGGCGTCATGACCGCAGCCGAAACTGAAGATGTCAACATATTCAAGCGCCGGATGCTCGGCTGCGATAACCGCGCCTGATAAAAGACGCGCGTGGTTGTTGTTGGTAATCTCTACGCGTGATTTTCCAAGCGGCACTTTTTTAATATTCGGAAGGGAGTCAAGGGTAAGCACAGGAATTCCAAGGCTTGTAAAGTAACGCGATAAATTGTGGTTTATATGCTCGTCATACTGATAATGTCTTCCGGCTATAACGACTGCGAATTTGCCTTCTTTTTCCGCGTCTTCCATAATTTTTCTTCCGTTATCTGTCATGACGCGGTTAAAATCAGAAAGCGCTTTTTCTCCCTGTTTAATCGCCGCCATAACAGTTCTTTCCGGAATATTAAAAGTTTCTTTCATATAACGGCAAATCTGAAAATCCTGATCCCTTTTGGAGAACCAGTGGCAGATTGGCGTATCAAATGGAATGTTGTGTTTTTCTTCGGGGTTGTTGGAAAATCTTACCGAAAGAGGGTAGCCTTTCAGCACAGGGCAGGTAAACGTGCTGAATTTTTCCGGGTTGTCGGGAGGCAGTCTGTTAATCTGCGGAAAGAAAATTCTGTCTACCTTGCTTTCTATTAAATCTTCGATGTGCCCGTGAACAAGTTTCGCGGGGAAACAGACAGTGTCGCTTGCCACAAATTGTATGCCTTTTTCGTAAAGCGTGCGCGAGCTGCGCTTTGATATTTTAATTTTAAAACCAAGAGCGCTCCAGAAAACTTTCCAAAAAGGCATGTTGCGCCAAAAATCTAAAACTCTCGGAATCCCGATTGTAATATCTTTTGACGGCAGCAGCTGCTGGAACGGATAATCCTGAAACAAAAGCTCATCGCGCAATTTTATCATGTCTGGAACCGCGTTCATTATTTTTGTTCTGTTGTTAAACTCTTCGCGAAGCTGAGGGTCTTTCGGATCTCCTACAAGTTCTCCGCGTTCACAGCGGTTGCCTGTTACCCATGTAAGACCGTTGTTAAAACGAACCAGAGTGCGGTTGCAGTTGTTTGCGCAGAACGGGCAGATTAAATTCGCTTCCTGAGTGTAATTAAAATCTTTTAACGCTTCAAAACCGATAAAACGCGAAGAGCCGCCTTTTCCGTGAGGTGAAGTGTAACCGTGTTCGGCGATTTCTCTTTTTGTTAAAAGCGCTACTCCGATCGCTCCCATCTCTCCGGGATAGGGAGCGCGCACAATGGATTTTCCAAGGTACTGTTCAAGGGAACGAAGCACCGCGTCGTTTTTTAAAGTGCCGCCCTGCACGACAATTTTTTCCCCAAGCTGCGCCGGGTTTGAAATGCGCACAACTTTTGTAAAAACATTTTCCACTATCGAGCGGCAAAGACCCGCCATGATGTCGTCGGCTTGTTTTCCGTTTTTCTGCTCTGTGATGATAGTGCTGTTCATGAAGACTGTGCAGCGGCTTCCAAGGCGCGCGGGGTTTTTCGCGTTAAACGCGGTTTCGGCGATTTTTTCAACCGGGATGCGCAAGGTTTCGGCGAAGGTTTCCAGGAAAGAACCGCACCCCGATGAGCACGCTTCGTTTACCGTTATGTTAGTCACAATGCTGTTAGAAATATTAATCGCTTTCATATCCTGTCCGCCGATGTCCAGAATAAAACTCACTTCGGGAATATATTTCTGCGCGGCAGCCGCGTGCGCGACTGTTTCTACCGTGTGAAAATCCGCGCCAAGCGCCTTGTCGAATAACAGTTCTCCGTAGCCGGTTGTTCCAAGGGCGATAATTTCAAGATTAACGCCCGCATCGTTATACTTTTTATACATCTCAAGCAGAGCCTGTTTAATTACTTTTAAAGGCTCTCCCTTGTTAGGGCTGTAAAAACAGTCAACAACATTTTCACCTTCGTCTATCAGCACAAATTTTGTCGTAGTCGATCCGGCGTCAAGTCCAAGATAAACGCGCAGCGTCTCGCCCTTTTTATAATTAACAGTGTCCTTGCTTATGCGCTGAAGTTTGTGACGCGCAATAAATTCATTGCGCTCTGATTCGCCGCTGAAAAAATGCAGATTTTGCGCCGCGGTGTTGCCCGCGACAATTTCGCGGTACATTGCAAGAGAAGTAAGCGCTGCCTGCGGAGTGAAGTTCTTGTCAAAATCCGCAAACATTTCGCTGACGGAAAGCGCCGCGCCGTAAGCTATAAATAATTCGGCTTTCGGCGGAACGATAATATCAGAATCCGAAAGTCCGAGCCTCTCGGCGAAAACATTAATAAGATGCGGATTAAATGTAAGGGGACCGCCTTCAAAAACAACAGGAGGTTTTATCTCAAGCCCCTGCGCGAGCCCTCCGATGGTTTGTTTCGCAATCGCGTGAAATGTAGAAAGCGCGATATCAGGCAAAAGTCCGCCCTGATTCAAAAGCGGCTGAATATCGGTTTTTGCGAAAACGCCGCAGCGCCCGGAGATATCGTAAACCTGCGTCCCCTTTGCCGCAAGAGAATTAAACTCTTCGACAGGCGTGCGCAGAAGGGAAGCAACCTCATCGATAAACGCGCCTGTGCCTCCCGCGCAGCTTCCGTTCATCCTCATGTCCCCAGCAACAAGGCGGTTTGTCGCCTTGTCGTGAAAAAAGAAAACGATTTTAGCGTCCTGTCCGCCAAGTTCAACCGCGACCCTAGCCTGCGGATAAAAAGTCCGCACCGCAATGGAGTTAGCGACAACCTCCTGAATATACGGAACATTGATCATATCCGCGATTGTTCTGCCGCCCGAGCCGCAAAGGGCAAGTTTATATTGATCGTGCGGAAAAAGCGCAAAAATCTCCTGCAAAAACGAGAGAACCTTCTCGCTTTGACAGGCATTATGCCGCTCATACCGTGAAAAGAGAATTTCCTTAGTGTCGCTCTGTATTACTACGGTCTTTACCGTAGTCGAGCCAACGTCAATGCCAATATGTAACATGTGGAAGTTTAAATTTTACTAGAATTTGTAAAATTTTTCAAGGATAGATACGATACCAGGCAGAACCGATGCGATTAATTACAATTGCAAAAATCCCCTTGAATTCCCGAATTTTTATAAAATTTAGGTAAAAACCTGCTTTAAATCCATATTTTATATATTAAATGTCCGTAAAATGTATTAACTATGTATATTTTGACAATATTTAGTGGACAATATGATAATTATCAAGATTTTTATAGACCGTCTGCTTAAATAATAAGGCTGCTTGCCAAAAGCATTAACGACTCTTTAGCAATGGTAGCAGCCACTCAGTTCGCCACTCAATTCGTTTAATTCTATCGCGTTTTTGAGGATGCGTATGCGTCGATATATTGTCGGGGGTCCTGTCGGTCGCCAAAACGCCGTCCGTGCTGCGCACGAACGACGCTTTGCCGCCGACACCCCGCCGAAGCATAGCGTGCATACGCTTTAACAATAGCGGGTAGGTTGTTATCGAAGTGACTTTTTAAAAAATAATCGGCTGCTGCCATTGCGTTACTAAAATTAATAAAAACTTAAAAACGCATCAAAGCGGCTAACGCAAATACCTGACGGCGACTTGGCTATATAGACCGCCGCACGAAGTGCGCGAGCTACAACCAAATGAGCCACCCGGAGCCGGCGGGGATTTGCGTTAGCCGCTGTGTTCCAATTAATAAAGACTTTATTTCAATCACGAAAGTAACAGGCGCTTGTTTTAACCAATTGTAATACTGCCTATGACATCACTCCCATCCCAAATAAACTAAAATCATACCTAACAGGATCATCAGGACAAAAAGCGCGCAGTCTTTCGGTAAGTTCAATTACCGCTTTTTTATCATTGGATTTACGCTCTAGTAACTTCAGTCTTCTGGCTGTCCGCGCGACATGGACATCAAGCGGGATGAAGAGAGCCGAGGGTTTAATATTTTTCCAAAGTCCCAGGTCAACAGGCGCGCCGCGCACAAGCCAGCGAAGCGCGAGATTTAACCGCTTGCAGGCACTGCCGCTTCTGTCTTCACTTCCGGGATTGGAAATATGTTTGGAATATATGCCCTTGTTACCTTTAGCCATCTCTTCTCGAAAAAACGCGATACCCTGCCAGACATCAGGGGCGGACGCAAAGAGTTTTTCCAGATTACCGTATTTCGCATAACAGTGTTCAAAACCGCGGCAAAAATATTTTAAGTCACTCTCAAAAAACGTACGATGAATATTACGGTCTTTAAGTTTTTTAAAATCGCCTGACATCACAAAATCGTAAGGACTTTTTCCCATCAACGCGAACATCTTTTGTGCCGAACGCAAAATCAAATCGCGCCGTCCCCAGGCAATAGTTGCCGCCAAAAACGCCGCAATTTCAACATCCTCCCGTTTTTTATAACGGCGCGGAAACTGCACAGGATCCAAGGTAATAAAATCAGGAGTACAAATCTTTGTGTGCCAATTATTCAGCTCATCTATCAACGCTTTCTTTGCCACAATAATCCTATTTCTATAAAAAATTTATACCCGCGAATAATTTGGCGCTTCCTGCGTTATCTGAACATCATGCGCATGACTCTCCCGCAAACCTGCGGCGGTAATTTTAATAAACCTGCGGTATTTGTTAAGCTCTGCGATATTTTTGCAGCCGCAGTAGCCCATGCCTTTTCGTAAACCGGAAACAAGCTGGTTCATGTAAGTGCGAAGTTCGCCTTTGTAGGGGACTCGTCCTTCGATGCCTTCAGGCACGGGCTCTTCGTCCTTGCTTATCTGGTAGCGGTCTCCGGCGCCGTCTGCGATTGCGCCCATGCTGCCCATTCCGCGGTACTCTTTGTAAATTCTTCCGTCAAAAATAATTTCGCTTCCCGGCGCTTCTTTTAAACCGGCGAAAAGGTTTCCAATCATTACAACGCCGGCGCCGGCTCCGATTGCTTTTGTTATGTCACCTGAAAATTTTATGCCGCCGTCGGCAATAACGGGAATATTCGCTTTTAACGCTTCTTCGGCGCAGTCTAAAACAGCTGTAAACTGAGGGACGCCGATACCGGCGATAACGCGCGTTGTGCAAATGGAGCCGGGTCCTATGCCGACTTTTATCGCGTCCGCTCCGGCTTTGATTAATCCCTTTGTTCCCTCTTTTGTGGCGACATTGCCGCCGATAACTGGAATATCATATTCTTTTTTAATTTGACGTATCGCGTCCATTACGTTTTTTGAATCGCCGTGAGCTGTGTCAAGAACAACAAAATCAACTTTTGCTTTTATCAGCAAAGGAAGGCGGATTGGAAAATCCTGCGGTGAAATAGCTGCTCCTACAAGAAGGCGTCCGGATTTATCGGTTGCGGCGTTTGGAAAGTTTTCATGTTTTTCCAAATCGGTTACGGTGATAAGACCTGTAAGTTTTCCATTGCTATCTACAACGGGAAGTTTTTCTATGCGGAATTCATTAAACTTTTCCAGCGCTTTTTCGGTTGTGGGTTTTCCTGTGACTACGACAACTTCACTGGTCATTACTTTTGTTACAGGAAACGAGTCGTCGCGGCAGAAGCGAAGATCGCGGTTTGTAATTATTCCTTGCAATTTTCCTTCGCTGTCTACGACAGGCAACCCTGAAATGCCGTATTTTGTTACAAGTTTCCTAACGTCTCGCACATAGGCGTCTTCGGGAACTGTAACCGGCGATTCGATAATCCAGTTAAGATATCTTTTTACGCTGGAAACCTGATGCGCCTGTTCTTCAGGATTTAAGTTACGATGGATGACTCCGGCTCCGCCTTCAAGAGCGATAGCAATGGCAAGTTTTTCTTCCGTTACTGTGTCCATCGCGGCTGAGATAATAGGAACATTTAAATGGATTCCGTCGCATAGCACGGTTTTGACATCACATTCTTTCGGCAGCACTTCGGAATAACCGGGCTGCAAAAGAACATCATCGTAAGAAAGACCTTCGTTAAAATATTTTGTTGCTTCCATATTCGATCATGGCATAAAGTTAAAATTCTGTCAATAGGGATATTTGGCACTTGCTAAAATATGATCTATATTGGAAAATATATAAGGGAGAAAAAAAGGTGAGTTCTATCGAAATAACTAATGATAATTTTGAATCTGAAGTTCTGCAGTCGCAGATTCCTGTATTGATTGATTTCTGGGCGCCGTGGTGCGGACCGTGTAAAATGATAGGTCCTGTTCTGGATCAAATTGCCGATGAATATTCAGGACAGCTAAAAGTCGGAAAGATCAATATTGATGAAAGCGGCACCCTTGCCGAACAGCATGGGATTGTTTCCATTCCCACGCTGATCGTTTACAAAGGCGGAGAAATGGCAGCCCAGAAAACCGGAGCTGCCCCCAAACACGATATCGAAACCCTTTTTAAAAATTTAATTTGAGTACCGGTTTACATTGTTTGGTCTTCCCGGCGTCGCTCCGCTCGTAACTGTTACGTACCAATTTTCCGCCGCGTTTTTATTTTCCGCTTTTTCATCGCGGCAGATCGTTCTTGTGTTGGTAGCTGTGCCGCTTATCACCGCGTCCGCGGGACGGCAAATATCACCCTCCGCCGATTTCCATGAACCGCTGTTAAATAAAAATTCCGCTGCTTGCGCGAAATAATCTTTTGTCCACCAGTTATCAGGTTTTTCGCTAAGTATTACAGCGTCAATCACATTATCATCCTGATCTAAAACATAAACAAACGCGGTCTTGTGAATAAGCTTCGCGGTTCCCGGCGCCCAAAAGTCACGCGCATTGGGAGACGCGTTAACGCCGCCTGATTCGCCGAGGTTGTCCGTGTATTCATCTTTGTTCGTTTCATCATAAGCGCGAAGATGAACAACAGCGTAATCATCTTTTTTTACATTGACGGGAGAGAACTCAAAAATTGTTTCCTTCGCCGCGGCGGAATTTCCTATGATGACAAGACGCATCGCTCCCATGTTTCCGTTCGATTTCATTTTTAATTCGATAAACTCGGATTTTTTTCCCGCGGCTGCGTTTGCATACTCTGTGCATATTTCGTTAATTACAAGCGCGGGCATTTGATCGTTTCTTGACCGGAATGAAACAATCACATTGATTGAATTTCTTTTCGCGTCTTCCGCCAGAATCTCTGTGACAATCATCTTTCCTGCTTCCGGGATATCGTCAAATTTTATTTTGACGGTACTCCCGTTTTCCACCGACTTGACTGAAAGATGCGGCTCGAAACTCACATGTTTGACCGTCACAGGCTGCGAAAAGACAAATTCGACCTCTTCCTGTGACACCGCCCGGCAATTCAAATAGAGCAGCGCTTGCGAACTGCCGCCCCTCAGCGCGTTTGCCGCGCCGGATGATTCCGGGGTTGAGCAGGAGCCTGATAAAATTAAGACTCCCACCACCAAAAACAAAATTTTCATAAAAACCTCCACGGACAAAATTTTTTGTCCTACTATATATGGCGCGAAGGTGCCAAAAAGCTTGCTCGAAATTGAAAAAAAGTTGAAAAAAAAGTACCTGGTACACGGGAACCACGGATTAACGCGGATTTATCGGCGTGTTGTGAGCTGGCGGTGATAAACCTACTAGCTTTTTCTTAGTTCAGGATTACGCGGATTATTTTTTTAGGTTGGAATCTTCATCTTCCCCCTAAATCCTCCCAAATCCTGAAGTACGATAACTTCTCTGGCTGGCGCGGGTATGGGAACCTCTCCCCGAGAAATCCGCGCTAATCCTGAAGTACGATATGCTTTCTGGTTGGCGCGGGTTCGGGAACCCAGTCCCAGAGTAATCCGCGTTAATCTGCGGTTTCTGGAAACCATGTTATAGGGGAACAACTCCGCGATAATCCGTTTCTGTATCAGGCTAGACAAAAATGGGGTAAAATGGTAATGTTTTAGGGTATAATCAAATTTAGAGGTATTTTATGGCAAAAAAGGGTAAAAACGCTCCGGTTCAGGAAAAAGAGTCTTTTTCTGAGGGGATTTCAAGGAAATTTAAGCAAAGTCCCGGTGTTTATATAGGATCTATCGTTATTTTGGTTCTTGTAACCGTAACTTTTATCGGCGGTGATTTCCTCTCAGGCGGAGGTTTCGGCAGGGGCAGCGGGGATTTAACTTTCGGTTACTATGATAAAGCTCCCATTTCATGGGTGCCGGGAAATATGTTTTCTCAATATTATGATCGCGCTGTCTATAACTTCCGTAATCAAGGGTATGATCCGAATGACAACTGGGTGAATTACTATGTCTGGAAGCAGGCTTATGATGGAGCTGTCGTTCATACCGGCATTATTCAAATGGCGAAAAAATCAAATTATACTCCGTCCGAAAAAGCCGTAGACAGAGCTGTATTACAGCTGCCGCAGTTTCAGGATAACGGGCGTTTTTCCATGGCGCTTTACAACCGCATGAGCGATACAGCCCGTCTTTCGCTGTGGCGTCAGACTCAGGATGAGCTTGCGAAGATTTCTTTCTTTAATGATTTTTTCGGACTTTTGGTGCCTGAAAGCGAGGCGAATTTTATCGCCTCAATGTCTTCGCCGGAAAGAAGTTTTGAAATAATTTCTTTTCAGGTTGATGATTATCCTGACAGCGAATATCTTGTTTACGCGAACGCGAATGTCAATCTGTTTAATTCGATACATATGTCGAAGATTTCAGTGTCGTCTAACGAAAGAGAAGCGAAAAGAATTCTTGCTTCCATAAATGATGGAACGATTACTTTTGAAGACGCCGCAAGAGCTCAATCAAGCGACAGTTATGCAGACAGGGGCGGAGACATGGGGATGCGCTACATATACGAACTTGACGGAGAAATACCCGACTCTGCGGATCGCGACGCTGTTTACAATCTTAGAAGGGGTGAGGTTAGCGGCATTATTTCGACTGTCGACGGCTGGTCTTTTTTCAGAATCGAAAATGAAATGGTAAAAGCTGATTTTGATGACGCGGCTGTCATGGACAGGGTGCGCTCCTATGTCAGAAATTACGCGAGAGGCATTATGGAAGACTGGGCAATCGGTCAGGCTGATGAATTTATCGCGGAAGCTGAAGACGCTGGTTTTATAAACGCCGCCCGCTGGCGCAATAAAACAATGAACAGTTTCGGTCCGATTCCGATAAATCACGGAGGAGTTGATCTTTTTACCTCTCTTGAATCTTTAACAGTTGAAGGTATTGATTCGCAGGAACTAAAAGCGCTGTCACAGAATGAAAATTTCTGGACGAGCGCTTTTTCAACGCCCGTAAGCAATCCGTCAAAGCCATTGGTTCAGGGAAACAATGTATACGTTTTAATTCCTACGGCAGAAACTCAGGGAGATGAATCCGCGCTCGAAAGCATTGCGAGTATGTATTCAACTTACTTTTTAAATTCCACAGCCGAGCAATCGCTGCATTTTTATTTCCTGAATAGCGAAAAAATGGATGACCGTTTTTCGGACACCTATTTCCGTTATTTTGCGCAATAGTCTTGTAAAAAACGGAAAGACTCTTCTTTCCGCAGTAGACCCAATCCGCCGCGCAGACAAAACGGCGGATGCAGTATCCGTAAAAGAAAGAACCCTTTATCTTTGTCCATCTCCGCTGTACGGCTACGGTCTTTCGCGCCTGTTGTCGCGGCTTGAAACAGAAACGAAAGGCTGCGCGATCCTCTGCGTTGAAGCAGACCCTGAGCTTCATGAACTCACTTTACAAAATATTGATCCTTCGCTTATCGAAAATAAAAATCTTATTATAACAAATATCTGTAAAGCGCAGGAATTAGTATCTCTTATAGAAAGCAAGTGGACAGGGATGTCTTTCCGCCGGGTTGAGATGATTAAATTTACAGGCGGCTGGCAGCTCTTTCCTGAAACTTACGAATCGCTCTGCGTTTTGCTCCGCCATGAGATAGCGGTTAACTGGAGCAATGCCCTGACTCTTGCCAAATTCGGGCGCCTATACATACGCAACGCGCTTCGCAATATTTCTCTTGTTTCAAAATTTAAATCCATTACAGAATTATCTTACGGGAGCGCGCCTGTTCTTGTTCTTGGCGCGGGACCTTCGTTAGACGACATTCTTGACGTTCTTGCGAAAACATCTGACAGGGGAGAGCGGGGCTTTAAAATTATTTGCGTTGATACATGTTTGGGCGCGTTGAAAGAAAGAGGAATTGTTCCTGATTTGGCTGTAATTCTTGAAAGCCAGCATTGGAATTTGCGTGATTTTATAGGCTGCCGGAACTGGAAGGTAAACGCCGCGGTTGATCTTTCATCTCTGCCGTCGTCGGCAAAGCTGCTTTCAGGCGACGGATACCTTTTCTTTACGCCTTGGACAAATTTGCGCGTTTTTGAACGTATGCGCGAGGCAGAACTGCTTCCCGCGGTTTTTCCGCCTCTTGGCTCAGTTGGTTTGAGCTCAGTTGAACTTGCGCGACGCTTAACAGCCGGAAAAATAATATGCGCCGGAATTGATTTTTCTTTTACCGCGGACAAGTATCACGCGCGTTCGACTCCCGGGCATCGCGGTAAACAAAATTCGCAAACGCGCTTTAGCCGCTTTTTTAATAAAGCGGTTTATAATGAGTCTTCGATAGACGCTCTTTCAAAAACGGGAGTTTCCGTTTATACAAGCCCGATAATGAAAAACTACCGTAATCTTTTTGAACAGGAGTTTAGCAAAGACGGGCGTATCTTCGACATTGAAGGAACCGGCTTACCGCTGGGAATAAAAACGCTTTCGATGAACGAAGCTATGGATTTGTTAAGAGTGGACAGCGAAGATATTCACCGCGAACCGGAACCTGCGGTTCATAAACAAAGCATCACGAGTTTGAGCTTTGATGTTGAAGAGAAGGTTCGTGACGATAATTATGTTCGCGGTATTAATTCCAAGTTAACTCGTTTCTTTGAAGACGAGAAAAAGCGTATAACGCAGTTACGTGACATTTTAACAGGCGCGGCTGAGATGGATAAAGAGCGTTTAAGCGTTTTAATTGATGAATGTGATTATCTTTGGGCGCATTTTCCCGACTGTTTAAGGGGACGTAAACCCGATTCGCAGGATGTGTCGTTTCTAAAGCGCGTAAGAGCTGAGATTGATTTTATGGTGAAGTTGTTTCTATAAAATGTAAATTCACTTTACCAGATACAAAACTTCATCGCCGTGGGCGCCGACAAGTTTTTGGTTTACAGTGTCTACTATAAAATCCATGCCTTCTAATGGGAGGACGCCTAACAATACTTCTGTTGCATCATCTACAACAAGCGCCTGCATTGCTACAAAACGGTTGTCGCAGTAGATTCCTACAGGCTCGGTTAAATTACAGGTTTCTTTTGTGTTGTTTGCGAAAGTTACTTTTTGCTCTCCCATGAGTTCAATGCCTAATTCGTTAAATATCTTTTTATTTATAACAAGAGTTGTCGCGCCTGTGTCAACCATAGC
>JGI24695J34938_10002917_pt1 | contig 12412 bp, 10 predicted proteins | sample TergutCo191P3_FD_34938 | JGI IMG/M metagenome (IMG submission 34938) | reverse complement strand
TTTTATCGTAATGCCGTGGGCGGCAAAGAAACGGCGCACAGCATAGTCAAGCTCGAAGCGGGGGGGATTCATCGGCAGGACAAAGCTGCGGGCTGCGGCATAGCCTGTTTTGTAGTTTTCCGAGACGCCCCGTTCCCAGTCGATAATGTCTTCAAGGTAATCGTTTATCAACGCCCCCAGCGCCTCCCCTTCAATGTTTCTTTGGCTCTTGTTGTTCAGCGCCGCCATGCTCCGCAGATAACGCTGGCGGAACAGGGGGTCCTTCATCAGTTCGGCGGCCTGGGGCTGGAGGTAGGCGTACAGCCCAATCATGTCCAATGCCTCCACAATATGACCCGCCTGGGGGGAATGGATGATCTTTAAAATTTCCTCGGTAAGCCGCGAAGGCGAAATGGAGGTCAGCAGGGGAGACTGCTTTTTAATTTTCCACTTGAGGGGCAGCGGCAGGGTAAAGCCGGTGGCGGCGCTGTATTTGACGGCGCGGATCATCCGTACCGGATCGTCCTTAAAAATCGTCGCAAGGGGGATAATCGGCTTGACCCGCTTTGCCCGGATATCGTTCATGCCCCCGACATAGTCAACAACGACTTGCTGCTCCGGATCGTAAAACAGGGCGTTCATGGTAAAATCCCGGCGGAATACGTCGTCTTTAATGCTTCCGAAGGTATTGCTGGTCAGGCCGTCTTTAAGAGAGCGGAAGGTCGAGACTTCAAAGATTCGGGGGCCGAAGTACACATGAACCAGTTTGAAACGCCTGCCGATAATGCGGGAATTCCGAAAAATTTTTTTTATGCGGGACGGATTTGCCTCGCTGGCAATGTCAAAATCTTTTGGTTTCTTTTTGAGGATTAAATCCCTTACCGCGCCGCCGACAATGTAGCTTTCATGGCCTGCGTCTTTTAAACGCTGCACAATGCTTACCGCTTCCCGGTCAACATCATCATAGTTGATCCCGTGTTCATCGCTGGTATAGACAACTGCCGTTTTAACCAGTTTGCCGTTTTCTTCGGCGGAGTATCTGTATCGCATGAAGCCGCTACTCCCTTCCTGTTGTTTGCTCTGTATGGCGGTTTATCCACGAAAGCAGGTTATTCGTTACTTCATCACGATTAGTCTCGTTTAAGGTTTCATGCCGCGCACCGGGGTACGCATTAAATTCCAGATCCTGTATGCCCAGGGAACGGTATTTATTTACCAGCGCAGCAGGGCTGCTCCCCATCTCGCCGACCGGGTCCGCACTGCCGTAGAAAACATATATGGGCAGATTCTGCCGGATTTTGGCCATTGCCTCGCGCCGGTGTATTTGACAGAGGCCCTTGGTAAGATCCCGGTAAAAACCAACCGAACAGAGTTTCCCGCTGAACGGATCGTTTACATACTTGTCTACTTCCGCTTCGTCGCGTGAAATCCAGTCAAAGAGCGTGCGGTTGGGGCGAAAAGGCCGGTTGTAGGAGCCGTCTACTATTGCGCGCGCGACGAGCGATCCCTTGCGTTGGCCCTTGATAATTGCCAGCATGGCCATAAGGCGCTTCCCCATCGCCATTTTTAACATGTTTGCGGGGCCCCTGGTGCCTGAAAGGATGCAGCCTGCGACGGTTTCCCTGCCGCCTTCGTTTTCAATATAGTTCTGCACTATAAACGATCCCCATGAATGGCCCATGAGGAAAAGGGGAATACTGGGGCGGTTTTTCTGAATCTCCCTGTTTATACCGCCGATATCATTGGTAACCAGCGGAAAAGCGTCCGTATCGGCACAATGTCCCAAAAGCCCGCCTTTATCGGGGGTATTTATGCTTAAATCCGCTGTTTTTCCATGCCCCCGCTGATCGGCGGCCCATACTTCAATCCCGGCTTCGCATAATCTTTCCGCGAGCCGTTTATAACGCGCTGAATGTTCCGCCATTCCGTGGGCAATATGCACAACAGCGGCAGGTTGCCGGTCTGGCAGCCAACGCCGTAAATACAGCCTGGCTCCATCGTCACACACGAACCAAGTATCATCCTGAACCATACGTTATTATACCATTGGCGTGTTTTCTTTTCAATTATTCTATATTTTTCTGAAGTTGAACCGTTGATTTTTGACAGTTTTAGCATTATAGTTAAATAGCACAGCGGAGGATAAGCATGGCTACAACAATCCTGGTTGTCGATGATTCGAGAATCATGAGAAATACCGTAAAGGGGGTGTTTTCCAGGCTGGGGATAAATAGCGTATTTATTGAATCTGACAATGGAGAAGACGCATTAGCGCAGTTGAACATGTTTCCCATTGACTTGGTGCTATTGGACTGGAATATGCCGAGATTATCAGGGCTCGATTTTCTGAAAAAAGTCAGGAGTATGGATAAATATAAAAATTTGCCCATTATTATGGTTACGAGCGAAGCTGCCAAGTACAATGTCATTGAAGCTTTAAAGGCCGGCGCCACCGATTATATTACAAAACCAATCAATATTGATCTGTTTAAAGATAAAATAACCAAATTACCCATGTATAAAGCATATAGGAGATAGTTTTAATGGAATTATTGGAGCGGTATGTCAGGCCATTTGTAAATGCCACACTCAACACTTTCAGCGCCTTTGTAGGTTTCGAGTTGATTGCGGGGAATCCGTATTTTTCCGGCAGGTCATTGGGATTTGATCAGGATATTTCGGCTGTAATCGGCCTTTCGGGGGATATCCGGGGGGCGGTGGTTATATCCATGAAGAAGGGCTTTGCCATAAAAGTGGCCGACACGCTTACAGGCATGGAACATACCGAAATGGACGAAGACATAGTGGACGCCGTCGGGGAAATTGTAAACATTATTGCCGGGAATATGAAAAGAGAGGCCCCGGGCGGGGACCGGATCGTAATTTCGCTCCCCACGGTTATTCTGGGAAAGGAACATTCGTTTGCATGGCCGGGCAAACAATCACGGATACTCTGCATCGCCTTTAAATATGAAGAGGATTCTTTTCACTTGCTGGTTGACATGGAAAGGGCCGAAGAGGTGTAGCTTGTGAAGCATGTATTCATAATCGAGCCAGCTGCATTCTATGACCAGCAATGGAGAATGGACAACCTCCTCGACAGCATCGGGCAGTTTTTCAGAACCCAGGAAAAGCCGAATTTTTCTACCCTGGTTTCCCATTTTCCCCGCGATGCCATAAAACTTATCCAAAAGCAGGTAGATGAAGCGGAAGAATATGAAACCGTTCGGGTATACGCATTGGGCGGGGATTCTCTGTTATATGACTGCCTTAACGGCATTACGGGGCTTCCCAATATTGAGCTTGCCGTAGTGCCGTTCGGGGACACCAACAGTTTTATCCGTGTTTTTGGGGAAAAAAAGGCGGAATTATTCAAAGATATCCCTTCCCTTGCCGAATCCGATACCATCATTCCGACCGATATCATAGCGGTTGGCAATAATTTCGCCATAAACGGCTGTTCGGTGGGGCTGACCCCGGCGCTGGCCATGCAAAAAAAAGACACGAGAATGAAACTGTCCAAAGGCATAGGCCGGTTCTTTGTCGGTTTCTGGTATATCCTGTACAGCCTGACTTCCCTGTTCAGCAAAGAACTTACCGCCCGCCAGTATAAAATTACCATAGATGACGACGATTACAGCGGTACTTACAGCCTTGTTAATGTTATGAATTCGCCGTACTTTGGCCGCGGTAAAACAGCCCTGGCCCTGCCGGGTTCAACGCTGGACGACGGCCTGCTGGACGTGCTGCTCTTTAAGTCCGTCAATTCACTGGCGACACACTGGTTCCTGAACAATTACTCGCGGGGAAATATGCCTTCGAATTGCGTTTGCCTGCAGGCAAAAAAGATCGAGATCAAGTCGGAAAGGCCGATGTGGATACAGGCGGACAATGAATTTTTTGTTGATACGCACATTACCTTTGAAGTGGTTCCGGAGGGAGTGCGCATCGCAGCGCCCAACGGTTTGACTTATCAGGGGCTTTCAACATGATTGCAAATGAATCCAAAAATACGGGGTATTACAAGGCCGCGAACATATGCGCGGTTATTATCATTATCTTCCTGGGTATCGGCTCTTTTGTAGATTCTGTGTTTTATGAAAAGGGCATGCAGGAAGCGGGTACCTCAGAAGGCATAATAGGCCTCGGCATGGGGATAGCCCTTGTATTGCTCATACCGGTTTTTCGATCAACAACGAATTTTTCCAGTTTGGCGTTTTTTACCCCGTTCATTATTTTTGCCTATAACGCGCTGATAATGATACTGAGCGGGTGGAGCCCGTATTTTTTGATTGTATGCCTGTACGCCTGCGGAATCAGTTGTTTGTATTCCAATTACCCGCTGACCCTGGCCTATACGACGCTGCAGATTATAGCGGTGGTGGTGCTGTATGCAATGGGCTATCCCATTGCGGGAACCGAGGTGTCTTTAAGCGTTTTGCTGGTCAGTGCGGTTGTTTTCATTTTTTCTTCTGTAATAATACTTTTGCTTGCCAGATCGGCGACTGTCAGCCTGGGCAAGGCCTTGGATGACGGGAATTCCTTCAGAACCTTTTTGGCTACTACCGCAAACTACCTTGCCATGGTGGACGGTTCGAATCAGGTAGTCTATGTTAGCAAGCCTCTCTCGGATTTGGCCGGTATTGAAGATACCGAATTGGCCGGAGGGCGGTCTTTTGTCGATCTCTTTCCGGGAAGGGACCTAAAATTACTGGCAGGCGATATGCTGGGCCAGAGGGGACTGTACGAAAAAGACTGGGAATTTGTTCTTAACGGGCAAAAACGGTACTTCAAGGCAGCTTCCAATACCCTAGTCGGAACTTCAAGGGGCACCCTCATCAACCTGCACGATATGACCTATCTTGCCGAGCGGGATGAAATTGCCACCATGAGGGACAGCCTGAAAATCGGTCTTTTCTTTTTAAACCGGAGCATCATAATACAGGAAAACTATTCCCGGTTCCTGGAAGAATTACTGTCGGAACGGGACCTTGGCGGGAAAAATTTTATCGATCTTTTGTCAAACTCGGTTAACCCCAGGGAACAGGATGCAATTAAGGATTATCTGGATATGGTTTTTAACCATACGTTTGATCAGGCAATGCTGAACGATATTAACCCCCTTAATGAACTGCACTATGTAAGCAAAAACCGCACCGAAAAGATATTCCATTGCGAATTTGTTACGGTTGAACGGGCCCACGGGGAATTGTTTGTCCTGGCGACGGTTTATGATATTACCGCCAAAGTGGAATTGCAGCAGCGGCTGCGGGAAGAGGAAACCAGGCGGCAGGAAGAAATGCGCACGATCTTTGAACTAATCCAGGTTGACCCCAGCGTGTTCCAGGATTTTATGGCCGATGCTGAACATGAATTCTCGCAGATCGATGAAATTCTCAAAAATGACAAGCTCACTGCCCGCGAAGCGCTGGTAAATGTGTATCAGTCGGTTCATGCGATAAAATCCAATGCGGTCATTCTGGGCCTCAATACGTTCGGCGACAATGTTCATTCGCTGGAGTCCGAAATCAAGGAACTGCGCGAACAGAAAGATGAAGTAACATTCGATGACATGCTCCATTTAACCGTGGCCATTGAAAGGCTTTCCGAAAAAAAGGAAGGGTTCAGGGATATTATCGAAAAAATCAATTCGTTCAAACTTGCCGCCGCTGGCGGGCAAAAGCAGAACCAATATATCTTTGTCGAATCGCTCACCAAAGCCGCCGACAGGGCGTCTTCGGATATCGGGAAAAAAGTAAAATTTATTGTCGATGAGATTGATGCCGAGGCGATAGATTCCGGACCCCGGCGGCTGATGAAAGAAGTCGCCCTGCAGTTGGTCCGTAATGCCGTAGCGCACGGCATCGAACTGCCCGAGGAACGTCTTGCCAAAGGGAAAAAGGAAACCGGACTTATCCGGCTGTCGGTTAAATCTGACGGCAAAATGATCCACATTAAACTGCTCGATGACGGGCAGGGGCTTGATTTTGATAAAATTCGTGAAAAAGCACTGGACATGAATTTGATTAAGAAGGAAGATGAGAACAACAAAAACATGCTATTGCAGGCGATTTTTTCACCGGGTTTCAGCACCGCGCAGGACGAAGGGGTTCATGCAGGCCGGGGCATTGGCTTAAATCTGGTCCGGGACCGGGTGCGCAACGCAAAAGGAACCATAAAACTGCAGACCGAATCGGACAGGGGCACGGTATTTAATATTTTCCTCCCTTTGGATAGCGCGGATTAACGGGGTACAACTTCATGAATGAACGGCTTGATTCTCTGCTGAAACGTTACGGGGAATTATCACTTTTGATACAGGAACCCGATCTTGCCAAAGATCAGAATCGTTACCGCGCCGTAATGAAGGAGTATTCGCAGTTAAGCGATATTGCCTCGGCCCATAACGAAATTGCAGAACTGGCAAAGCAGCTTGATGAGGCAAAGACCATTGCCCAGGACGAAAAAGACCTCCAGATGCGCGAGCTTGCCAGAGAAGAATACAAAGAATTGGAAGTAAAGTTGCATGATTGCGAGGACAGGCTTAAATTCCTCCTCATCCCCAAAGACCCGCTGGATGAAAAAAATATTATTATGGAAATACGGGCCGGTACCGGAGGAGAAGAGGCGGCCCTGTTTGCGTCGGATCTGTATCGCCTGTATTCCCGTTTTGCCGAAACAAGAAACTGGAAATTTGAAATAATGAATTCCAATGAAACCGAGCTTGGCGGGTTTAAGGAAATCGCTTTTTCCATCAGCGGCAGCAACGTGTATGAAAACCTCCGCTACGAATCCGGCGTTCACCGCGTACAGCGGGTCCCGACAACCGAATCCTCCGGCAGGATTCACACCTCGGCGGTGACGGTGGCGGTACTGCCCGAAGCTGACGAAACCGAGGTTGTGATAAAGCAGGACGACCTCCGCATTGACGTGATGCGTGCCGGCGGCCCCGGCGGCCAGTGCGTCAATACGACGGATTCCGCCGTGCGGATAACCCATCTCCCGACCGGCATTACCGTCCATTGCCAGGATGAAAAAAGCCAGATAAAAAACAAGGCAAAGGCCATGCGCATTTTGCGGGCGCGTTTGTATGAAGCCGAGGAGGCAAAAGCCGCGGCGGAACGCGCCGAAGCCCGAAAAACCCAGGTCGGTTCGGGAGACCGTTCCGAACGGATAAGGACCTATAATTTTCCCGACAACCGCGTTACCGATCACCGCATCGGCCTTACCCTGTACAAGCTGGATCGCATAATGGAAGGTGATATAGGCGAAGTGTTCGACGCCCTAAAACTTTCGGCGCGGGAAGAATTGTTGCGGAGTACCAGTTCAGAATCTTCATGACCGTTCGTGAAGCCATTGCCGAAGGGAGCGCCGCCCTTGCCGCCGCCGGTATTGAAACCCCCGGCCTTGACGCTTCCCTGCTCCTTGCCGAAGTTCTCGGCATCAGCCGTTCCTCGCTTATAACCGCCGCTCCCCAGCCGCTTGCCGGAGAATCGTCCGCCGCATATAACGGCCTCATCAAACGCCGCCTGGCCGGGGAATGTGCCGCATACATATTAGGCAGAAAGGAATTTTACGGCCTAGATTTTCAGGTAAACCCTTCGGTCCTTGTGCCCCGGCCCGATACGGAAACGCTGGTAGAAGCGGCGGTTGGCGAATTGGCGAATTACAGCCCGCCGGCGCGGCTCATTGACCTGTGTACGGGATGCGGCGCGGTTGCCATTGCTTTAAAGCATGCGGTGCCGGAAACCGAAGTCTGGGCCACGGACATCAGCGCCGAAGCCTTAGATACAGCCAAAGCCAATGCGGGACGCCTTCTGCCGCCCGGATCAATTCGTTTTTTTAACGGCGATCTTTTTGACGCCCTGAACAACGAACCTTCCCCGGCCTCCATTATTACCGGTAACCCGCCCTACATTCCCTCCGCCGAAATCGCCGCGCTTTCCCCGGAAGTCCGCACAGAGCCTGTCATTGCCCTGGACGGCGGCGGCGACGGCCTTGAAATAATCCGCAGGATCATTGCCAGAGCCCCGGATTTTCTCTGTTCCGGCGGCGCCCTGCTGCTGGAAGCGGATCCCCGCCAGATGGAACGCATTGCCGTCCTGCTGCGCCAGGCAGGCTTTACCGGCATCCAAACCCGTAAAGACCTATCCGGCAAGCCCCGAGTTATAACAGGTAAATTCTTTTAAGCCAGCGATACGGTTTAATACTTGCCGTATCAAGGGCAGTTGGTTATAATAATTGTAACAAAAAGGTTTTACGAAAAGAACATGAAAAAATTTTGTGGGTTTTTTGTATTATTAATTAATGTACTTAATTGTTTTGGCCTGCCCCGTGAATCGAAGGCAGATGATCGCCAGCATGAGGTCCTGCTCAACAACGGCGCGGTGATGCTCAAATATCCCGTTATATTGGTACACGGCATTGTCGCTCATGACAGGGGCGGGTTTATGGAATTTTGGGGCAGAATACCCGACGTATTACGGGAGGCGGGGATAAAAGTATTTTATGGGAATACCGACGCATGGGGAAATTACCAGTCAAATGCGGAACTGTTAAGAGAGACCGTTGAAAACGTGCTGAGCGAAACAAAGAGCGAAAAAGTAAATCTTATTGCCCATTCCAAAGGGGGCATAGATTCGCGTTACCTTATCTGGAAATATGATTTCGGAGACAAAATAGCAAGCTTAACCACGATCTGCACGCCGCACCATGGGTCGGAAATAGCGGACTTAATTTATTCCGGAAAGATAATTCATTCCAATATTGCGAAAAAAGCCCTTGCGATTTTCGGGGATTTTTACGGAGATATAAACCCTGATATGTATAACGTAAATTATCAGCTAACATCCGGTCAAATGAAAGAATTTAATGAAAAGATCGGCATGGATCACCGGGTATTTTATCAAAGCCTCTATACCACAATGAGTAATTCTTTGGATCATTTAGTGTTCTTTTACAGTTACCGGTACCTTAAGTACATAAGCGGTGACAACGACGGGTTAGTCAGCGAACGTTCAGCGCAATGGGGTAATACAATAAAAAAAATAAAAGGCGGAATATCACATGCGGAGATCCTCGATTACAAAAAGCATATAGTATCCGGAATAGACATCCCCGGTATTTATGTGCAAATCGTTAAGGATCTGAGTGAAAAGGGCTTTTAGCGGAAATACATAACGGGCGTTTTGCCTTTGTCCGGCCTTAATATAGCCAAATTCTCCCTTAAAATATACTATACTTAGAGTATACGTAAAAAACGATGTAACCGGCAGGATTTTTGTTCGTTTTTTGTATGACGGCCGATAAATAAAAGGGGGAATTCTTGCGGCGGAACTATATTCTCATAGTATTTCTGTGTGCAGGCATATCCTCAGCCACTTCGTTAACCCTTTCCCTGGACGATGCCGTTAAACGGGGCCTCGAAAATAACCTGAATTTGAAAAAAAGCCTTATTGATCTTTCAACTGCGGAATATTCGGCAAAACGGCTGTGGTCGGAGGTTTTTCCCTCCATCAACGCCAGCATCGGCACCTCTTACAGCAGCAGGCTGTTTTCCGGCGACGGTTTTGAGTTTAACAAGGACGGTTTAAACAACACCGCCGGCCTGGGGATAAGCCTGACCCTTAACGCGGGGATTCCCTATTCCATGAAAAACATCAGGCTGGCATACCAAACCAGGCTGCTCAGTTATGAAGATGCCTGTAACCAGCTTGAACTGCAGATAACGAAAAATTTCTACAGCCTTATCGCCGAGCGTGATAATCTTGCCAGCCTTGACTATTCATTGCAGCTTGCCCAGCGGCAGTATGAACGGGACCAGGTGGCCCATAAAAACGGCTTTGTCGGAGAACTGGCGCTGATGCAGAGCAGGCTCGGGCTGGAAAACGCCCGCTACAACCTGAGCGCGGCCCAGTCGGCGTATGCCAATCACCAGGGCGATTTTCTTTCCCAGCTTGGCATCGCGCAGGACACGGATGCCGTGTTTGAGGGAAAAATTGAAATCATGAAGATAGAAGCAGATCCGGAATCGCTCATTCGTGATCACCTTCCCCAGCGGCCCGATATCATGAGCAAACGGCAGGAGATTGAACGGTTGGAAAACGCCGTAAAACAACTGGCCTATTCGGTTAAAGCCCCTTCGCTGCGGCTGCAAACGGACTGGAATACCCGGAACTTCAGCCCCTTTGCCGATACGCTCAGCGGTTCCGCGTCTGTCAGCATCCCCATCGATCCATGGATTCCGGGGACAAGCAGGAACCAGTCTGTCAATAGTGCGCGGGATGCAATCGAAAAAGCCCGCCTTGATTTGCAGATTACCGAGGATGCGGCGGCGATCCAGATACGTTCGATTGCCGCTAATCTGCGGAACTCATGGGACAGTATTGAAATTGCCCGCCTGAGTCTGGGCGTTGCCGAGCGGGGATACGAACTTACCGAGCTTGGTTTCAGAAACGGCACTGTTGAATCGCTTAAGCTGGAAGATGCCCGGAACAACCTGATTAATGCGCGGCAGCGGCTGTTGCAGGCTGAGCTTTCCTATTTCTATATGATTCTGGATATTTCGGCAGCGCTGAATATGAGTTGGAAGGATTTTATGCAATGAAAACCCCGAAAGTTATTACTGTTATAATAATTTTAGCTATTGCGCTGTTTGCGGTGCTTATCGGATATACGGTCATTGGGCGTAATCGCGGGACTGTGGCATCTAACGCGCAGGGTGCTCAAAGCGGCGGGCAGAGGGCGCAGCCTTCCGGGGGCAGCCCGCCTGGCGGAGGTGCGCGTAACGCCACCGTTGTCAGAGTAGCGGTTGTTGAGCCGGGAACCATCGAAAACAGTGTCGTTATAAACGGCGATGTGCTGGCGCGGAACCAGGTAACGATTTATCCTTCCGTGGGAGGCAAGCTGGCGGAACTGTACCCCGGCATCGGCGACAGAGTCAGGCAGGGCCAGATCGTGGCGATGATCGACCCGTCCCGGCCTGGCGAAATATATTCGCATAGCCCCGTTACCTCCACCGTTTCGGGAACCGTACTGCAGACCCCATTGTTTGTCGGCGACACCGTTTCAACCCAGTCGGCCCTGTTGGTGGTGGGCGACCTTTCCAGCCTGCGGGTGGAAACCTTTGTGCCGGAACGTTTTGTTTCGGCGGTCAGGCTGGGCCTGCGGGCGCAGGTTTCGCTGGCGGCAATTCCCGATGAAACCTTCCTTGCCGAGGTGGTAGAGGTAAGCCCCGTGCTTGAACCGTCAAGCCGGACCCTGCGGATACGGCTGCGTTTTATTAACGCGCAGGGAAGGGCGGTCACCGATGAGCGGATTAAAGCCGGGATGTTCGCCACGTTAAGCCTCGTTACCATGACGCGGGCTGACGTTCCGGTTATACCACGGACCTCGGTAATCAACACTTACGGTTCGTGGATCGTGTTTACCGTTGACAGCAGGAACACCGCCAGGCGGCATGAATTGGAACTGGGCATTCAGAACGAAGAACTGTTTGAAGTGTTAAGCGGTGTTAATCCGGGAGACAGAGTGGTCATTCAGGGGCAGAACTTTCTTTCAGACGGCGATCCCGTGCGCATCGTGGAGTAAGGGATGAGCATTGTCGATTTTTCTGTCAAACGGCCTGTTACCATTGTTGTAATCTACGGCCTTGCAATGGGAATAGCTGTTCTGCTGACAATGAACCTGGCGGTCGATCTGTACCCATCAACCCAGAGGCCGGTTCTTTCGATATACACCCGTTTTCCTGGCGCGGGCCCTGTCGATGTCGAGCGGAATGTAACCGAGCGGCTGGAGCGGGCGCTTTCCGCTTCGCGGGGGCTGGTGAACATGACCAGTAATTCCCAGTTTGAATCGTGTTTTATCAACCTTGAATTCGCCTACGGCACCAATATGGACAAGGCGGTAACCGACGCACAGACTCTGGTTAACAGGCTGGTTAATTCCCTCCCCGATGGGGTAACCACCCCCATCGTGCGCCGTTTCGACATGAGCGCCATGCCGATTATGCGCCTGGTAGTGCGGGGAAATTACCCGCCGGATCAGCTCCGTATTTTTGCCGAAGACGAGATACAATCCAGCATTGAAAGGATCGACGGCGTTGCCGCAGCGGAAGTTACCGGCGGCACGACGCAGATTGTCAAAGTGGCGGTTTCGCTTAACCGGCTTGCCGCGTTTAACCTTACGCTGGACGATGTCTCCAACGCGCTGAAGGGGCAGAGCGTCCTTTCATCCGGCGGCAACCTGCGGCGGGGTTCTCGCGAATACCAGATCATGACCCAGGAGGAACTGGTCAGCCTGGAACAGATCAAGCGGCTGGTGGTAAAAACGGTGAACCTGTCCGGAACGGGCGTCTATGCGAATCGTTCGCAGATGGTGCGCCTTGACGATGTGGCCGATGTGTACATGGGTTACAACGATAACGCCGCGCGGG